>Ga0105238_10003715_pt1 | contig 15186 bp, 20 predicted proteins | sample KBSC34metaG_FD_81526 | JGI IMG/M metagenome (GOLD analysis project Ga0105238, IMG submission 81526) | Corn rhizosphere microbial communities from Kellogg Biological Station, Michigan, USA - KBS C3-4 metaG | ecosystem: Host-associated > Plants > Roots > Rhizosphere > Soil | place: Michigan, USA... | reverse complement strand
CTCTGAATCGCCTCCCGCCATCTTCTTGAGCAGTGATTTGATGTCCTTCATCTCCTCGGTTGCCTTGAGGGCGATCTGCATCTCAAGAATGCGAATCTTGTCCCCTTGGCGGAAGACCAAAAGGGAGAGCCACCCCATCCAGCCTGCCAGCATCATGAAGGCGATTTCCTGCCAGTGGATGGAGTCGGTCATGGAGTTGTTCCGGTCGCCGTGTTGCTCCAGCCAGAATCGACTCCACCAAGCTGAACCTTCATCCTGATCCAATATTGGGTGTTGGGAAGAAGCGGAGTGAAGAACGGATTGATTTCCTGCGAGCCTCCAACCGTTCCGGGAAAGATGTTGGCCTCCACAGTCCCCGTTGAGAAATCGGAATGGGTGTCATATTCGTAGGAATAGACATCCCACTGCGCAGATGTGAAATCGAAGGTCAGGACGGGATTGCCTCCATCAGTTCCCGGCGTGACCGAGGTGATGACGGGGGCGGGTGGTCCCACGTCGGGAGGATTTGAGACGAGGTTGAAGAACAGTTGGTTGATCATCTGCCAGCTTGAGAACTGGTCATCCGACCCAAGGAGTGCCGAGGCAGGAACCGGGGCCAGCGTTTGGCCGGGGAACTGGTTCGGGCTCATACCAACGAGATGTTGTAGAGGTTCCGGTTGAGCTTTTGGATGAGGGCGAACTGGTCATCCTGGGGATCGCCTGTCACCCCCTCGGCTCCTGAAGCCACCGCCCACAGCCGGGAAAGCTCCACGCATTTCTGGAGGCAGCTCCACTGGTCGTCCCCGACATAAGCAGAGCCATTGGGGGGCAATGGCTCCAAGGTTTGGCCGGGAAGTTGGTTGGCCGTCATGGCTAGTATTTGCTGCGGTCGCGCTTCTGAAGCTCCATGATGGCGTCTTCCATGCCCATCCCTTCAGGCATGTCGTTCTCCTCTCCGCCGACGTGTTCCTCCATCTCGGAGGTGTCGGGAGGGGGCTTGCCGTCTCCGCCTTCCTTGAAGGGGGCTCCGTCCAGCGAGATCATCTCGCAGGTGCCATCATCGTTCTCCTTGAATTTGAGGAGGGCTTCCTTGACTTCTGAGTCATCATCGGACTGGTAACCCGAGGGGAGTTTGAAGGTCAGCTTCATGGGCTTGGGTTTGGATTTTACCATGGCACCGTAGATAGGCATAAAATTTAGCTGGCTAAAGGTTGAAGTATGGTTGACATGATGGGTGAAGTATGGCTTATACCCTCATGATTGAATCCACCATACGTCGTCGGGGAGGAAAACGCAAAGAGCTTCCTCCCTTGGAGTATCTGAAGGAATGCCTGCGCTACGAGCCTGATACCGGAAAACTTTTCTGGAATCAAAGACCCAGAGAGCACTTTGTCAGCTTCAAGGGATTCAACACTTGGAACTCGCGCTGGGCCAACAAGGAGGCGGGAAACAAAAACCTCCGCAAGAATGGAGAGAAGCGTTACATGGAGGTTGGGCTTTCCCGAGGAAGGGATACGGGCAACATCACCTACAGTGTCACTCGCGTCATCTGCGCCTTGATGGAGGTCGGCTTTCATGAGGACATGGAGGTCGATCACAAGGATCGAGACATCTGGAACAACAAGTGGGACAACCTACGGATTGGAACTCCTCAACAAAATGTCTTCAACCGCGTCTGCAAAAAGAAGGATGGATTACCGAAGGGGGTTTGCCGAAATGGTTCGGGTTTTTCAGCAAACATTACCTTCACCCGGAAGCAAAAGTGGCTCGGGTATTTCACGGACCCCCAGAAAGCTCATGAGGCATACTGTAAAGCAGCCAAAGAGCTTCATGGAGAGTTCGCGTCATTCGATCACGAATAGCAGGAGCCCAAACCAAAGACTTGGTTGGTGCAACGGTTATACATGACAACCCAGCCGTAGTTGACGAGGTCAGGACGGTAGGCCGCCATGAGGTTGGCGTTCCAATTGCCGATGGTGTTCTGCGGGTTGCAGACCAGATCGGGAATGTTGAGCCAGGTGATGTCCCCGTTGTATTGAATCGGGCCGAAGGTCGTGCCTGCGCCCACTGTGGAGAGGGCCGTGGGCATGAGACGCTTCACCACCTTGGGGTGGAAGAAGATCGCCATGGTGTAGTTGGCGGTCTCATAGGCGGGGTTCGGGATGGCCTTGTTGGTGCCCACCGACGCCGTGGCGGAGTTGGTGAGGAACGGCACTTCCACGTAACCCAGCACGGGGTCGAAGTTGAAGCGCGGCATACGGTCGTCGATCATGTGGAATGCGCCGCCGTAGGGACGGTCGAGGCCGAACTTCTTGCGAAGCACCGCCTTTTCACCCATGCCCGAGTCAGACCAGCGGAAGTCATCGCGGGTCGCGGTGCTGGTCTTGATGATGTATTGCTGGGTCTCCGAATCCATGAGGACCAGGTAGATCGCCTTGCCGTCCTTCATGTCATAGGCCCCGCCCGCCTGTGCTGCGCCGTCGCGGTCCAGCTTGCGGATGATGTAGGCGATGAGGTCTTGAGTGAGCGGAGAGGTCGCCGGAATGAGCGGGAAGCCCGAGCCGATGTTGCCTGTGGTGGCGTAGGTGCCGGGGTTGTTGGTGGTCTGCGGGAGGCCGCTGGCCAGCACAATCTTGTTCTGCGCCATGGTGATGTAGTTGCCACGGTCGCGCTCCTGCCATGCGTCAACGATGTTGCGCTCGAAGTTGGTCTTCTTGTTCGCCGTCTGCTGGGCAAAGTTGTAGGACATCTGGGCGTCCAGCAAGCAGATGGGCTCGCTCAGGAACCGCGTCTGGTAGGCGCTGTAGGAGAGGATGTCCTCCGAGCCATTGATCTGGTTGGCGGTGGCCACGCACGTCCCCGAGCCGCCCGTATTGGCCTGAACGCTGGTCCAGGTGATGGCGCTGTTGGGGAGGGTGTTGTTGGAGACCACGGTCTGCCAGTTGAAACCCATCCCGTTGGGGAGTTGGCCCTTTTCGAGGAGGGCGGTGAAACGCGAGACATACCGACCCGGCATGTCGATGTCACCCGCCATGCGGGATGCCTCAGTGGCAAAAAGTGAATCATATGCTTGACAAGAAGCAGGGACCATAGGGTTAACCTTTCAGAAAAGTAAAAATGTTGAAGTTGGAAAGAAGAGAAAAATAAACTTAGGAATTGACGGCATACAGCCATTCAACTACTTTCTTCCCAGCGGAGGTTCTGGTGACTGTCCCTAGAGGACTACTCCTAAACTTGCCACCCGTGAGGTCGGGCAATGTTCCTACGGAACTACACTCGACGGAAATTATTCACATTCACCAACAAAACGCAAGGAAAATATTATGGGTAAGAACAATCCTGAAACCCGTCGTCGCTGGAATGAAGCCAACCGCGAGAAAATAAACGCTCAACGTAGAGCGAAGCGAGCGGCCAATCCCGAAAAATTAGCCGAGCAAAATCGGCTCTACAAAGAACGTCATCCTGAAAAAATTAAAGAGATCGCCAAAAAATACTATTGGGCAAATCGAGACAAACACATTGCCAAAGCCAAAGAATGGGCCTCGAAACACCGAGATATAGTAAATGCTCGAAATAAAAAATGGAGAGATGAAAACCCCGAGAAGATGAAGGCCATGAGGGATGCTTGGCTGGAGGCCAATCGGGACAGAAAGAAGGAAGCAGAAGCAGAATGGAGGGCACTGAATATAGATCGAACCTCCATTAAGGGAAGAAAACGCTGGAGAGAAAAGAAGAATCACATCTCCTCAGTGAACAAGAAATGGAGAACTGACAATCCAGAGAAATATAAACAAATTGGAGCTAGAAGAAGGGCGAGAATCAAAGGCGCTACCGTGGGAGACACCAAAGCCATTGCCGCTTGGGAAAAGGAATGGCGCTCCAAGGATGAAGTCCAATGCGCTTACTGCAAACACACATTCCCTCCGTCTGAGTGCGACACGGACCACATCATTCCGCTTTCACGGACAGAACTCCATCCGACCCACTCGCTCAGCAACTTGGCCATTGCGTGTGACCACTGCAATACGTCCAAGCACAATCGAACCGTGGAAGAATGGATAGCGGTTCGCCTGCCACATCCCAAGGATTTAGCTAGCTAAAGCTGCATCCCTTGGGACCGCTGGGTCTTTTCAATCCGTTCGGCCAAGGTGAGGTTGGAATCAGGGTCGCCTTCACCTTCATGGCTGATGACGCCTCCCGGCTTGGGTCCGGCTCCACTGAGGGCGGCTACGCGGTCTTCCAGTTCCTTGATTCTTGCGTCTTTCTCCTTGGCGTATTCCATGACCACGGGGAGCAGTTCGGTGGAGTAGGAATCCAAGGCCATTCTCCAAGGTTCTTTCTCGAAGGTGGCGGCCTTGCGGATTTGGCTGAGGAGTTCCTTGTTGGGCTTCAGGGTGCCGTCCTCGGCCTTTTCGGCAAGGAAGGGCATGTCAGCCAGTGATTCCTCGCTGAACATCTGCTTGAAGATTTGTTCGGCCTGCTGGTGGGCGCTCTGGGTTCGGACTTCCTTTTCCTCGGCCTCCTTGCGCTGGCGGTCCGCCTTGAGGGCTTCCTGCGTCTTGCTGGAGTTGGCCAGTAGTTGGGCTCCATACGCCTCACGGCGCAGGAACTCGTTGGCGGCGTTCACCAGATCATAGCGGTTCATGGGGTCCAAATCCCCTTCGGTAGAATCCAGCACCTTGGAGATGGCGGCCAGCCGTTGGCGGTGATCGGGAATCTGGATCGCGGAAGCGAGGTCACGGATGTTGAACTTGAAGTCCTCCGCTGACTTGGACAAGTCCTGCCAGATCGCCTCCATGGGTTTGGTGACGTTGGTCTGATACTCGTCGCTCTGCATCACGTCCAAGGCGGCGAGCTTCTTCTTGTATTCCTCACGTTCGGCCTTGATGGCATCCCGCTCCTCGGTGAGCAGTTTGATCTGCTCGGGGTCGGCGTGGGCCGCCTTGGCGGCTTCCAGTTCCTTGCGGGCATCAGCCAGTTCCTTGTCCAAGGCATCGGCTTTCTCCGCGCGGAGCCGAAGCTCCTTCATGGTGTATTCCTTCTTCTGCTCGGGAGTGGGAGGGGTGACGGGTTTGTCGGCTTCCTTTTTCTCGCCTGCGGCAAGTTGCTTGAGGAGGTCTGAAGCCTTCGCCTTGGGTTTTTCCTCGGTAGTGGTTTCCTTGACCTCTGGAGTGGCCGTCTTTGGCACAGAAACCGTTTCTGGTGCGTCGGAAGTCTTTGGTGGGGTAGGAGTGGCCTTTTGGGGTTCTGGCGCAGCCTGGGGCGTTTGTGGAGGAATGGTGCCGTTTTGGCGGGCCACGGGGTCTTGGGCCATGGTTTGGCCAAGGCGATCCATGAAGCCTCCATCAGCGGAGAGTGCGGTTTCAGCGGGTGGTTCGGCGACGGCGGCCATGGGATGGGGCAGGTTGAGGTTCTACGGGTTTGGGTGCTTCGGGCTTGGTGAAGACTCGGGGAGGGGGGACGACGATCCCTCGGGCGGCCAGATCGGCGGCGGTGGCATCCTCAGGCAGGAGGTCGGCCACGGGTTTGGGGGCGGCTTGGGTGGGAAGGGGTTGGACCAATCCCTGAATCAGGTTGGAGATGGCGAAAGCCTGTTCCATGGCCACGTAGTTGAGGCTCATCTGAAGCTGGATGTCTTGGGAGGTGCCATACTTTTGGCGGGCTCCATTGTTGGGCTTGCCGTAGTCCTCAACCACGGCGATGAGGGCCTTGCCTGTAGGGCTGTCCAAAAATACCTTGAGGTGGGCGCTGTAGCCCAACTGCTGAAATTCTTTTGGGGTCATCGGACTTCAGGGTTTCTTGCCAGAAATTCTTCCATGGTTAGGAGTTCCAACCGCTTGAACTGACCACGCCAAGAAAGCTCTCCTCGGGTTCCGCAATTTTCCATGACAATTTTTCTGACCTCTTGGGGAGAAATGGGAGTTCTGACGCCATCTTCCTCAATAAAACTTTCTCCGGTTTTGTTGTCTGTAAGCAGGTGTTTCATGAGAGACGGGAACGCTTGATGCGGGAGGCGGCTTCGATGTCGGCAAGCTGCATGTCCTGCGCTGCCGCGATGGCGCGCTGCTGTTGCTTGGCCTTCTCACCCTTCAGCTTGAGTTGCTGAAGCTCGATCTGGCCCTGAAGCTTGATGGACTGCTCGAAGGCTTTGCCGTAGTCGGGCTGGCTGCCGTTTTGGCCTTGGGGGGCGTTGCCGTTCTGGCCCTGCGGGGCTCCATTCGGAGGTGGCTCCATCTGCTGGTCGCCCACCTTGCCTGCGTTGTGGGCCATCTCGGCCTGCATCTTGGCCTGCTTGGCCGCGAGCCTTCGGAGTCCGTTGGTCACCATCTCGTTGAACTGGCCAGCCAAGTCTTCGAGTTCCTTGACCTGCGGGTCTTGGGGATTGGCCTTTTCCAAGTGCTGCTGCATGTTGTCCAGCAGGTAGTGCATCGGGACCACCAACTGCATGAGGACGGGCTCGCCGCCTTGAGACACGGCTTGGTTGAGTTCCTGCAACTTCTCCATGCGGATTTGGGCGATGACCACATGGTTCTGGCCGTCACGGACGGGAATCTGTTCCCCGCGCATGAGTTCAGGATTGGTGGCATCGGCATAGGAGGCGTCAGGGGGAAGTCTGCGGTCCTTGGGCTTGGGGAAATAGCGGTCGGCCATCTGAACCCCGCCAATGGCGATGGTGGTGTCGCGGTCGAACAACTGCTGGGTGTCGGGGCTCATGTTGCCCCGCAATGCCTGAAGACGGTCGTAGGTGAGGAGGCGCACCGCAGCGGAACCAGCCCCCACCCCACGATTGATCTTGCAGCGTTTCCAATCGACATGATCCAAGGCTTCGGTCGGAACGCCCCGTTCATAGATGCGCCGCCTGAGTTCGGCGACGGCATCACCTCCCGGCTCCTTGGGAAGATACCCCTTGCGGCAGATACGGCGCACGATCTCGCGGTAGTGGCGCTCCCATGTGTTGAGGTAGTTCTCCAGATTGGAGTCTTGGCTCACGGCCAACTGCTCCATCTGGGCATTGAGCATGTGCTTGTTGGCCTTGCTGTCCCCATAGAGCGCGGTGTTGCCAGAGCCGATGCGCCCACCCCGGCGCTGGAGGAGTTCGCGGAACATGGCCAGCCCCGGCATGACGCTGTTCTGGAGGTCGGGCATCTTGACCTCGGACTGGACCCAGCCTGGATTGATGACCGAATAGTTGCTGGTCTGGGTGAAGGCGGCTTCATCGGCGTCCGATTCACTCGGCGGGGTGAAGAACAGCATCCCCGAGATGGTGGTGGTGTCGGAGACCTGATTGGTCATCCGGTTCACCGTCTGGACTGCGGAGTAAATCTTGTGACCAAAACCACGGATGGAGTGGTAGTATTTGTTGGTTCCTACGTTGTCGATGTAGATTTGGCAGAAGCGTTCCATGCCGCCGAAGGCGTTACGCTTCTGGTAGAGGAAGTCATCGCTGCCGTCCCAGTTGAAGAGGAGGAGGCTCACGGTCCCGTCCAGTTCCTTGACGGGCATCCACACCAAGGGGCAGACCGCCTTGTCGTAGGACATCTGGTAGTCGTTGTCCTTCCAGTAGCGTTCCCATGCTTCCCAGTCATCCGAGATGGGGTTCATGGGGGCGGCCTTCATGAGGGCGCGCTTCACGGCGGGGACGTTCCAGCCCGCCTGCCTTGCGATCTTGGGGTCGCGGATTTTCTCGTAAAGTTTCTCGGGGTTGATGTCGGCCCGAATCCCGCAGTAGGGAAGGTTCTCGATGCCGATCTGGGTGGGGCGGGGCATCTTGAAGTATTCGAGTCCCGCCACATCCCAACGCCAGTCGATCTCGTCGGAGTGGTAGGCAGCCACCACCCCGTGTTTCTTGAGTTCAAGGTGCTCCCGTTGCTTGGTGGTGACGAAGAACGGGGCTTCGCGGATCATGGCGCTGATCTCCTCCGCGATCACCTCCTCGTAGTCGGAGCGGGTTTCCTCGTCCAAGTAGGAGCGTTTCAGGGGCGTGGAGCCAATCACCTCGGGCGAGAAGATCAGGTCATCCAAGACGGCCACCTGCTCATGGAGCATCTGCTCCCCGTCACCCCAGTTGATGTTGGTTTCCTGAATGCCCCCTTGGGCGACTTGGTTGGACTGAAGTTTGGGCGGTCCACCATCGAACATGGAGTCCACCAAGGAACGGTTGTAGTTCCCGATGTAGTCCGCCTGCCACATTTGCTCGTAGAGCGAACTGGCGCTGACCACGTCCTTGATCCGTTTCGACACATTGATCTTGCCGTCCGGCTCCACGACGGGAGCGACCGTTAACTCTTGCTGCGGGGACGGGGCGTTCAACATGGTGGATTAGCTGGCTAAGAATTGGCCGTGGCCTTGCGGGGACGGCCTGCGCGGCGGCGACCCACGGGCTCTGGCTTGGGAGCGGGCTCGGCGTATTCCGCCTTTTCCTCTGGCTCGAACTGAAGCGGGGGAACGAACTCACGGGGAGGCTCAGGGGCCACCTTGGGAGGCTGCTGGGCCATGAGGGAGCCCTGAAGGATGTTCCAGCCTGTCTGGTCGAAGGTGACGGCGGTGCGGCTCGCCTGAGGGACGGCTTGGGGAGGAGCCTGCTGACGTTCGGGCTGCTTGGGTGCCTGCACGGGTTCGGGAGGCTCCGGCAGTTCCGCGCAGCGGGAGCGGATGATCTTGGTCAGCGAGCCGTCCTTGCAGCCGTGGTGGAAGACCGCTTCCTTGGTGATGAAGGGTTGGCGGGCAGTTTCGTCCAAGCCTTCCTTGATATTTTCGGGAGAGTTGTCGAAGATGATCTTTCCGTCCTCCTCGCGGAAGTTGATGGTGCGCCAGTTGTGCTGGAGGAGGGGGGTCACATGCAGCGAACGGTTCCAGTAGAACCGCAGGAACTTGTCCCATGCCTCGAAGCGGGCTCCGCGCCACACGTCTTGGGTGAAGGTGGGAATGTCCACCGGATAGACCGCCATGCTGCCCACCATGAAGGGGATGTTGCGGGGTTGGCCCACGATGAACTCTTCGGTGGTGGACTTGGTGGGCTTGCCTGTGGCTGGATCGCTTTCGAGGATCAGGCGGTTGGGGGCGGTGGTGCCCGTGCATTGGCAGCCGGAGAGGGCGTGGTCGGCTTCCAGCTTGTCGTGGGCGAAGGGAACCAGTTGGGTCACGTCCATCTCCTCGTAGGCCCAAGGCATCTGGTCGCCCTTGACGGCTTTCTTGAGGATTTCATCCACGCAGTGCTTCCACATCTCATTGCCCGCGATGGGGAAGACGTTGAAGTTCTCGTCGTTCCACTCGACGACCTCCACGGAGGCGCACCATGCCTTCATCTTTTCGGCGGCTTGGTGGGCGTGGGAGACCACGCTCCTGGTGGGGCACAGCATGAAGTGCTGGCGGGGAGCGCCCCCGAGGGCGCGGAACAGGTCAACTTTGGCGGCGAGGAGGTTGATGTCGCCCCTTGAGATTGGCCACACGATTCTTAGGCTCATAGAATTTGGAGTTTAGTTTGGATTGCTTGATTTGTAAAGACGGGACTATGGAACCTCAAGCCATGAGGCGAACTTCATCACAAGATTTGCCACTGAAAAAAGCGCCACAAGGTAAATCACGAACATCGCCATTGCTTTGAGCAAAAACTTCCATCCCTCTGTAGCGGCCAATATGAAGAAAAACGCCAACGGAAGAAAACTCATTATCACAATAAATTGTCGGATGAAGTCCTTCATGACACGGAGGCAGTTTGGAGGGCATTCCTGAAGGTGGTGAACAAATGATCGAAGGAAGGATCACGGAAGAACTCCGGCTTGCGCTTCCAGTTGGCCTGCATGAGCAGTTGGGCGACTTCTCCGGTGGTCTTGCCCGCAAACTCCATGCGGCCTTGGGTCATGCGGCAGAGCGCGTTCCAGTCCAAGGTCTTCACGTCCTCGTATTGCCAGCCATCGGGAGGCACACGGTGGGTCTGGAAGGTGAACTGATCGCTGGCGATGGGAGGGATGACCAAGGTTCCCGATCCCGAAACATCGGGCAGGGTGCAGCCTCCGTCCCCGACGTGCTGGGCATTGGGCCTGCGGAACACGCAATCGGGGATGTGGAGGGCGGTTTCCTGGATCAGGTTGTGCTTCATACCCTCGCAGAGCGCATTGGCCGAACTCTGGTTGCCGATGAAGAGGCTGGAGCCTGCGATGAGTTGGGCCATCTCAAGGAGGTCTGAGGTTTCCCGCCATGAGACCTTGCCATACTGCGTGCAGAAGGTCTGCCACTCATGCTCGAGGCCGATGAAGAGGAGCCGACCTTGGTAGTGCTCCACGATCTTTGGCCATGGGAAAAAGCTGTTGTTGTAGCGGGAGGTGCGGTTGATGACGACCATGCCCTTGGTTTCCATGGAGGGCTCAATGGTGAGCCACTTCCGGGTTCCCCGAATGTTGCGGCCAATCCCCTTGGTCATCTGGAGGTCTTGGGAGTGGCACTCCAACAGGGAGAGGCCCATGTAATGAAGTCCTCTGGCGCGGAAGCCTGCGGCGTCCCAGTCGATAGGCTCTCCGCTGTAGATGCGGTAGTCCTTGATGTAGGGCTGGGAGAGGACGAGTCGCTTGGTGATCTTGTAGAACCGTTCCACGGCTTCAGGAGTGCGCAGCGTGGTGGTGTCATTGCGCTTCACCAGCAGGGTGTGGGGGCCTGCGGTGAGTTCTTGGATGAGGGCCATCTCAAAGATGATGTCCCCTGCATCGCCATCACTGGAGATTGTCCACATTAGCTGGCTAAATGTTGTTTGGCGGGAACCCCCATCACAATGGCGTGGGGTGGAACATCCTTTGTGATGACGCTGCCCGCTCCGATGACGGCGTGATCTCCCACCTTGATTCCCGCAATGAGGACCGAGCCTGATCCAATTCGGACGCAGTTCCCGATGATGGTGGGCTGGGACTTCCAACCCGACTCAAGTTCCTTCATGTGATTATAGGTCTTCGGGTCTTGGAAGTTGTCATTGCAGAAGTAAACCCCATGGGCAATGAAGCAGTCCCTTCCGATGAACACATCAGGACAGATGTAAGAGTGGCTGCTGATCTTGGTTCGGTCTCCGATCTTGGCTCCGCCAACTTCAACAAAAGGGCCGATCTGGACATCTTCTCCGAAGTGGCTGTTGTAGAGGTTGCAGGGTCCGATGGCCTTGAAGCCTTCTCCAAAGGAACAGTTTCGCGAGAAGACCAGTTCGTGCTTTCTGATGGGTTCTGATCTCATTGGCATTCCTCCGCGATGTCTAAGATTTTATCCTTGTCTCCTTCAGGGACCATGATCTCGAACCACTTCATCATGCTCTCGCGTTTCTTAGAAACCACGGACTTGTCCATATTCCCCGCAGAAACTTGGGTGACGGTTCCGCCCCAGACGTGGACGAAGGAGCCGAAGATTCGGGACTCAGCCGCTTGACGGCCTTCGTGGCCCTGCATCCAGATGATCTGGTTGGGGGTACGCAGGCAGCGGAAGCCGTGCTTCTCGGCAAAGTAGTGGAGCCATTGGCCGCTTTCGTAGCCGATGCGGTTGTAGGCCATCTTGCCGGGCTGGGGCTCGAAGTGCTCGATGCCCTTACGGTCGCTGTAGGTCTCGAAGGAATCGTCCTCGTCGAAGGAGCGCATTTCCTGAAAGGGGCCAGCCTGCTTCCAGAGGTCGATCTGCTCCTGCATGTCGTGGGGGACCAGCATCTCCTTCAGCCAGTCTTCGTGGGCCACCACATGGCACGCCTTGGGATGGGTCTTGAGCATGGCTCCGGCCCCCGGCACGAAGACCCATTGCTTGTGGGCCTGCTGCCAATGCTGGGCGCGTTCGATCACTTCCCGCCTGTAGCAGCACCCTGCGGGGTGCATGTAGAGCCCCGAGGATTGCGGGACCATGGGACCGATCATGTCGAAGTCGGCAGCGCACTTAATCCAGTTTTCGGACCAGCCGTGCATGATGGGAAAGGCGTCGGTCTCGGTGCACATGATCCAGTCGCCATCGGAGGCTTCGTAGGCTTTGTCGTAGCCTCTTCCATGGCTGGGGAACTTGGGATCGCCCTGGATGATCTTCACCCCTTCGCCCAATGAGGTCTCGGTGATGGAGCGGATGGCGGGATGGTCTGGGGCGTTGTCGCAGAGGATCAGTTCGCTCTCGATGGAAAAGGGATACTTCTTGAAGGCAGCCACCATGATGGCCGTCCAGATGGGCGTCTTGTAGCTTGCGGCGATGATGCTGAGTTTCTTCATTTCACAAACAGTCCGATGCCCATGTTTTGCTCATTGCGGGATGGTTTGAACTCAAAGACCGCAGAGTAATCCGCCGTAGCCACCGCATGGTCCCACCACTCTTTCTTGTTGCACTTGGGATCATCACTGCGGCAGATGTCGTGGGTCGCATAGACCCCTCCTTCGGAGATGAGGGGCCAGTAGTTCTCGAAGTCTCCTTGGGCCATGCTGGCTTCGTGGGAGCCGTCGTTGAAGAGCCAATCGATGGTGCGGCCTTGGAGGACTTCGTTTAGCTGGCTAAGCGTGGAGGCTTCGAGGCTCCATCCGTTGATGCCGATGACCTTTTGGCGGCGCTGGGCCAGATGGAGGATGCCGCCCCCTTGGCTATACATGGCGTAGGGACCGGGGTGAATGGAAGGATGGACGGGGTCTCCCGGCCTCGGGCGGCTGTCGTCGAGGCATCTGTCGATCCCAATGATGGTGGCGTCGGCTCTCCCGAGGATGCACCACGCAGCAAAGGTTCCGGCTTGGGCCACTCCGATCTCCACCACGATCTGGGGCTTTGCTTTCTCGTAGAGATGCCAGAGCATTTCGATTTCAGCGCGGCGCTGGCTGAGTCCAAAGTTGGGGATGAAGTTCGCGGTGCCCACGTTCTGGGCGGCGAGGATGTGCCAGAGCGCGGAGAGGTGGTCCGCGTTTCCCTTTGGGGGGAAGTCCCATGATCCAAAGATGTTCTCAGTGCTCATGCTGTCATTGGTTCTCCAGTGGGGGCGAAGTTGATTCCCTCCGCCTGCTCTCCTTTGTCCATGCGCTTGTCCACGGCCTTCAGGAAGTCGGGCAGGTAGCCGCTCAGACAGGGTTGGATGAGGTCTTGGTGGTCGTTCCAGAAAGCCCTGATGGCTTCGGCGGAGCCGTTGACGAACTTTAGCCAGCCCGGATCGGTTGCGCCCAACAGGGTGTTGTCGTTGAGGAGTCGGTGGTATTGGACGTTGTAGGAGCAGACCTTGAGCCAGCGCAAGACTTCCTGTTGGAGGGGTGAGTCGCAGGGGGTCTTGGGGGTGTCCTGAAAGCGGAAGAGGACTTCGCCCGTTTCTCCTCCCGTCAACTCTTCGTGGATCAGGCCGCTCCACTGGACTCCGCCTTGGCGGTTCCAAATTCGCTTCCAGAGGTTCGTGTCGTTCTCATGGTCGCAGCGGAACATCCGGTTACTGGAAGAGTTGAGCAGGATGGTGGGGATGTCGGCCCAAGAGTTCTTGAAAGTCTCGGCGGTTCCTAGGAGCAGTATCCAGTCGTTCTTACAGGCGGCGGTGCCTGCATTGTGGACGTGGGAGAACCCGTGCCTGAAGACGCTGTTCCATGGGAGTTCGATCACCGTGTCGGCGAGGCGCTTCTGGTTGTTGAGGTCAACGACATGAAGTGCGGTGGAGACCACCACCACGTCATCGCAGAGATGGCGGCAGGAGTCGATGGTCCTTGCCAAATTTTCAGGATGGCCCCCGAAGTTTGGGATGACAAGCGAGATCACTTCTTACCTCCCCATCCATTGCGGCGCAGGCCGAAGGAGAACGCTTCCATCATCTTGATTTTTTGGGGTGTCTCAAAACCCGCAAGGTGGAGAATTCGGGTTTGGGGGCAAAGTTCATCGGTGTAGCAGTTCATCACATTCTTTGGCAGATTGCCCCACCAGCTTTTGTCCACATTCATGGCCTCCTGCAAAGGCTTTTGTTCCCACCAAGGATCGTCCTTGAATCTTTCGTATTGGGACGAGACCCAATCCAATACCTGATTGTGGCGGTCAGCATTGGCATTCCAAGACATCACGCCACCATTGGGGCCATTTTGATCGCTGGCAATTTCCAGCACCACCAAAGGACTGAGTTCATCGCGGATGTCCCCTTGGTCGATCAGTAAGGCATCGCCGTCGATCCAGAGGACGTGGGGGTTGGTCTGGAGGAGTTCCTTGATGAGGTCCAGCTTGAACCACGAAGCGGGGCGTGGGTAGTCCTCAGGGATCAACCGTGTCACCATGGTCAGCCCCGAGCCTCCCCGTTCCTCCACCCGCTTGATGTGCTGGGCGATGGACTCGGAGCAGAGCTTGCCGAGTTCGGCGAAGGCCGGGTTCCATGCGGTGCAGATGACCAGAGGATCAGAGGGAGTCACGAAAGTAGGCTTTGATTTCGAGGAAACATTGGCACAGCCAAATCTCAAATTCTTCTTCGGACATGGCTAGCCTGCGGGACCTAGGATGGTCGGACGATTGGTGTTCTTGATGACGAAGGAGGATAGGCACTTGTGGTCGCAGAAGAACAGGCTGCGGGCTTCGCCTTGGCGGGAGTCTGATTCACGGATCACCATGTGGGGAATGGCGATGGAGGGCTTCTCGTGAAGCTCTTTCCCGCAGTCATCGCAGAAGGGTTTGAGTGGCATTAGGAGTAGATGGGCTGGTGAGTTCTGGGAGCGATTCCAGCAAATCGGCTAACCACCTCACGGGTGCCGTCTGGGTTCTTGCGGATGGTCTTGAAGCGGTCCCCCTGATGAGGGCGTTGGCGATTCTTCTTTTTCATTTGGCTTTCTGGGCAAGGATGAGTTGGCGCTGGGCTTCGAGGGTGGCGGGCATGGCCGCGATCTTGGCCAACTCCAGTTCGTGGCGGCGCTGTTCGGCGATCTGGGAAGACTCGGCATCCTTCTGGACTTGGAGTTTGGCGTCCTCCTCGCTGACAAGTTCCAAGGCCCCCAAGGTGAAAAAGTTGGCGTGGAGTTTGCCGAGGGAGGACCAGCGGCATTCCACTTGGTTGTTGTCGGTGTGGGTGGCCACCACGGGGCCGAGGGTCATGAGGGGGCCTCCTGACTTGAGCCGCACCAGATCACCCGTGGCGAGTCGGGTCTGGGAGACTTGGCGGAGCGCGGGGAGTGGAGTGATCGGGGGAGGGGCAACCTCCTCGATCTTGGGAGGAATGGCTGACGAGTCGGGAGTGGTCATGGAAGATTAGCTGGCTAAAATTTGGACTCGATG
>Ga0105238_10003714_pt1 | contig 15187 bp, 19 predicted proteins | sample KBSC34metaG_FD_81526 | JGI IMG/M metagenome (GOLD analysis project Ga0105238, IMG submission 81526) | Corn rhizosphere microbial communities from Kellogg Biological Station, Michigan, USA - KBS C3-4 metaG | ecosystem: Host-associated > Plants > Roots > Rhizosphere > Soil | place: Michigan, USA... | reverse complement strand
CTCCCACTCCGGGATCTGTGCTCGTTGTCGTCGAAGTGACAGGAATCGAACCTGCTGTCTCGTGTCCCCCAGACACGCGCCCTGCCGTTAGGCCTCACCTCGATGTAGTCGCAGCGTCGAGAGTCGAACTCGCCCGGCCAGGCTTATGGGACCCGCCGGCACCCCGTGCAGCACTGCGATGGCTGGCCGCCAGGGAGTCGAACCCTGCAAGCACGGATTTGGAGTCCACGCCGGTCCCGGACCGCAACCAATGTAGTACCAGCGAGAGGAGTTGAACCTCAGCCATCGAGATTCGTAATCTCGTGTCCCAATCCCTGGGGCGCTGGCATGTCTTCGTGATCCGCGAGGGAATCGAACCCGTCGTTTCCGGTTTGAGGGACCGGCGTCCTGGCCGCTGGACTAGTGGACCATGTGCCCGATCGCGAGATGCGATCTAGGCGCTGACGTATGACGCGTCATGCGCGTGCTCCGTCATCGTACGTGAGATGGGACTCGAACCCATGGATATCGGCATGTCGAACCGATGAACTCGCCGCTGTTCTACTCACGCATAGCGCACCCCGTCGGAATCGAACCGACATATGACTTCCGTCGCAGGTTAACGGCCTGCCGCGCTCCCTTGAGTGCTAGAGGTGCATGTCGAGCTCCGCTTCGGTGTCGATCCGAACCGCACGACTTACAAGGTCGCGATCGCCGCTGGGCGGCAGAGCTTGGAGCCCCTCGTCGGAGTTGAACCGCCTGGCTCCTGTACGAAAGGAGCGTCGTCCCGGACGACTACGAAGGGCAGAAGGACGGATGAGTGAGTGCGTGAACGAGTAGTGGGTTAACAGTCCGGTAACGTTCACACGATCGACCCGTCGCTAGAGCAGGAGGAGAGATTCGAACTCTCGACCAAGACCTGGGAAGCCTCAGCGTTGCCTCAACACACCTGCATGGCGGTCAGCCAGGCCTTTCGACCCGACCAACCACGGAGCCGTCCCAGGGAGTTACACCCCGCCAACCCGGTACCGGGTTCCGCATCCGCGACAGACGGCATGGAGCAGACGGCGGGAATTGAACCCGCGGATCAAGAGTGGCGCTCTCAACTCGCACCTTGCGGCGCCTGCAAAAGTTCCTCGGTCGCCTCGTCGTGTGCACCGACTCAGCGTTCGCGTCCTGTGTAAAAGGCCGACAGGTCGCCGAGGCGGCCTGCTGATCTCGAGCGCGCGCCCGAGATCGGAACGTCGCGGGAATGACCCGGCGACGCAAATCTTCGTCGAATGCCTGGGAGTTGCACCCAGCCATACACGCTTCCAAAGCGCGGCTCCCACTCCGGGATCTGCACTCGTTGTCGTAGGTCGGGAGGGAATCGAACCCTGCGTTGACGGTTTAAGAAACCGCGGTTCTGCCATTGAACTACCAACCCATGGAGAGCATGCATACCTACTACACTACTCGGCCCCGACAGCGACGCTCTCGCGTCACCCGAGCCGGACGGGAATCGAACCCGCGCCTCTCTCGTTCGTGTCGCCCACTGGTATCGAGCCAGTACCTCGGGACTTTCAAACCCGCGCGCAGACCATCTACGCCAGAGCGACATGTTGTGGGTCATGCGACCCACGTCGTCATCGATCACTATTCAGTTGTCAGGTGGTGGAGGCTGAGGGAGTCGAACCCGTCTGTCTCTTGGGTCAGAACCAAGCGTGTTGCCGATACACTAAACCTCGGTGGGAACGCTCGGAATCGAACCGAGATGGTCGTAGACGCCTGATCTACAGTCAGGCCCGGAGCCATGCCGGTCTACGCTCCCGAAGCACCAAAAGAAAAGGCCGCAGTCGGTTTCCCGGTGCGGCCCTCGATCTGGTGCGACTAGTCTGTCGTTACAGGTCGAGGGCCTCCGCGGGCGTCGGGTTCTGGGCCTTGATCACGCGACCACCGACGCACCACTGGCGATCGCGCGCATAGGCGTGCTCGCTGGTGAATCCGATGTTGGTCGCGGTCATCATGTTACTCATCTCGTATGACAGAACGTCGAGTCAGAGTCAAGCATTCCAGAATCGTCGTCGAGAACTTCGTGCCACCGGAGGGATTCGAACCCTCAACCTTCCGAGTCTGAATCGGAAATCACTACCAGTTAGACTACGATGGCGTCGTGCCGCTCGCGAGACTCGAACCCGCACTGGGTGGCCTCTCAGACCACTGCCTCTGCCATTGGGCTAGGGCGGCGTGTCGAGGACGGGAATCGAACCCGCAAACACCGAGGCTTGAGCTCGGTCGCTCTCCGATGGCGTACCTCGACCGATCAGCGCGCTAGGCGCGAGTCGGGAAGTCGCTCATGCAATCGGAGAGTCATCATGGTCTTGGTAGCGGAGGATGGGAATCGAACCCACTGCGTCTCACGACCCAGGGGTATGAGCCCTGGTAGCGCCCGGTGCTTGTCTCCGCACAGACTATCTAGCGCTTAGTGAACGAAAGATCAAGCGATCTTGTTCCCGAGTTCGTGTGTGAATCTGGTGCCACACTCGAGTGTTGTCCCAGAGCAACACCAGAGGTTCCCAGGCACGCACCGACGTCGTCTCGTCGAGAACTTACACCTGGCACGCGGCGCGCAGTAGATTCGGACACGATGGAAATCAACGCTTACTTCGAGATCGGCGAAAAGGGTTACGAGGTCATTGCCAAATCGTTCCAGGCTCCGGTCGCGCCCACGCGCGATGACCCTGGCGATGGCGGCGAGGCCGATGCCGCGGACACCGTCCGCGTCTTCCACGAGGACGCAGATATCACCGAGATGCCGTACACCGAGTTCCTGGAGAACCTGGCGCTCTCCAAGGGCATCTCGGTCGATGATGCCGAGGTGCAGGTGTGCAACGCGCTGATCGAGCGCGGCTGCGACCTCCTCGCCGAGGCGATGGAAGACGAGGACGAGTACGACGACACGTTCGACGCGTATCTCGACGGGCAAGGTGACGCGTGAGAGACATCAGGAAGCCTCCGGTGGCGACGCTCCTCTGGGGCGACGAGACCACGCGCGCCATCAAGATCACTGACCCGCTCGCGGGACATTCGATCGTCCTCGAACACTGCGATACGGACATGCTGGGCGGTCCGTCGTGGCGGGTCATCGACGTGCTGCTCGTCGCGGATCCGGATCCGGTCAAGCGCGCGGCGTACGCGGCGCTTGACGGCATCGCGACGAAGGTCGCCAGGATCATCCACGAGGCCGACGCGCGCGAACACGCGTCCAGGAGCAAGAAGTGAGTCGACGGGCGTCGAGGCCACCATCACGCAAGCATTCCAGGTGAAGCGATGAACAAACCCATCCTCGATCCGGTCGAACGTCAGGCATACATGGACGCGTTGCGTGCGCGTTGCGGGGCATTGCCGAAGACGTACTCCGAGGGCGTGGCTCGCTGGCGCCATGCACGTTCCGCTCGCGAACTCGGCGAAGACCATCCAGCGACACGCGCTCTCTGGGCGCGTGCGAACGTGCTTCGCGTGGTGCCTCAGCGTGACTCGCGCACGCTTGAAGCCGTCGCATGGCATCGCCAAAGCGGCGCGCAACCCGGGTACAACAACCGCGCCGAACGGCGCGCGCGGCATCGTGCAAGGGTAGCGCGAGCACGTCAACACAAGACCTCGTTCCAGATCCTCGTCGAGAGTGCAGCATGACCAAGAAGAAAAGTAAGCCCGAGCCCCGCAAACTAGTTCTGTTCGAGCACCAGAAGAACGTGATCGAGATGTTCCACGATCCCGGATGGACACTTCGGAACTACACGCGGAACGAACCATCGTTTGTCAACAATCTGACCATGCGGAAGTTCCGCGTCACGATCGAGTTGATCGACGAACCCGTCGAGGTACTGCGCGAGCGCCTAATCCGTCTGTGGCGCGAGTCCGAGAACAACGGCCACTACTACAATGACGCAAAGCAGGCGGCGGAAGAACTCGGAATCGACTGGAACTGGCTGAGACCCCAACAGGCCGTCGATCACAAGAAGAAGCGGGAACACGGCGACCTCTGATTCGGGTTGCATGTAGACATGTTCTCGATGTTCACACGGACCCCGCACTGGCGAGATTTGCTCGCGGCGGGGTTTTCGCGCGACCAGGCGATGGAGTTGTTCCTCGCCGGTCTAGGTCTTGGGCCTGCAGGTCTACGTCGGGTACTGCAGGAACGCGGCGCATCCGCAGCTCGCGGTCTCGCCGACACGTATCGTCCAGATGGAGTTCCGTCATGCTGAGGCGCGGCCACGTTATCGGGCATCGTCGTGAGGGTCAACCTGCCGTGCACGCGATCATGGTCATGTTCGACCAGCCAGTCACTGACGTGAACGCGGAACTCGCGGTCGTGCGTGATGCCGCGATCGAAGGACGCTGGGACACACTCGACGAGTGTCTCGACGCGAACGTCACCGACGAAGCCGTGCGCGCCGCCGCGCGCCGCCTGATGAAGGACGGATTCTTCGAGGGCCTTCGCCTGCATGAGGGCAGCGACCTACTCGTCGAGATGCTGCCGATCGAGGTGCCGTCGTGAAGAAGCGCACGACACGTCGTCGCAGTGGTGAAGCCCGGGCCGCGCTCGCACGTCGTGCGCCAGTAATGGCGCATCGCAACGAACCCCGAGGCGGCTCGACCAACAAGAGTCGCGACCTCACCTACGAGGAACCCGCGTCGCTCACGTGCATCTGCGGGCATGCTGTCGAGGAACATGGCCACGATCCGGAGTACCCTGGCTCGACGTCTTGCACCGAGTGCGATGACTGCATCGCGTACGAGGCAGACTCGTGAGGTGCATGCGGTGGAAGTACCGCATCACGATTGCTGACGCGCTCTCGTATTCACGGACCTACGAGGGCTGGTACGCATTTGCACCAGAGGCGATCTTCGGCGCTCTGCGCACGGATGAACACGAAGCACATCGTGGCGTCGGCACAACTACGACGGTGACCTGTCTCTGTCTTGAGGACAGCCCACGGCGACGAAGTTCTTCGGGCCTTAAGCGCATCGACCCTCGTTAGTTGCAAGGACCGTGCCACCCGGCTAACATCCGGGAATGGCAGAGCTCGCCAAGCCCATCCAGGGCAAGGTCTTCGAAGGTGTCGCCGCGCGTGTCCATGGCGCCGGAGACCCGCTGCCGTACCCGGAGGGCCCGGAGTATCGCGATCTCGCCGAACTCAAGCGCGTCGTCGAGCTCCTCCCTGGCACGCCGGTCACGCTCCTTCACCCGGACGCGATGCTCGCCGAGGGCGGCGCTGCGAAGATCGTTGGCAAGGTCCTCGCCGCGCGCATGGACGGCAACGAAGCCGTCGCCAGTTTCATCATCACCGATGCCGAGACCGAACATGCCCTAGCCGGCGGTATTCGCGAGATCTCGCTCGGTTACTACTCGGCGCTCGATGGCACGCGTCACCAGCGCCGGACCAAGATGGACCACTTCGCCGTGGTGCCCTACGCACGTTGCGGCGCCGCGTGTCGCGTGCGTACCGACGCTGTCGAGGCACCACACACCGACTGCGCAGGCAACGATGCCTGCCAGTGTGGCCACCGCGATCAGACACTCATGGTCGAGATGCGCACCCGGTTGCTAGACAGTGAGGACTTGCGTGATGCAAGTTCCATGCCAATCTCTGCTGGCGATGATCTCCCGAAGGAGCACTCCGTGAATCTCGAGCAGGCACTCGCCGCCCTTGCCGCGGCCAACGAGAAGGTCGGCGCGCTCACTGCGCGTGCCGACGCGGCCGATCAGGCACTGGTCGAGATGCGGACTCGCGCGGATAACGCGGAACGTATCTCTGCCCAGCACGAGGCCGCCGCCGTCCAGGCCAAGAAGGACGCCGACGACATCCGTGCGAACGCCCAGGCACAGGTCGACGCGAAGGTCGCCGAGATCAAGGCCGCGAACGAGGCCGCGCTCGCCGCTGCCGCCGTCCAGGCCAAGAAGGACGCCGACGAGCGCGCCGTCGAGATCGCCGCTCGCGTCTCGCTCCTCACGAACGCGAACGCCATCCTCGGTGCGACCGACGCCCAGGGCCAGACGATCGATCGCAGCGCCGTGACCGACGCCGAGATCAAGACGCAGATCGTCAAGCACGTCGACGGCCTCGACGTTCCCGAGGGCAAGCACCCGGCGTATCTCGATGCGATGTACGTCGGTGCCGTGGGCCGGGCCAAGGTCGGTTCGCAGTCGCTCGCCGCAGCGCGCGAAGCGATCGGGACCCAGCATCGTGACGGTGCCGCGGCGATCCAGCCGTCGGTCGACCCCGAGCGCGCCGCCGATCAGGCGACCCGCGACGCCATCTCGAACGCGTGGCAGAAGCCCGCGAAGTAAGGACGCGCCATGAGCATCCAGACCTCTTTCTCCGACTTCCCGGCCGTCGCCTTCGCAGGCCTCCTCGCCGACGGTGATGACCACCGTATCTACCCGATGGTCAACCGTGACAGTGCGTCCATGCCATGGGGCGCCGCGGTGGCGTTCAAGCCGTCCGCAGCGACGTCCGACCAGGACGCGACGCTCCCGGCGAACAGCAGCGACATCGTCGCGGGCATCCTCGTCATGAGCCAGGCGTACGACCGTACGTACTCGCTCGCCGGTGGTGGCACGGGTGGCGAGCTCGACTCGACCGGTCTCGTCGCTGGCGCGATGCTCAACATCCTCCGCGAGGGTGTTGTGTGGGCGACCTGCGAGGACGGCTGCACCGCCGGTTCGTCGCGCCTCTGGGTTCGCTACGACGTGGGTCACAAGGGTGTGTGTCGCGCGAGCGACGCAGGCGGCTCATCGAGCATCGACTGCACGAAGCAGGGTCAGTGGCTCACGACGGCCACGGCCGGCAACCTCGCCAAGCTCGCCGTCAACTTCCTCGCCAAGCCGTAAGTCGGCTGAGGTCTAACCCATGACGCTCCCGCGCAAGTTCAACGACCGCTACCAGGAGAGGTGCCCCTTCTCCCTGGAAGTGGGTACGCAGGCCATGGCGCCCGCAACCGGTACGATCGCGTGCGCGTCGAACGCCAGCGCGGCCGATGGTGACTCGGTCACGATCGGCGACGGCATGAACCCCGCCGTCGTCTACGAGTACGATAAGTCCTCGAACGGCGTCAGCGTGGGTCACGTCACGTGGGCGGTCGGCACGACCGCGGCCTCGAACGCGACCGCGCTTGCCGCGCTCATCGCGACGAACCAGCCTGGCCTCACGGTCGTCGATGACCTTGCCGGCAACCTGACGCTCACGCACAAGTGGCCGGGCGCGGGCGGCAACGTCACGATCACCAAGAGTGGCGCCGTCGTCTCGGCAGTGACCGGCATGGCCGGCGGCGCGAGCGCCACCGCCATCGCGGCGACGACCACGCTCAAGGCCCGCAAGTTCGAGGACCGCGCGTTCCGCGTCGAGCACGCCACGTGGCTGCCGTACGGCACGATGACGCAGGACGCGGCCAACTACTGGACGATCGCGCTCAAGAACGGCTCGACGGTCGTCGCGTCTTGGTCGACGCTGACCGGTAGCGAAGGCACTCTCACGGGTGGCACGCACGCCGAGATGACGCTGTCGGCGACGGACGCGAACCTCGTGTTCGCTGCTGCCGACATCGCAACCCTGGTCCTCACCAAGACCGGTTCCCCCGCTCCCCTCCCGGCCGGTCTTCTGACCGTGCACGGTCGGTACGTCTGACAGGAGACGCTCAGATGGACACGCCAACTCCTTCCTTTGCCACGTTCCCGCGCGCGCACTTCGACGCGATGATCAAGGCCGCGCGCGAGCACGACCCGGCCAAGCTCCCCGACCCGACGACGCTCAAGTGGCGCTTCGACTCGGCAGTCGGCGGTCGCATGGACGCCAGCGAGAGCGCGTACATCGCGCGTCAGCTCGAGTTCATGCGCCAGGGCGTTCTCGAGGTCAAGTACCCCGCGCTCAAGGGCGCGATGCTCGTCCCGATCGACACGTCGATCGACCCGGGCGCCGCGTCGTACACCTACCAGGTCTACGACATGGTGGGCACGGCGCTCGTCTGCGCCGACCTCTCGACCGACCCGCCCCGCGTCGACGTGAAGGGTAGCGAGTCGAACCAGGTGATCCGCTCGGTCATCTGCGCGTTCGGCTACTCGATCCAGGAAGCGCGTGCCGCGGCGTTCGCCAAGGCGCCGCTCATCCCGCGCCGCGCGATGGCCGCTCGTGACATCACGGAGCGCACGCTCGACGACATCTGGTTCAACGGCAACACGGTCATGGGTCTCAAGGGCCTCCTGAACCTCTCGGGTACGACGACGTACACGGTGGTGAACGGTGCCCAGGGCTTCCAGTCGTGGGACAAGAAGACGCCGGACGAGATCGTCGCCGACCTCAACGGCATCGTGAACAAGATCGTGTCCGACACGAAGGAGATCTACGCTCCTGACACGATCCTCCTCCCGCTCACCGCGTACACGCTGATCTCCAGCAAGCGCATGGGCGACGCGGACCCGAACACGATCCTCTCGCACTTCCTCCGCAACTCGCCGTACGTCACGAACGTGTTCGCGACGCACAAGTCGGAGACCGCGGGTGCGAACTCGTCGCGCCGGATGGTCTGCTACCGCCGCGACCCGAACGTCCTGACGGGCCTCCTCCCGCAGCCGTTCGAGATGCTGCCTCCGCAGCAGGACAAGTACGAGGTCGTGACCCCGTGTCACGCGCGTACCGGCGGCGTGGTCGTGTTCCAGCCTCTCGCCATCGCCTACGGCGACGCCATCTGAACACTCGCCGCGTAGGCGCTAGTCCTCGCAGCACAGCGCCCCGCGCCGCACTCGGCCCGGGGCGTTTTTTCGTTTCCAGGAGTCATCGATGAGCCGTCTCTACACACCCGTCACCAGCACCGCGCTCGAAGTCGCGGTCGGTGCGTCGCACGTCGAGTTCGCGGCTCAGATGGCTGCGTCGCAGTTCTGGCTGTTCGTGAGCTCGACGGCATGCTGGATCAACCAGGCCAATGCCTCGGGCACGATCACGTGTGTCGCGAATGCGAACATGCTCGACAGCGACTTCATGACCATCAACGACGGCATCAACGCTGCCGTGATCTACGAATACGACAAGAGCGCGAACGGCGTGACCGGCGGACGCGTCGCCTGGGCCGCTGGCACGACCGCCGCGACGGTCGCCGCGAACCTCGCGACCGCGATTCGCGCGACTCAGACCAACATCACGGTCACCGACAACGGCAACGGTATGCTGACGCTCACCTCGACCGTCGGCAACTTGACGCTGACCGAGAACGTCACCGACGCCGGGTTCCTCGTGACCTACGGTCCCGCCGCGAGCGCTGGCGCCGGGTCGATGTTCGTTCCGGCCAACACGCCGATCATGCTCGACGGCGGGGTTGGGTCGGACCTGAGCGTCATCCAGGACGCGACCGGCGGCAAGGCCACGCTCGTCCGCTGCAAGGTTTGGTAATGACGACGCCGAAGTACAGCGACATCGCTCGCACCGACGTGCTCGCGCTCGCGCCGGGACTGTCGAAGATCGACCAGTCAGCTTGGCTGGACATCCTCGCGTACGTCAACGAACTCGACGACCGCACGATCGGCGGCGGTGTGGATGGGGCGACCGTGCGGCTCGCGCGTTTGTACCTCGCGGCCCATCTCGGTCAGGTCACGCTGAACGCTCGCGGCGGCGCCGCGGGCCCGGTCACGTCCGAGAGCGCCGGCGCGCTTCGCCGGTCCTACGGCTTCCTCAACACCGCGGCAGCGCGCCAGGGTCTCGCCTCGACGATGTTCGGTCAGCAGTACCTGAGCATCATCGAGCAGACGCCCGCGCGCGCATGGATCCTGCTCTGATGAGTGGAAGTCGCGTCGAGTTTCGAGACCTGGGCTGGAGGGACATTCTCTCGCGCGTCAAGACTGCGACCTCGTCGTCGGTCCGCGTCGGCATTCAGGAGCCCGAGGCAGCGAAGATCCACCCGGGCCGCGAGGACATCACCATCCTCGAGGTCGGCATGATCAACGAGTTCGGTTCCGAAGCGGCAGACGTTCCCGAGCGTTCGTTCCTTCGCTCGACGATGCGCGAGAAGGAAGGCGAGATCGTCGAGCTCGAAGCCGAAGCTGCGTACAAGGTCGTGATGGAACAGGTCCCAGCGCACATCGCGCTCGACCGCGTCGGCAAGATCACGGCCGAGTTCGTTCAACGCAAGATCCTCGATGACCGCGTGCCGCCGCCGAACGCGCCCGCGACCATCGCCAAGAAGGGCTTCGACCACCCGCTCGTGGAGAGCGGCGTCTTGGCTGAATCGATCACACACCGCGTGGTCCGTGGTACCGCCGACGCTTACGAAGAGTCGTCGATCGTGCGCACGCTGGCGAGCGACGACTACGAGTCCGTCGAAGTCGAGAGCGGGGTCGAATGAGCCTGTCCGACGTCATCGACTCGTTCGCGAACGTGACCATGGTGGTCACGCGTCGTGCCGCGAACACCTACGACACCGGTGGTGTCAAGGTGCTGGGCGCGGCGCTGTCGACGTTCCCGTTGACGTGCTCGATGCAGCCGGCCACGGGCCAGCAGCGCATCGTCGGTGGTCGAGACACGCGCGCGAACGAAGACGGTAAGCAGGTCGACGACAATCGCGTCGTCTACTCGAAGACCGAACTCTTCACCGAGGATTCGCGCTCGGGCTTCGCCGCCGACCGCGCCGTATTCGAGAACGCGACGTGGGAAGTGTTCCGCTGCGAGCCGTGGGACCTCAGCGGTGACCAGTATTGGCGTGTCACCTTCACCGCGCTGAACCAGGGGTCCACGTGACTCTCACCGCAGACTTCGTCGGCATCGACTACCTCGTCGTCCAGCGCGCGTTGGGCGAATGGGTTCTCGCGGGCTCCGGTCTGCCCGTCGGCCAGGTCTACTGGGACGGCCAGAACGGCAAGCGTCAGCCTGGTCCGGCGATCTCCATGCGCCTGATGTCGACGGACGTCTACGGTCGCGACTGGCTCGACCACGACGTCAACCACATCTCGTTCGGCCCGCTGACGATCACGGCTGTCGACACTGCGACGGGTCGCCTGACGATCACGAACCACGGTCTCTCTACCGGCGATGGCACGATCCAGTTCGATTCGACGGGGGCACCGCCTGCGCCGCTGGTCGTCGGCAAGAACTACTACGTCGTGGTCGACGACGCGAACACGGTGCGCATCGCGGCCAAGTTCACCGACGCGATGAACGGCCAGCCCAGCGCGCCGGCCCCGATCGTCATCGCTCCGTTCGGTGACTCCGGCACCGGCACGACGACGTTGTCGAGCACGCCGGACACGATGCGTGCCGGGCGCGAGATCATCTTCAAGGCTCGCGGCCAGCGTATCTGTTACCTGACCCTCCAGTGCCATGCCAAGGACGGCGTCGGCATGGAGATGGCGCTCTCGATCCTGAGCGCGATCCAGGCGCGGCGTCCGCTGCCCAGCCAGCGCGACATCCTGTACGCGGCCAAGATCGCCATCCAGGACATCGGCCAGGTGCGTCCCGTGCGCATGGGTGGTCAGGTCATCAACGCGGCGACGTTCGAGCCGCGAGCCGTGCTCGACATCAAGTTGGGCCTGGCGTCAACAGTCACCGAGTACGGAACCATCATCGAACGTGCGGATATCACGAATGAAGTTCTCGGCATCACGTGTCGCGTGCCTCAGGAGTGATTGCTGCAGGATCCGTGCCAAGATGCTATCTTCCACTGGAATGAGCTCCAGGCTCGCCCAGAACCCCTCCGACGGGAGCGCCTAAGTGTCGAACCTTTCTGACCATGTTTCCCTCACGATCACGGCCGATTCGGTCGGGATCGCGCGCGCCGGGTTCGGCGTCCCGCTCATCACGTCGTACTCGGCGAACTGGGCAGAGCGTGTCCGGTTCTACACCGATCAGGACGGCGTCGCGGCGGATTTCCCCGACACGACGTCGCCAGAGTATCGCGCCGCGGAGGCGATGTTCGCGCAGACGCCGCACCCCGAGCAGATCGCGATCGGTCGCTGCGCGCTCAAGCCGACGCAGGTCTACGTGATCGGCGTCAACTCGGTCACGAACTCGCACGACTACAAGGTCGACGTCCAAGGTCAGTTCACCGGCGGTGGCGTGGCCACGACGGTCACCGCGTCCTCCGACGGTACGGCAACCAACGACGAGATCATCGACGCTCTCGTGACCGCGCTCAACGCGGTTCCGAGCAAGAACTACACGGCTGCCGCTACCGGCACCGGCGGTTCGCACGTCTGCACTGTGACCGGCAACTCGGCCGCGAACTGGTTCTCGCTCGCGGTCTGGAACGTCGCGGATCTCTCGATCTCGCAGACTCACTCGGACCCGGGCATCGCGACCGATCTCGATGCCATCGAACTCGACCAGCCCGGCTGGTACTGCCTCCACACGACGTTCAATTCGTCGGGCGTGGTGCGTGCCGCCGCCGCGTGGATCGAGGGGCACATCAAGATCTACATCCCCGCGACCAACGACTCGGCGGCGTGCACAGCGGTGACGACCGGCACGGCCGACACGCTGGACTACCTTCACGCGTCGAACTACATGCGCACTGCCGGCATGTACCACCCGAGCCCGGCGGACTTCGCCGGCGCGGCGTGGATGGGTCGCGTGCTTCCGATCGATCCGGGCGGCGACGACTGGAAGTGGAAGTCGCTCGCGGGCGTCACTGCCGCGAAGCTCACCGCGACCCACCGCACCAACCTGCGCGCCAAGATGGGCAACACCATCGAGACCGTCGCGGGTGACAACATCACCTGGGAAGGTACGATGGCGTCGGGTCGGTTCATCGACCTCACGCGGTCGATCGACTGGCTGTACGACGACATGCAGAAGGGCGTGTTCGGCGTCCTCGTGTCAGTCGAGAAGGTTCCGTTCACCGACGGCGGTATCGCCCTCGTCGAGAACGAGGTCCGTGCATCGCTCGGCCGCGCCATCTCGAACGGCATCCTCGCCGATGACCCAGCGCCCGTGGTGACTGCACCGCGCGCGCGTGACGTGTCGAGCTCGAACAAGGCCCTGCGCCTCCTGCCCGACATCAAGTTCTCGGCGACCTTCGCCGGTTCGGTTCACAAGGTGAAGATCACCGGCAACATCTCGGTGTGAGCCGGGAGGAGACCACCACATGAGCGTCGAGGACTTCAACAACTACGACCCCGAGAACGTCACCGTGTCGTTCCGCGGTGTCGACATCAAGGGCGTCGCCAAGGGCACCTTCATCAAGGTCGAGCGCGAGGTCAAGACCTGGACCAAGAAGGTCGGCTCGACCGGCAGCGTGACGCGCTCGCGCTCGCGTGACCGCACGGGCAAGATGACGCTGACTCTGATGGACGGTTCGCCGTCCAACGACCTGCTCATGGCCATGTTCCTGTCGGACGAACTCCGCGGCGACGGCGTGGGTGCGTTCCAGGTCCGTGACTTCTCGGGCAACATGCGCTGCAACTGCGTCAACGCATGGATCTCCGAGCCACCCAAGATCGAGCGCGCGGAAGAGTCCGGCAACACGGTCTGGGAGTTCGAGTGCGCTGACCTGACGATCAACGCAGGCGGCAACGTCGAGTAACCGCGCCATCCGGCGCGTGATGACCTGAGGAGGTCCAGATGATCAAGTCCAGCGATGAGATGGTCGGCGAGTTTCGCGTCCAGACCACACAGTTCCCTGCCATGAAGGCGTTCGAGTTGTTCGGACGCCTCTTGCGCGCGCTCGGCCCAGCGATCGCGAGCCTGAGTACCCTGAACAAGGACATGGATCTGCGCGATGCACTGCCTCAGTTGGCAGCCGGTCTCAAGGCCGTCGAGCCCGTCGAGCTCTCGTCGCTCCTTGAGCAACTGTTCAAGAACACGCGCGTGATCATCACCGACGACAAGGGTCGCGAGCGCGGCAAGGACCTCACTTCTCGCGGTGAGATCGACGCCGTCTTCACCGGCAAGTTGATGGGCATGCTGGAGGTGGCGGCGCACGTCATCAAGGTGAACTTCGCCGATTTTTTCGCCGGCAGCGGCCCGCTCGACGGGGCCGCGCCGACGCCCAGCGCCGGGTAGATGTGCCGATGGACCTACGAGATACGTGGGTCTGTTATCGGCTCGTCCAGGAAGGCCTCTGCACCATGCAGGAGCTCTGCTCGGTCCTGTCAATCGACGACGTCGACATGATGGTCATGGCCCAGAACGCCTGGCATGACGCTCAGCACCCGGAGGAGACCAAGCGGTGAAGGTCGGCGAGCTCCTATTCGTCATCGGCTTGCGCGAAGATCCGTCCTGGAAGGTCGGCGAGAACAAGATCTCCAGCATGCGCAAGATGCTCGGCGCGCTGGCTGTCATGCGCGTGGGCGAAGGCATCATGGAAGTCATCCATGGCGCCACCGAGGCCGCGACGCATCTGCTGTCGACGAGTCAGGCCATCGGTCTGACCGTTCAGCAGACGCAGATGTGGGGCTACGTCGCGCAGCAGTCCGGCTCGAACCTGCAGCGCTTCAACGTCGGCGTCTCGATGCTCGAGCGCAACATGCGCACGTTCGCGTCGGGCGGTGGAGGCAAGCAACTCGCCGCGACGATGAAGGAGGCGGGCATCTCGATGGAGTCCGCACGGGTCGCGATGGCGAGCCCGGACGGCCTCAACAACATGCTCCTGCATCTGGCCGATCGCATCAAGACGCTCGGCGATACGCCAGAGACCGGTGCGCTCGTCCAGAAGTTGTTCGGCGCGCGCGCCGGCAAGGACATCATCGCCGACCTGTCGCGTGGCTCCGAAGCCGTGCAGGCGCTCATGGACAAGCGCAAGGCCGCTGGTCTCCTCGATGAGGAACAGACCAAGACGCTGCGCGACCTGGGCAACGAATTCAAGGATCTCCACACGAGTGTGGAGGCCTTCGCACAGCAGGCGATCGCGCGCGCCGCGCCGCTGATCATCGGCATCCTCAAGCAAATCGAAGCCTGGGCAGCCGATCCGACGAACCGCGAACGCGCGTTCAACTTCCTGATCACGGCCATCAACGTCGTCGCGACGGTCGTGAAGACCGCGATCACGGTGTTCTCCAAGCTCGGGGACCTCATCTCGTGGATCGCCGATAACCCGTTCTCGGTGCTCATCGCGACGATCATCGTGTTCGGGACCGTCCTCAAGGAGACGGCGCTCGCCGCCGCGATCGAGTGGGCCGCGATTCTCGGTCCCATTGTGCTCATCGGTGCTGCGATCTACGCGGTCACCGAGTTCGTCCGTTCGCTGTGGG
>Ga0105238_10003712_pt1 | contig 15190 bp, 12 predicted proteins | sample KBSC34metaG_FD_81526 | JGI IMG/M metagenome (GOLD analysis project Ga0105238, IMG submission 81526) | Corn rhizosphere microbial communities from Kellogg Biological Station, Michigan, USA - KBS C3-4 metaG | ecosystem: Host-associated > Plants > Roots > Rhizosphere > Soil | place: Michigan, USA... | reverse complement strand
GCGGCCGCTTCGGGCCTGTCGGCGGGACGCGCCGCGGGCGCCGAGGCCCTGCGGCGGGCCGCGGTCGCGCGGGCCGCCGGGCGTCATGGGGATGCGCGCCGCCGGAGCCTGGCGGTGATGGACGAGGCGAGGGCGGTCCGCGACGGCGTGCTGTTCGGCGAGGCGGTGCTGGAGCTGGGCGGTGAAGTGCGCCCGGCCCTGATCGACGCCGAGCTGGTCGCCAGCCTCCGCGAGGCGCTGACCTTCCTGGGGCTGGCCCAGGGGCCCGACGACGCGTGCCGCGCGGCCCTCCGCTGCCGTCTGGAGGGGCGGCTGGCCGGGGCGCTGCAGCCGGCGGCCGACCCGGGCGTGCCGATGCAGATGGCGCGGGTGGCGATCGCGAAGGCACGCGCGATCGGTGATCCGGACGTTCTGCTCGACGTGCTCCACAAGGCGGGCTCGGCGCTGGTCGACTTCGCGCCGCTTCCGGAGCGGCTGGCGCTGGGCGCCGAGCTGGCGGCGTTGGCCACCGCGCGCGGGAGCTCGGCGCTCGCCCTCGCGGCGCACGCCCGGCTGGCGATGGACAGCGCCTGCGCGGGGGACCTGGCTGCCTTCGCCGACCACGTGGCGCGTGCCCGCGCGCTGTCGCTGGAGTTGGGGCATCCGCGCCGTCGCTGGCGCGCCTTGCTGCTCGAGTCGATGCTGGCCGTCGCGCGAGGCCACGTCGAGGCCAGCGAGCGCTGCGTGGTCGAGGTCCAACAGCTGGCCGATCTCACCGACGAACCGGTGCTGGCCTACACCCTTCCGGCGCACCTGTTCTATCGGGATCTGCTGCTCCATCGGGACGATCGTCTGCGCGCCGCGATCGTGGCCCTGCCGGCCCAGGCCATGGGCATCCCCCAAGCGGACGCCATCAATGCGGCGCTCGTGCTGGCGGCCCACCTCCGCCTCGAGGATCGCGAGGGGACCCGCGCCGCGTACGCGCCGTTCGCGGGCGGACGCAACATCCCGTTCAACGAGGCGCTGATGATCGTCGGCGCGGCCGCCGCGCAGGTCGGATCGGACGACGACCGCCGCGGCCTGCGCGAAAGGCTGCGCCCCTTGCTGGGGGAGCACATGAATTCGGGGCACGTTCCCATGACGTACGAAGGGCCGGTCGCGCGCGTGGTGGCCCTGCTCGACGCCAGCCTGGGCGAGCTGGCCCAGGCCACCGATCGGCTCGAGGCGCTGGTCCCGGCCATGCGCGCGGCGGGCTTTCGGGCCTGGGAGGCGCAGCTCGCCTACGATCTGGGGGGCATCGCCAGCCAGGCCGGGCGGCACGGCGAGGCAGCCCGCGCCCTCGACGAGGCGGCGGCGCTGGCCGAAAGCATCGGGATGCCGGGGCTGGTGGCGCGGGCTCGCGCGCGGCTCGCCGCCTTGCCGACGGCCGGCGGCTCCGCCCAACCCGTCGCGGTCCCCCCTGCCGCGCGCGCCCTCGCGCCGGGCGAGGCCGCGTCGGGCCTGCACCTGGTGCGAGAGGGCGACCTGTGGCGTCTCGAGCACGCCGGCCCGACGGTGCGGATCCGCCACAGCCGGGGCGTCGAGTTGCTCGCGCGCCTGCTGGAACGTCCGGGCGAGGAGATGCACGTCCTCCTGCTTTCGAGCGACGTGGGCGCCTCTCTGGTCGAAGGGGACGCCGGCGAGGGCCTCGACGCTCGGGCCGTCGGCATGTACCGCCGCCGGCTGGCCGAGCTGGAACGCGCTCTGGACGAAAGCGAACGCGAGGGCGATGGAGGCCGCTCGGCCCGGCTCGAGCGAGAGCGCGACGCGCTGGAGGCCGAGATCGCGCGCAACGTGGGGCTCCACGGCAAGAGCCGCCCGAACGCCTCGGCCTCCGAACGCGCGCGCGTCAACATCCAGCGGCGGTTGAAAGAGGCCATGGGACGCATCGCCGACGCCGATCCCGCCCTGGGCGCGCATCTGGCCGCCGCGCTGCACACCGGCACCTTCTGTTGCTATCGGCCGTAGCGGCTGCTGAAAAACTACCTGGGGGCCTCGGGCCTCGGGCTTCAGGCCTCGGGAAAAGCCGTTCTCCGACGGAGAATGTCATGTGATTCCGAAGCCCGAGGTCCGAAGCCCGAGGCCCTTTTTCAGCAGTGCACGGCGGTGCACCAGCGGCCTTCGGGCCGTGACTTCGTCCGTAACCGAAGTTGGAACGGGTGTTCCCGGCGCGGTCACGCCTGTCTTCTTGGAAGGAGACACGGACATGAACGACCTCGAGAACCTGATTGGAATCCTCATCCCCGCGACCTTCGGGGTCGCCCTCGTCATCGAGCGCCTGCTGCGCGCCAAGGAGCTTCCCAAGGTGCGCTTCTGGCTGGTCAAGGGCCTGGTGTTCTTCGCCCTCACGGGGGGCGTGAACGCCGTGGTGCCTTTGATCGTGGCCCGCATCGTGGGCGACCGGGCGCCGCTGCACCTGGCGCGCGTCGGCCTGGTGCCGGGGGCCCTGATCGCCTTCCTGGTCACCGACGTCGTCGCCTACTTCGTCCACCGCACGATGCACCGGGTTCCGGCGCTCTGGCGCTGGAGCCACCAGATGCACCACAGCGCCGAGCGCATGGACCTGGCCGGCATGTCCTACAACCACCCGATCGACATGATGCTCTCGTTCGGCCTGCCGGGGCTGGCCGCCGGCCTGCTCGGCCTGCACCCGGCCTCCCTGGCGCTGAGCGGCTTCATCGGGTTCGTCTACGCGGTCGTCCAGCACTCGAACGTGCGGACGCCGCGGTGGCTCGGCTATGTCATGCAGCGCCCCGAGATGCACGGCCTGCACCACGAGCGCGGCGTGCACGCTTACAACTACGGGAACCTGCCCTTGTGGGACCTGCTGTTCGGGACTTACCGAAACCCGGCGACGTTCCCGGGCACGTACGGGTTCTGGAACGGCGCCTCGAACCGCGTGGGTGCCATGCTCATCGGCCGCGACGTGGGCGAGCCTTCCCGGCCGGCCTAGGCGGCTCGGTCGAGGCTCGGGGAAGGGCCGGGACTACGATCGGAACAGCCGCGAATATTGGGTCTCGTGCGCGGCGGAGAGGAGCGCGAGACCGGGAGCGGCACCCGCGATGTCGTCGTCATCGAGGCCGAGCGCGCGCGCCACGGCCGACGGGATGGCGGCGGCGGCATGCGCGACGATCCGGACCCCGGCGCTCTGGCCGAGCGGGACGAGGCGCACGGCGGCGCTCGCCTGGGCCTCGACCCACGTGAACGCGAACGTCTCGGCCGCGGTCCGGACGTCGATGCCGAACGCCGCGGCGGCGCGCGCGAACTGCGCGGCCAAGGTCGGGGGCGCGAGGGTGAGAGGGGCGGCCGTCGCAGGACCGGATGGCGCGGTGGCGCCAGCGATCTCGGGGACGCCGAGGGTCCCGAGGACGCGCCCGAGCGCGGCGCCCAGGTGGCGATCCTCGGTCTGAAGCTCGGCGGTCGGCCGACAAGCCAGCAAGAACGCGTTCCAGCGGTCCGCCGCGGACGCGTCACCTGCGGCGCAGGCGGCGTGGAGACGGACGAAGATCGCGAGATCTTGCCCGGCCAGCGGACCCTCGAGGATGCCGAGGATCCACGCGGCGGCGGTGGCTTCGTCGTGAACGAGGCCGGCGACGACAGCGGGCTCGAGCCCCTGCGAGTAGGCGAAGGCGCCGATGGGAAGGGTCGGGCTCGCGAGCTGGAGGAGGCGAAGCCAGCGAAGGCGGTCGGGCGAGGGCGGGGAAGAGAAGGCGGGCGTCATGGGCGGCGGGGTGGGGGACCGTGCTCGTGAGCGTGTCCGTGCGCGTGCTCGTGACCGTGCTCGTGAGAGTGTGCGTGCTCGTGAGCGTTTGGGGCTGCGGGGGCGTGGTTACCCTCGTGCTGGTAGCCGCCGGCCTCGGGCTCGAAGGGCGCGGATTCGAGGGTCACGTCGAGGCCGAGGGCGTGGACCATTCGATCGAGGACATGATCGTGCTGGTAGGCCACGCTTCCCGGCGAGATCTGCAGCGGGATGTGCCGGTTGCCGAGGTGATAGGCCGCCCGCGCGAGCAGGTGAGGATCCGACGTGCGGCCCACCGACAGGCTCTCGGCCGCCGCGCGGATGGTGACGACCTCGCCGGTGACTTCGTCGACGAGCCCGTCCCCGTCCCGCAGCACCACCCCGTAGGGCAACAGGACCGCGGCCTCCTCGCCCCCGTCCAGACGAGCTCGCCACCGGCTGCGCCGCCGCTCCTCGAACCCGATGGTCAGCGTGGGGGAGGCGCCCGCATCCAGGGCCGCCTGCGCGGCGGCGGCCGGCACGCCGGCGCGCGTTGGCCGTGGCGCCACGCGCGTCAGGCGGCGCACGCGGCGCCTCGTCGGGACCGATGGGACACGTCACCCCTCAAAACAGGAAATACCTCTGCGCCAGCGGCAGGACGGTCGCCGGCGCGCACGTCAGAAGTTGCCCGTCCGCCCGCACCTCGTAGGTCTGCGCGTCCACCTCGATCACCGGGAGAGCGTCGTTGTGAATCAGATCGCGCTTGCGCACCGACCGCGTGTTCTTCACGGCGACCAGCCGTCGGCGCAGCCTCAGCTCGTCTCCGACGCCGGCCGCCAGGGCCGCCGCCGACAGGAACGTCACGTGGGTGGCCGCCAGCGCGCCGCCCAGGGCGCCGAACATCGGCCGATAGTGAACGGGCTGCGGCGTCGGGATCGACGCGTTCGGATCGCCCATCGGCGCGGCCACGATCATGCCGCCTTTGATGATCACCGCCGGCTTGGCGCCGAAGAACGCGGTCTTCCACAGCACGATGTCGGCCAGCTTGCCGACGGCGATCGACCCGACCTCGTGCGAGATCCCGTGCGTGATGGCCGGGTTGATCGTGTACTTCGCGATGTAGCGCTTGGCGCGAAAGTTGTCCGCGCGATCATCCCCCGCACCCGCGCCGGACGCCAGCGGTCCGCGCTGCTGCTTCATCTTGTGCGCGGTCTGCCAGGTGCGCGTGATGACCTCGCCCACGCGGCCCATGGCCTGCGAGTCGCTCGACATCATGCTGATGGCGCCGAGGTCGTGCATGATGTCCTCGGCGGCGATCGTCTCGCGCCGGATGCGCGACTCGGCGAAGGCCACGTCCTCCGGGATCCCGGCGTCCAGGTGGTGGCACACCATCAACATGTCCAGGTGCTCGTCGACGGTGTTCACGGTGTACGGCCGCGTCGGGTTCGTCGACGACGGCAGCACGTGCGGAACGCCGCAGGCCTTGATGATGTCGGGGGCGTGGCCGCCGCCCGCGCCCTCGGTGTGGTACGTGTGGATGGCGCGTCCCTTGAAAGCCGCCAGCGTGTCCTCGACGAAGCCCGACTCGTTCAGCGTGTCGGTGTGAATGGCCACCTGCACGTCGTGGCGTTCGGCCACCGACAGGCAGCAGTCGATGGCCGCGGGGGTGGTGCCCCAGTCCTCGTGCAGCTTGAGGCCGATGCAGCCCGCCTCGATCTGCTCGTCGAGGGCCTCCGGCCGGCTGGCGTTGCCCTTGCCCAGGAAGCCCAGGTTCATGGGCAGTGCCTCCGCGGCTTGCAACATGCGCGCGACGTTCCAGGTGCCGGGCGTGCACGTCGTCGCGTTGGTGCCCGCCGCCGGGCCGGTGCCCCCACCGATCATGGTGGTCACCCCCGACATGAGCGCGTCCTCGCACTGCTGGGGCGCGATGAAGTGGATGTGCGTGTCGATGCCGCCCGCCGTCGCGATGCACCCCTCGCCGGCGATCACCTCGGTGCCGGGGCCGATGACGATGTCGACGCCGGGCTGTACGTCCGGGTTGCCGGCCTTGCCGATCCCGCTGATCCGGCCGGCGGTGATCCCGACGTCGGCTTTCACGATCCCCAGCACGGCATCCAGCACCAGCGCGTTGGTGATGACCGTGTCGGCCACTCCGGCGCCCGCGCGCTGGCTCTGGCCCATGCCGTCGCGGATGACCTTGCCGCCGCCGAACTTGACCTCCTCGCCATAGATCGTGTGGTCGCGCTCGACCTCGATCCACAGATCGGTGTCGCCGAGCCGCACCCGGTCGCCCGTGGTCGGCCCGTACATCTCGGCGTAGGCCCGCCGCGTGATGCGCGTGCTCATGGATTGACCTTGGGATCGAGCTTTTGATCGAGCTTGCCCATCACGTCGCCGCGGAAACCCTGCACGATGCGGTCGCCGGCGTACGCCACCAGGTCGACCGTCCGGGTCTGCCCTGGCTCGAACCGGACCGCCGTCCCGGCCGCGATGTCCAGGCGGAAGCCGCGCGTCCGCGCGCGATCGAACTTCAGGGCCGGGTTCGTCTCGAAGAAGTGATAGTGCGATCCGACCTGGATGGGACGGTCCCCGGTGTTCGACACCTCGACCCGCAGGGTGGGGCGGCCCTCGTTCAGGGGGAGATCGCCGGCCGGCGTCTCGACAGCGCCGATGGCCGGCGCCCCGGCGCCCTTGCCGGTGGGCGCGATCGGCTGGTGGACCGTGACCAGCTTCGTCCCGTCGGGGAACGTGGCCTCGACCTGCACCTCCGTGATCAGATCCGGGATCCCGTCCATCACGTCGTCGGCGGTCAGCAACCGCGTCCCTTCCGACATGAGCTCGGCCACGGTGCGGCCGTCCCGCGCCCCCTCGAGGATGGCCGCCGAGATGTACGCCACCGCTTCCGGGTAGTTGAGCTTCAAGCCGCGCGCCTTGCGCCGCTCGGCGAGCAGCGCCGCCGTGAACAGCAACAGCTTGTCCTTCTCTCGGGGGGTCAGCTCCATCTCGTCCTCGTCCTCGTCCTCGTCCTCGATCGCCCGTCCGTCGTCGTCAGGTCGCCCAGATACGCGGCAAGACCGCGGGCGAGCCTATCACCGTCGGACGAATGGCGATCCACGCGTCCTGGAAAAATCGACGGGCGCGCTCGGTGCTGGCGCCGACATACCGGAAACAAAGCACGCGGCCGTCGTCGACGGTCGTCACGGAGGCGCGCTCGCCGGCCGACGCCGCAAGGGCCCGGAGCTCGTCCAGCAAGGCCGCCCGGCCCGTGAAAGGCGTGGCCACCATCAGGCCGTGGACGCGCGCTCCGGCGAGGCCCCAGGGCGCCGCGTGCACCGCATCCTCGGCGTCGAAGCGCCCGCGCTCGATCAGCAGCGGGCGTCCGCCCGCGCGCCACAGCTCGAAGCGCTGGCGGCAGCGGCCGGAGGCGAACGTCTCACCGCGCGCTGGCAATCCGAAGCACAGGGTCTCGATCCCGACGAACCGCGCGTCCTCGTCCAGGACGATCTTCGTGTCCAGGTCGATCGCGGCGCCGTCGTGGAGGATTGTCTCCTGCGGCAGCCACTCGAGCGCGGCGCCGTTCGCGACGTTCAACTGCTGGGCTTGCCTCGAGCGAGGACCGCGCGTCCGGTACACCTTGGTCGCGGCCGGCGTGGTCAAGAGCGCGTGGGCGCGGGGCTCCATCTGCACGTCGACGCGAAGGGTGTCGCCGCCCACGATGCCGCCCGGCGGGTGCAGCAGGTACACGTGTGGCACCGCCGGTCCCTCGGGATAGAACGGGCGCTGGACGACGAGCGGTCCCCGATGGGCCCGCCCGCTGAGACGCGTCGATCGCGCTCCCGGACCGGCGGCCGAGTCATCTTCATCGGCCGTGAATCGAAGCGACAGCTCCGCGACCCAGCCGTCCGCCTCGCGCGGCTCAACCACCGCCGTCGACGAAGGCGACCGGGCGCTCCCAGACGATGAGGACGGTGCACCCCTCGTCGCTGGCGACCTCGTGAGAGGTGCCGGGGGGATTGACGACGAGGGTTCCCGCGCCATAAGTGCCGCGATCGTCTCGTTGAGATCCCGCGAGGACGTAGATGTGCTCATGACCGGTATGAGCGTGCCGCGGCACACGCGCGCCCGGCCGGTAACGGAGAATGGACGCCGAGGATCCCGTCCCATCGGCCGGCCCGTACAGCCGGTGCTCGTCCACGCCGGGCCGCAGCTCCGTCCACGTGAAGTCGGGCCGCGCGGTCTGAGCGAGCAGGTCGGAGAACACCCACGCTGGCGTCACCAAACACCCGAAGAAATGAAGGTAGTTCGATCAATCTGGGAAGCGGGCACGGGCGCATGATACTCCGCTCGGGGGGCACGTCTATCGAGGTATGAGTGCCCCAAAATGAAACGCGCCTCTCCCGCGGGTGATGCCCGCGAAAAAGGCGCGCAAGGCTGCCGAGAACCGGCAGGCGTCGTTCGGCTCAGAAGAAGATCGCCTGAGCGCCGAGCTGGATGGCATTGGCCGAGACGTCGGCCCCCGTCATGTCCTTGCCCAGCTTGGTGTAGCTGTAAGTCGCGACCACGCGCAGGGCCGGCCCCTTGATCAGGTACGAGAGCGCCCCGTCGACGTTCCAGATGCTCGTGCCGCCGGTGCCTTTGGTCTTCTCCCACTGGTAGCGAACCATCGGCTGGATGTTGCCGACGCCCACCGTCGGCGTGGCGTAGGCGCCGAGCAGGTAGAACGAGTTGTTCACGGCGCCGTCTGGCACGCCGTAGTGGTAGTACGCGCCCTCGGCCGTGACCCAGCCGCCGCCCGGGATCTTCTTCTCGAACAGGACGTCGGCGTTGACCTCGGTCCAGTTCATGTCCACGCCCGTCATCACCGCGGTCGGCGCGATCGAGCTGCCGTGCTTCTGGAACTGTCCGCCGACGCCAATCGTCAGCAGATCCTTCTCACCGAAGTAGCTGCCGTTGCCCCAGAAGCCGGTCTCGGCATCCAGAAGGGACAGGCGGAGGCGCCCGGAGAACAGAGGACTCACGCCGACGTCGCCGTTGTCGAACACGCCGGCCAGATAGGTCAGCTTGGCGGCCGCGATGTCGCCCCAGATGACCGCGCCGTTGTTACGACCCGAGGGACCTTCCTTCGGGTACTGGGTCAGCCCCGGGTAGTTCCAGGGGATCATGAAGAAGGGACCGGACGCGTTGGAACGGTCGACCGGAACCAGCAGGTGGCCGGCCCACAGATGGAAAGCGTCATCGAAGTCGAACGAGATGATCGCGTCCATGACCGACACCGGGCTGGCGGCCGGGGTGCCGTAGTTCGCCATGTCGGCGTTCAGGTTCAGCGTGACGCCCACGTTCTTGTGGACCTTGCCGCCTGCGTGAAGCTCGACGTAGGCGTGGTTCATGCTGAAGTCGTTGATCTTCTTCTTGTCGGTGCCGTTCTGGAACAGGCCGCTGACCCGCAGCCAGGCGCCGACGTCGATCGGCGGCAGAGCGTCGGGACGGGTGGCCGGCATGGCTTCGGTGGCGGTCGGCGGCTTGGGGGCCTCGGCGACGGGTAGGGGCGGAGGCGGCAACGTCTCGGGGACCGCGGCCGGGGGCGGGGGAGCAGGAGGCGGGGGGGCATCAGCGGGTACTTCCGCCGCGGGCGCCTGGGCCAGCGCGGCCGCCGACCACACGAACACGGTCGTCGCGACCATTCCAGAGAACCAACCACTACCTCGGAACCTTCTGTTTTTACCCGTCATGCTCGTCCTTTGCGTATCGTGACCTCGCAGTTCGTCGGCCTCGACAACACCGACATCCGGTTCGGTGGGATCACGGAATCACCGAATCGTCGACAAACCGCCATTGCGAGGGCCACCTTACTCAGGTCGACGTTTACGGCACGTTTCCGACCAGTAACTAGTGAGTTAAATCGGACTTCCCCGCACATTCCCCCACTTTTCTCCGACGAAACACGACACAAATGGCGCCCCTGCGCGCAAATATCTCCCGCGCCGTCGCGACGTCAGAGCGACCGCAGGGAGCGGGTTTGTCGACGGGAGGCGCGGCTTCGCCGCGCCGGCGTCTCTCTGAGATTCGGGGGGTCTCGTAGGGGGGCAACGCCCCCCTACGCTCCGTGGCCCGCCATGTGGCGGCCGATCGTCCGGATGTCCGCGTCGGCGGCGCTCGCTTCGTGGACGATCTTGCCCTCGCTCATCACGAGGATCCGATCGGCCAGCTGGAAGATCTCGTCGAGGTCGGCGCTGATCAGAAGCACGGCGGTGCCACGATTGCGCGCGTCCATGATGCGACCGCGGATCTCGGCGACGGCCGCGAAGTCGAGGCCGAAGCACGGATTGGCGGCGACGAGCAAGGCGACGTCGTCGTGAAGCTCGCGCGCCAGGACGGCCCGCTGCACGTTGCCCCCCGACAGGCTGCCAATGGGCGCGTCGGGACCGGGCGCCCGGATGCCGTACTCGGCGATCATGTTGCGGGCGTGGCGGCGCAGCGCCCGCCCGCTGACCAGCGCTTTCAGGCGCGCGAAGGGATGGCGATCGAACGTGCGGAAGCCGATGTTCTCCGCCACGGACATGGCGGGCACGCAGGCGTTGCGCAGGGGCTCCTCCGGCAGGCAGCGCACCTTGCGTGCGCGCATCTCGGCGCGCCGGGCGCGGAACGGCGCGGTCCCGACGTGCACGGCCCCGGCGCTGGCCGGGCGCTGGCCGGCCAATACCTCGACCAGCTCTTCCTGGCCGTTGCCGGACACCCCCGCGATGCCCACGATCTCGCCGCCCCGCACGCTGAGCGACAGCTCGCGCACGGCAGGCGCGCCGAGATCGTCGTCGGCGTGGAGGGCCCGTATCTCCAGGACCACGTCGGAGACCGCCACCGAGGCGCGGGTTCGGTTGCTCCTGGGCGGCTCGTCACCGACCATGAGGCGCGCCATCTCGTCGGCCGAGAGCTCGCCGACCCGGCCCCGGCCCGCCAGCTTTCCCCGGCGCAGGATGGTGACCTCGTCGGCGAACTTGGTGACCTCGCGGAACTTGTGGCTGATCATCAGGACCGTGAGGCGCTCCTGCCGGGTCATGTTGCGGACCAGCCCCAGCACCTCGTCGGCCTCGTCGGGGGTCAGGACCGACGTCGGCTCGTCGAGGATCATGACCTTGGTTCCGAGGTAGAGCTGCTTCAGGATCTCGAGCTTCTGCTTCTCGCCGGCGGCGAGCATCCGCACCGGCTTGTCGGGATCCAGGCGGAACGGCATGCGCGCCATGAACGCCGAGACGTCGCGGCGCTCGGCGCGCCAGTCGAACAGGAACGGATGCTGGCGGCGGGACAGGACCAGGTTCTCGGCCACCGTCATGTTGTCGACCAGCGTGAAGTGCTGGTACACCATGCCGATCCCCAGCGCCGCGGCGTCGCGCGGGTTCTTGATCCTCGCCTCCTCGCCCCGCACCAGGACCTGGCCGCCGTCGGCGCGGTAGTAGCCCATGATGCACTTGACCAGGGTGCTCTTTCCGGCGCCGTTTTCGCCGAGGAGCGCGTGGAAAGAGCCCTCGGGGAGCCGCAGGGACACGTCGTCGAGGACCGTGATGCCGCCGAAAATCTTGGTCAGACCGACCGCCTCCAGCGCCACCGGCGCGGCGGCGGCGGCGGCGACGCTCGGGTCGGTCGCGCGCTCCGACAGAAGCGCCGTGGTCAGGGGCACCACCGGTGTGGCGCGGGCCGCTGCGCCGGTCGCTGCGATTGAGGCCTCGGGGGCGCTCACGGCAGCGCCTCGATGAGCCGCCCGGACGACGAGACGCTGCCAAAGACGCCGTTCTGCATCTTCACCATCTTGACGGCCGCGTTGTGGTTGCCGACGTCGGTGGCAGCGCAACAGTCCTCGAGCAGCAGGCACTCGTACCCGCGGTCGTTGGCCTCACGCATCGTCGTGTGGACGCAGACGTCGGTGGTGATGCCGGTCAGGATGATGTTCGCGATCCCGCGCTGCCGCAGGCACAGGTCGAAGTCCGTCGCGCAGAAGGTCCCCTTGCCCGGCTTGTCGATGATCGTCTCGCCCGGCAGCGGCGCCAGCTCGGGGATGATGTCCCAGCCCGGCTCGCCCCGGACCAGGATGCGCCCACAAGGCCCGGGATCGCCGATGCCGACGCCCGGATTGCCCGGGGTCTGCCGGGAGCGCCAGCGCTTGTTGGCGGGCAGGTCCGCCAAATCGGGCCGATGCCCCTCACGGGTGTGGAAGATCGGGTAGCCCCCGGCGCGCATCCGCCCGAGGACCCGCCGGATGGGCTCGATGCACGCCCGCGTGAGCGAGATGTCGTAGCCGAGCAGGTCGATGTAGCCCCCTTTGCCGCAGAAGTCGGTCTGCATGTCGATCACCACCAGGGCGGTGTTCTCCTTGCGCAGATCGCCGTTCCACGGCCAGGCGTACGGATCGGCGGGAACGAAGGTGGACGTGCTCATTGTGACACCGGCCTTTCTGCGTTCATTGCATCTCGATCGGGGATCGGCGAAGCGGTCATCGGGCCACCCTCAGCTCGGCCGGCTGGCCGGTGAGCGCCCGCGAAGGCGAGCTGGTGGCCACGATGATGACCAGCGTGAGGACATACGGGGCGGCGTTGAACAGGTAGTACCCGGAGGTCACGCCGACGGATTGAAGCGCGGGGCCGAGCGCGCTGGCCCCGCCGAACAGCAGCGAGGCGAGCAGGCAGCGAACGGGATCCCAGCGCGCGAAGATCACGAGCGCGACCGCCATCAGGCCCTGGCCGCTCGACAGGCCTTCGCTCCAGCCGCCCGGATAATAGAGCGAGAGGAAGGAGCCCCCCACGCCCGCGAAGAAGCCGCCGGCCATGGTGGCGAGCAGCCGGACCCGGTTCACGTCGTAGCCCATCGCGCGGGCCGAGTCCGCGCTCTCGCCGACGGTGCGCAGGACCAGGCCCCAGCGCGTCCGCTTGAGCAGGACCACCACCAGGCCGGTCAGCACGAGGCCGAGCACGAACAGCGCGTTGATCTGCAGCGCCGACCGCACGGGCGCCGAGTCGCTCCACCAGCCGAGCGACACCGACGGCAGGTGCGGGACCGTCACGTCGATGAGCGGCTTACCGATGAAGAACGCCATGCCGACCCCGAACAGCATGAGCGCGATGCCGACCGCCACGTCGTTCACGCGCGGGCGGGCGCACAACGCCGCGTGAACGGCGCCGAGCACGATTCCCACCAACCCGGCGCCGAGCACGCCGGGCCAGGGGGAGTGGGTCAGGTGCGCCAGGCCGTAGCCGCTCATGGCGCCCATCACCAGCGTGCCCTCGAGGCCCAGGTTCACGCGCCCGCTCTTCTCGGTCAGGCACTCGCCGAGGCTGACGAAGAGGAAGGGTGTGCTCACGCGGACCGCCCCGCCAAGCACGGCCAGGCCCACCCCGGTCGCCGCGCTCATGGGCTCACCGCCGACACTGTGGCGGCCGCTCCGGCCTTGACCGTCGAGACCTTGCGCTTCGTCCGCGTGCGCCCGTGGAGCGTCTCGGACAGCAGAATCGAGACGAACAGGATCCCTTGCAGCACGTTCACCGTGGCGTCGGGCAGCGAAAACGCCCGCTGCAGCAAGCCGCCGCTGGCGCCGATGCCGCCGATGATGATCGACACCGGGATCACCGCCAGCGCGTTCTGACGCGCGATGAACGCCACCAGCACGCCGGTGTACCCGTATCCGGTCACCAGCGAGGCGTTGGCCGTGCCGTGAACGGCGGCGACCTCCATCGCTCCGGCCAGCCCGGCCGCGACGCCGGCCATGGCGGTCACCACCACGATCATGCGCGCCACCGGCAAGCCGTTGAGCAGGGCCGCGCGCACGTTGCCGCCCACCATGCGGGCCGAGAAGCCGAACAACGTTCGGTTCATCACGAACCAACCGAGCAAGCACAGGCCGAGCCCCCACCCGATGCCCCAGTGGACATCGAGCCCCGGGAAGCTCCCGATCATGTTCTCGTCGCCGATCGGCGCGGTGGAGGGCTTGTTCAAGCTGGCGGGATCCCGCAAGGGTCCTTCCACGAAGTGATTGAGCAACGCAATCGCAATGTAGTTGAGCAGCAGCGTCGAGATGGTCTCGTTGACCCCGCGGTAAGCGCGCAAGGCGCCCGCCAGCGCAATCCAGACGGCGCCAACGGCGCCACCGCTGACCAACATGCACGCCGCCACCGCCATCGGACCGTGGCCGTGGTTCTTGGCCCACGCCCCCGCTACCGCCGCCGCCAGGCCCCCCAGCACCATGGCGCCCTCACCGCCGAGCACCACCAAACCCAGCCGACCCGGCAGCGCCGTGGCGAGCGCCGTCAACATCAACGGCGCCGCCCGCAGCAACGTGTTCTGAAACGAGAACCAGGTCCCGAACGACCCCCGGAACATCTGCTGATAAATCTCGATCGGGTTCCGCCCAATCACCGCCATGAACACCCCGAACACCACCAGCGTCGCCAGGAACGCCGCCCCCGGCGCCCTGAAAGCCGCCCCCACCTTCCGCAACCAATCCCCCACCGGCGACGCCGTTCCATCGCTCACCGCCGGTAGCACGCTGACGGTCATTCGTTGCCTCCGCCCTTTGGTTGCACTCAAAATCTCCGATCTGGCAGCCCGTTTTTCATGGTGTGTCGAAGGCGGGCTTCGCCCGCCGGAGAAGTCGCTCAATCAACGGATCCGGCCCCGCGCTGTCGTCCGCCTCCGGGGGGGCTCGTAGGGGGGCACCGCCCCCCTACGCTCTTTTAGTGAGTTTTCCCGACGACGCCCTCGACCAGGTAATCCATGCTCTCCAGTCCGATGTCGGTCTGCTTCAGCTCCTTGCCGGCCGGAATGATCTCCTTGCCGGTGTTGTCCTTCAGCGGGCCCTTGTAGATGACCATCGTCCCGGCCATGAACTTGGCCTTGGCGGCATCCGCCTTCTTCTTCGTTTCAGCGGAGACGGCCTTGCCGTAGGGCGAGACAGTCACGAAGCCTTCCTTCAGGCCGCCGCGGAGCAGGTGAGGGTAGGGCTTGCCGGCCTGGACCATCTTCAAATAGTCGGTGTAGACCTTGCTCCAGTTCCACTCGGCGCCGGTCAGGTAGCCCTTCGGCGCCAGCGTCGCCTGATTGGCGTGGTAGCCGGTGACCATCACGCCCTTCTGCTCGGCCAGTTCGACGATCGTCTTCGGCGAGTCGACGTGCATGGTGAGGACGTCGATTCCCTGGTTGATGAGGCTGGTGGTGGCCTCGGCCTCCTTGACGGGCATCGACCAGTCGCCCGTGAAGATCACGGTCGTGGTGGCCTTCGGGTTGACGGAACGCGCGCCGAGCGTGAACGAATTGATATTCCGCAACACCTGCGGGATGGGCTTCGCGGCGATGAAGCCGAGCTTGCTGGTCTTGCTGCTGAGGCCCGCCACGATGCCCGAGATGTATTGCGCCTCGTCGATGTAGCCGAAGTAGCTGCCCACGTTCTTCGGGTGCTTGCCCTCGGTGTAGAGG
>Ga0105238_10003711_pt1 | contig 15193 bp, 12 predicted proteins | sample KBSC34metaG_FD_81526 | JGI IMG/M metagenome (GOLD analysis project Ga0105238, IMG submission 81526) | Corn rhizosphere microbial communities from Kellogg Biological Station, Michigan, USA - KBS C3-4 metaG | ecosystem: Host-associated > Plants > Roots > Rhizosphere > Soil | place: Michigan, USA... | reverse complement strand
TGCCGACGAAGACCGCCGCTGCCGTGGTCGCGGTGGTGCGGGAAAACGGCGAGTGCGTGAGAACCGCCCGCAACCCCGCGGTCGCGCCCACAGCGACCAGGACCGCGACAGCCACCCCACCAAGCGTCGTCGCGCGTCGTGGTCCCCGTGTTCCACGAGACGGATTGTTCTGCGCGGGCGCTACGCGGCGTGAAGAGCTCTTCTTCGGCACACCGGCTCGAGGCGGAAGACCCATCGATGGTCGCCCCTGTCCCTGCAAACGAACCATTGGACTTTGGGCGGAGCCCGTTCCCGAGCGCGCGACTCTTCGATCGCGACCGCGGAAACTTCAGCCGGATCACCGCCGTAGGCTCCGTGACCCACCCACTCCGACACGGAGCGAGCCGATGGACGCCCTCCTTCGCGACCTGCGATACGCCCTCCGCCAACTCCGACTTTCTCCCAGCTATGCCGCGATCGCGATCGTCTCGATCGGCATCGGAATCGGCGCGACGACCACCATCTTCTCGATGGTCGAGGGGCTGCTGCTGCGCGGCATCCCCGCGCCTCGCGCCGACCGGTTGGTCTACGCGTACGAAACGAGCCCGGACGGATCGGGCTTCCATTCGTTCTCGTTCCTGCAGTACAGGGACTTGCGCGACCGGTCGCATTCGCTCACCGACCTCGCCGCGGCCGACATCACGCCGTTGAGCGTCGCGACGACCGGCGACGCGGGCCTCGCCGTCGGGTTCAACGTCAGCGGCAACTACTTCAAGGTCTTCGGAGCGACGCCCGAGCTCGGGCGGTTCTTCTTGCCTGAAGAAGACAATTTCCCCGACGTCGGGTCGCACCCGGTGGCGGTCGTCAGCCACTCGTTCTGGGAGCGGCGGCTCGGCGGCGACTCGAGCGCGATCGGCCGTCCGATTCGCGTGAACGGGCATGCCTTCACCGTCATCGGCGTCGCGCGGCCCGAGATGGCGTCGTTCATCTCCTTCATCAAGCCGGACCTCTGGACGCCGATCGCGATGTCGAACGTCACGAAGCCCGATCTGCGCCTCGACTCGCGCGACTTCAACTCCTTCCAGCTCACGGGCCGTCTCGCCGACGGTGCCACCGTGCAGTCGGCCGAGCGAGAATTGGAAGCGATCGCGAAGCAGATCGAGGCGGACCATCCCGAGGTGATCAAGGGGCACGGTGTCGACCTCTTCTCGTATTCCGGGATGCCGCCGGAAGCGCGAAAGGGCGTCGCCGTGTTCATGGCGCTGCTCATGAGCTTCTCGCTCTTGATCCTGCTCGTCGCGTGCGGCAACCTCGCCGGCGTGATCATGGCTCGCGGCGTCCAACGACAGCGCGAGCTGGCCGTCCGCGTCGCGCTCGGCGCCGCCCGCTCGACCATCGTGCGTCAACTGATGACGGAAACGGTCGTGCTGTTCCTCGCGGGATGCGTCCTCGCGATCGGCATCGCGATCATCGCGACGCGCGCGATGGTCGCGTTCAAGCCGCCGATCGAAGTGCCGATCGAGTTCGACATCCGCGTGGACGGACGTGTGATCGCGTTCGCGCTGGTCGTGGCTCTCGTCGTCGGCGTGTTGTTCGCGCTTCTCCCGGCGCTGCGCGGCACGCGACTCGGCGTCATGTCGATGCTCAAGTCCGAAGGCCGCACGGCGTCGGGCCGGTCACGCGGACGGAACATCGTCGTCGCAGCGCAACTCGCGTTCACACTGCTCTTGCTCGTCGACGCCGCGCTCGTCACGCGGGCGCTCGGCAATGCGCTGAACGTGAATCCCGGATTCGACATGCGGGACTTGCGTGTCGTCTCGACGGACCTCCGAATGCGCAACTATTCACTCGATGCCGGCCGCCAGTTGGCCGACCAATGGCAAACGACCCTCCTGGCGCAGCCCGGGGTGCGAGCCGTTGCATTCACGTCACGGCCGCCGCTCGGCACCGGAAACTCGACGATCGCGTTCCGCGTGACGCCTGAGGACCGCGACCGCAGGACCGCCGATTTTGCGTCGGTGTCGAGCAACTACTTCACGGTGATGGGAATCCCGGTCGTCGCGGGGCGCGCGTTCACGACCAACGATCGCGCAAACAGTGAATCGTTCGCGATCGTGAGCGCCGAGTTGGCGCGGCGAGTGTTCGGGTCGCCGTCGAAAGCGATCGGGCGCAAGCTGATCGTCGGTCGTGCGAACGAGGGCTATCCGATCGTCGGCGTCAGTGCCGACACGAAGGTGCGATCGCTCGCCGAGTCGCCGCGGTTCATGGTGTATTTGCCGATGGGGCAGGGGAAAGTCGATGAGATTTCGGCGCTGATCCGCGGCGACGTCACGGCCGCGGCGACCGCGGGACGAACCACGCTGCGCGCGCTCGATGCGGATCTGCCTCTCATGAACAACACCACGTTCGAGCAGTACACGTCGGTGGCGCTCCTGCCGCAGCGGCTCGCGGGTGTCGTGTCGGCGACCTTGGGCATCATCGGACTCTTGCTGGCGGCGATCGGTGTCTATGGAATCGTCGCGTACGCGGTGAGCCAGCGGACTCGCGAGATCGGGATTCGTGTGGCCGTGGGTGCAACGCCCAACGGCGTGGCGCGGTTCATGGCAGGTGAGGGTGTACGTGTCGCCGCGATCGGCATCGTGATCGGCCTCGCGCTCGCCCTCGGGGGCGCGCAGCTGATACGATCGTTCTTGCTCGGCATGAATCCGTACGATCCGCTCGCCTTTGGGGCGGCAGCGACGGGACTCTGGGTGGTGGCGGTCATCGCGTGTGTGGTGCCGGCTCGCCGAGCGGCGAGGGTCGATCCGGTCGTCGCGCTGCGAGCGGAATAGACCCGAAGGAACGCGCGACTCGTGAGTTCGTACGCCGTGTTAATGGCGCCGGGTCGTGAGTCTCTAGAGTCGCGCCGTTTTTTTCGATAGCGAGCTCGGCGCATCGAGATTCGCTCCATCATCGACACCGACGCCGAGGCGGTCCACCAGTTCACCGCCAAGCCACCCTATGAGAAGGCTGAGAATCGCGCCGACGAGCATCGTGATCAACGCGGTTGCCGACGGATGACCCGGGTCAGGACGACGCAGAAACCAACTCACGGCGTAAAGCGCGACGACACAGACGTTGCCGATTCCATGCAACAGGCCAAGACGGTACGCGCGCGTGCCCTTCGGAATCGCCCACCAATCGACGACTCCAAATACGGCCGCGCACAGACCCCCGATTACGCCGGCGGCAATCATCCAATACGAGGACATCGACGCCGTGACGCTGCCGGTCGCCAGGTGAATCGCGTCGAAAATCACGGCCGTCGACAATAAGCCCAGTGGGAAGACGATTAGCATCTGGTGCACCGGATGGCCGGCGAATTTGACACGCGCTTCCATGGCGTTGGGCTCCGTTACCGTCGCGTCGGCTTGCAGTCCATGAGCCGCTTGTGCGAGCTACGTGCCATAGCCGTTGCGATGCGTCTTCACCCGTCCAACAGCTGAGTCGGAGAAATTGGACTTCAGTCCAATCGTTTGTGCCGAACGGCCTATCGAAGATGAGCACGTGGACAAAACGGAGGCTACAATGGCGCTGCTCGACAACGCACAGCAGTACATCGGGGACAACCAGGTCGGACAGATCAGTCAGCAACTCGGGATCAACCCCAACGCCGCGCGAACCGCGATCGCTGCCGCTCTGCCGATGATCGTCGGCGGCCTGGCACGGCACGCGTCGAGCCCAACCGGTGCCGACGCCATCAAACAGGCCGCGTCGGCTCACGCGAACATCACCGAAAACGTCTCGAGCGCTTTCCAAGCCGGTCCGCCGGCCGATGTCGCGAGCACCGGTGGGCTGCTCGCCCGAGTCTTCGGCCAGCACCGAGACGCAGTGGAACAGAGCGTACAGCAGGCGAGCGGGCTCGAATCCGACAAGGCTCGCAAACTCCTGCTGATGCTTTCGCCCGTCGTCCTTGGCGTGCTCGCGCGGCGCCAGTTCGGCAACCAGAACGTTTCGCAGATCGACGCGGGACAACTCGCCGGCGCGCTGCATCAGGAGGCGCAGAACGCTCAGCGAAATTCGCCGAACATCGGGGGAGTGCTTGGAAAGCTGCTTTCGGGAGGAGGCGCCGAGGCGCCGCGCGCTTGAGTCGAATCGAGATGAGGCCAGCGGGGTAGGGGGCAGCAACTCGAGTTGTCATGAGAACGCCGGTCGGGCAAACGCCCCTCCGGCGTTCTCGTTTGGCGACACGCACGGAAAAAAGGAGCTCGGAGCCTCGACGTGCGATGACTCCGAGCTCCAGATCGTCAGCCTAGCGGAGTTGTTATCGCCAGTGGCCGTTGACGAAGTACCAGCCGTGACCGTCGTGATCCCAGCGGCCCGGCACCCACACCGAGTATCCACGGGCCGGAACGACCCAAGATCCTGGCGTCCAGACGTATCTGTCGCTGGTCCAGCGATAGTGTCCGCCAACCCAGACGTAGTTGAAGCCTGGTGACGTCGGGATCACTTCGACGGGAGAGAGGGGCGGCTCGTACGTGCCGTAGGCGACACCGTACAGGTGATCCGAAGAGGAATAGCATGCGCCGATCGCTACCGAGGTGACAAAGCCGGCAATCAAGCGCAGAGTTGAGAGTCTAGTCATGGGTACCTCCATCAGTGCTGCTCAAGGTCGAGGCGCGTTGTCGGGCGTTTCGTTGGGCTGAGTCTGACATCACGCGAGACGGTCCTCGCCGTGGCCACCCCAGGCCTCAACGATCCCGCACGCGCCGCTTACTAGCACGAGTGGCAAAGATGGGGCAACCGCGCGGACGTCCGGAGGGGTTTCGGTGCGGCGAAAGACCCAGAGACTCATCGGTGACATCCTGGAGCTTGCCGGGGGCGAGGCGCTCGAAAAAACCATCTGCCGTGCCCGCTTAACTTTGTGGGCGACCGAGTTTCCGCGATGCAACCGTCATGAGTCTCAACCAACTCGAGTGGATCGACCTACCGCGATTCGAGGACGCGCGGGGCATTCTGACGTCGCTCGACGTCGTGCCCTTCGAGGTCCGCAATGCTTTTTTTCTGCACTCCGTCCTGAGCGAGCGGGGTGGTCACGCGCATCGCAGGACGGGCCAGCTCATCGTGCCCGTCGCCGGATCGTTTCGTGTCCACGCATCGGACGGTTGCGACTCCGCCGACTACGCGCTCTTGGATTCGTGCCGAGCGCTCCATGTTCCGCCGATGCACTGGCTCCGGTTGCATGATTTCACGGCGTCGGCCGTATGTCTCGTGTTGTCGGACTCGCCGCACGACGACGCGGACTATCTGCGCGACTGGGACGAGTTCGTGGCGTTGCGGCGTGCGGAACGCACGGCGCGTTGACGTGCCGAGATCGTGAGTGATCGCCGCATCGCCGTGCTGGGCGCCGGGATGCTCGGCTGCTGCACGGCGCTGGAGCTCGCGCGGCGCGGGCAACGTGTGACGCTCGTCGATCGCGCGCACGATGTCATGCAGCGCGCGAGCCGGTGGAACGAAGGGAAGATCCACCTCGGCTTTCTCTATCCCGCCGATCCGTCCCGCAACACCGCGGCGCGACTCATTCCCGGTGCGCTCGCGTTCAAGGCGTTGGTGAAGCGGTTGACGGGACGCTCACTCGACGCGCTGGCCAGCGATGACGACGTCTACATGATCCATCGTCGCTCGGTAGTCGATGCGGAGGCGTATGCCGAGTACGCGGATTCGATCGCCGACATGATCGCCGACGCGGCGCGGGCGGGCCAAGGCGAGACATACCTGCGCGATTTGCGGTCGGCGCGTGTGCACCGGCTGTCGGGGTCGGAACTGGCCGACCTGACGGCGTCGGACCAAGTCGTTGCGGGGTTCCGCGTGCCGGAGCGCTCCGTTTCGACGGTGGCGGTGGCGGACGCGATTGCCGCCGCGGTGCGCGCCGAGCCGCTCATCGAGGTGAATACCGGCGTTCAGGTGCGCGCCGTGTGTCGCCGCGACGATGGCCGTTTCGACGTGACGTCCGAACCCGACGGCATCGAGCTCAGTCGCTTCGACAGAGTCGTGAACGCGCTGTGGGAAGGACGTCCCGTAGTGGACGCCGCCATGGGGATCACGCCGCCGGCGCCCTGGTCGCACCGCCTGCGCGCGGCGATCTACGCCAAGGCGAAACCGTCGGCGATCCGAGGAGCGACGGTGTGCACGGGACCGTTTGGCGACATCAAGCAGTACGGCGACGGACGGTTGTACCTCTCGTGGTACGAGGCCGGACTGCTCGCCCAAGGGAGCGAGCTCGCGCCGCCACTCACGGAGTCGCTGACGTCAGCCGAGCGACTCGCTCGAGTGCGGGCCGAGACGTTCGCCGCGCTGTCGCGGTTCTTCCCGGACGTGGCGCGAGTCGAGGCGTCGGCAGAGTCGATCGAAGTCCACGCCGGTTGGGTGTATGCGATCGGCCGAGGGTCGTTGGCCGATCGCGCGAGCGCGCTGCACAGGCGAGATCAATTCACGATGACCGAAGACCGCGGCTACATCTCGGTCGACACCGGCAAATATTCGATGGCGCCGTGGCTGGCGGAGCAGGTGGCGGTCAGAATCTGCGCTTGACGAACTGACGAACGCGGGACGAGAGCGACAGCGCGGCGTCGAGCTCGCGAGACACTTTTTGCAGTTCGGGCTCCGCCGCGACGAGCGCGTCCCACTGCTCGAGCGGCCAGGGATCGCGCTTTCGGTAGCGCGTCTCAATGGCGTTCCACCGAATCTCGAATGCGGACGTTCGCAGCCACTCCTCGAGATCGATTGCGGGGGAAAGGCCGGCGGCGACGCGACGCACGTTCTCGAAGCCCGGCTGGCGCGCGAACTGGAGCTTGCGCCGCAATTGCTGAAGACTCATGCGAAATGCGCGTCGCGGATCGCCGCGTATCCCGGCGCTGATCGACGCGTTGTGGACGCGGAAGGTGAGCGCGGGTTCCGCGACGATGGCCATTCCCTCGCGCGTACCGACGCGAGTCCAGTAGTCGAGGTCGGGAAAGAACGAAAACGCGGGGTCGAACGATCCGTGCTTCGCGAAGCAACCGCGGTGGATGAATCCTGAGCTCGTTGGCCCGATGAAGTTCTCCGTCGGCCGTCGCAACACGGCGGCGCAGACGGTGTCGGCGTCGGCGAAGTCGCCGGGCAACTCACCGGCGAGCGTCGGCCCCTCCGCGTACCATCCGCGTACCTGCGCGCTGACATCCGCCTCGAACATGCATGCGTGCCAGCAGACGACCAGCGGTCCTCGCGCCGACGCCTCGAGCATGCGCGCAAGGCACGTCGGCGCCATGAGGTCGTCCTGGTTGAGGGGCTTGATCCACTCGCCCTGTGATTGCGCGACGTAGATCCTGGCGTTGGCGGCGCCCGATCCGGCGCGCTGGGTGTTTCGGATGACTCGAACGCGCGAGTCGGAGCGCGCAAACCCCTCGGCAATCTCGGCCGACCCGTCCGTCGAGCAGTCGTCGACGACGACAACCTCGAAGTCCTCGAACGTCTGCGCGACGGCGCTGGCCAACGTTTCGGCGAGAAACGCGGCGCCGTTGTACGTAGGAATGCACACGCTGACGCGAGGCGGCATGGCTCAAGGTATGGGGACCACAAGGCAGCGGTGAGGTGCGAGCGCGCCCCGATCTCGTCTGGTGCCCTATACAGAACGCTTTGCTGTTCTTGAACCGGTCGGACGGCGGCCAGGTCGATGGCCTGAATAGTCGGAAACTTGTCCTTTCGGCCATCCGCTGACCGGGCGTAGTTTGGGCCATGCCGACACGCCGCATCGGTTTTCTTGGCTTTGAGGGCATTCAGGCGCTCGATCTCGTGGGGCCGTCCGACGCGTTCACGTCGGACGCGCTGCGGTCGCCGGAGTACACGGTCGATGGCGAGCCGCCGTACGAAGTCGTCATCGTCGGGCTTCGCGCCAAGCGCTTTGCCGCGGCGTCGGGGCTCGAGTTCCGCGCGCACTACGTCGTCCCGTCCAACGTTCGCCTCGACACGCTCATCATCCCGGGCGGCAGCGGGCTGAGAAAGACGGGGCTTGCCGACGAAGCCGCCGCGTGGATCTCGGCACGCGCACCGGGCATTCGGCGAATCGCCAGCGTCTGCACCGGGATCTACGGACTCGCACCGACCGGCCTTCTCGACGGACGTGCCGTGACCACGCACTGGTCGTTCGCGGCCGACGTACAGCGACGGTTCCCGAAGCTCCGCGTCGACAGCGATGCGCTCTATCTCAAGGACGGCAAGTTCTGCACGTCGGCCGGCGTCACGGCCGGCGTCGACATGGCGCTTGCGATGATCGAGGACGACATGGGCCCCGAGGGGGCGCTCGCGGTGGCGCGCGAGATGGTCGTCTACCTCAAGCGGTCCGGGGGCCAGCATCAATACTCGGAGCCGCTGCGCTTTCAAGTCGAGGCGACCGATCGCTTCGCCGATCTCGCGGCATGGATTCCGGCGCATCTTCGAACCGATCTCTCGGTCGAGGCGCTCGCCGCGCGGGCGTGCCTGAGCGTGCGGCATTTCACGCGGGCATTCAGAGAGCGGTTCTCGAAGACGCCGGCCGCATTCGTCGAAGAGGCGCGTCTCACCGAAGCGTGCCGGCGTTTGGCCCTGCGGCGAACCACGGTGGAATCCGTCGCGCGCTCGGTTGGGTACGCGAGCGACGATGCCTTTCGGCGGGCGTTCGGGCGGCGATTCGGCGTGTTGCCGCGCGACTATAGAAGCCGCTTCAACCTCGTGGACAAACCATTCACGTAACCACGCTGTCTGTGACGGGGGAGGGAGTGCACATGTTCGACGATTCGCGATATGCTCTGCGCTCGCTGATCAAAGCGCCGGCGTTTTCGATTGCCGCGGTGCTGACCTTGGGCCTGGGGATCGGCGCGAGCACGGCGATCTTCAGCATGGTCGATGGAGTCCTGCTTCGCCGCCTGCCGATCGGCGTCGGCGACCGGTTCGTCCATCTCACGCAACCGTCGACGCGATCGCCCGACGAAGGATTCTCGATGCGCGAGGTCGCGGCGCTGAACGCGGCGACTCAGTCGATGAGCGGTGTCGCCGAGTATCACAGCATGTCCTTTCAGTTGTACGGGTATGGCGAGCCCCTGCGCGTGCAGACGGGGGTCGTCTCCGACCGCTTCTTCGACATGCTCGGCGTGAAGCCGATGCTCGGACGCACGTTCCGCCCGGGGGAGGAGGTGGTGGGCGCTCCACCCGTCGTCGTGCTGACGCACTCGTTCTGGATGGAGCAGTTCCACGGCGACTCGTCGGTCATCGGCGCCAAGTTCACGATGAACGACAAGATTCACACGGTGGTCGGTGTTCTACCGCCGATGCCGAGCTATCCCAACAACGACCAGATGTTCATGCCCGCCGGCGCCTGTCCGTTCCGCTCCGCGCCGATGATGATGAACGACTTCGGGATGCGGATGGTGGGGGCGTTCGCGGTGCTCAAACCGGGCGCGTCGCTTGATCGCGCGCGATCGGAGCTCGCCACGCTCGGCGCGCGCAATCACGCCTCGCACCCCGAGGCATACCCGGCTCAACAGCGGCTTCACTACGACGTGACGCTCGCGCGCGACGAGATGACGGCGCGCGCCAAGCCGATCTTGCTGACGCTGCTCGCGACGGCGGCCTTTTTGCTGCTGGCCGCGATCGCCAACGTTGCGAATCTCGGGCTGACGCGGCAGTTGCGCCGTTCGCGAGAGATGGCGGTCCGCTCGGCGCTCGGTGCCGGCGAGGGCCGGCTGTTCAGTCAGATTCTGCTCGAGAATTTGTACCTCGCCGCGACCGGCGGGGTGCTCGGCGTCGGCCTCGCCGCCGCGGGAATCGGCCTGCTCAGAACGACGGCGACGCACTTCACGCCGCGCGCCGCGGAGATCACGATGAGCCCCGCGGTTTTTCTCTTTGCGCTCGTGCTCTGTCTCGTCAGCACGGTCGTCGTGGCCGGAACGCCGTTCTTGCACGCCGCCGCGCGGCGAAGTCCAGCCGACGCGTTGCGGCAGGGGAACACCGGCGCGATGGCGTCGCGCGGCGAGCATCGCTTGCGCGGCGCCTTGGTCGCGACGCAGGTCGCGATCGCGTTCGTGACGCTCGTCGGCGCGGCGCTGATCGGGCGGAGCCTCATCGCGCTCGAGCGCGTCGACGCCGGCCTGGAAACGAACAACGTCCTCACCGCGCGCCTCACGCTGAGCTTCACGAAGTACAACACGAACGCGCTCCAGCGGAACTTCGCGTCGGCGCTGATCGACCGACTGCAGGCGCTGCCCGGTGTGTCATCGGTCTCGATGGCGAGCGCGCTGCCGCTGACGATCAACCGGCCGCAGGACGTGAAGTTTCAGATCGAAGGGTCCAACGCGTCGGCCGGTACGCCGCACAGCGACGTGACCGCGGTGAGTGGCGATTACTTCAAGACGATCGGCGTGCCGCTGCTCGCCGGCCGTACGTTCGGCGCGGCGGATCGGGATACGAACACGCCGCCGGCCATCATCAGCCAGCGGCTGGCGAAGCAGTATTGGAGCGGAGCGAATCCGGTCGGCAGCCGAATCTCGCCGGACAGCGGACGCCACTGGCTCTCGGTCATCGGGGTCGTCGGCGACGTGCGCGCGGCCGGATTGGCGAAGGACGTCACCGATGAGGTGTATCTCCCGTTGGCGAGCCAAGGAGTCGGCGATCTGCGCGTGTTCTTGCGCATGGCTGGCCCGACACCCCCGATCGCGAAAGCGCTCAGCGGCGCGGTGCACGACGTGGATCCACAACAGCCCGTCTCGTCGGTGCAGACCCTCGAGCAGGTTCGCGGCGCACAACTCGCCGAGCCGCGTTTGACGACGACGCTGCTCATGTCGTTCGCGATCGTCGCGTTGGTGCTCAGCGCGACGGGACTCGCCGGCGTGATCGCGTACGGCGTCGCGAATCGGCTGCCGGAGATCGCCATTCGGCTCGCGCTCGGATCGACTCAGGAGCGCGTTCTGCTCCTCGTCATGCGACAGGGCCTGACGCTCGTGCTGGTCGGTTTGGCGATTGGGTTTGGTATTGCGCTCGAGGGCAGTCGCCTGGTCGGCACCCTGCTCTTTCATGTGGCGCCGACCGACCTGCTCACCTACGTGACTGTCGCGACGCTCCTGTTGGCGACGGCGGCGCTGGCGTGCTTCATCCCGTCGCGAGCCGCGATGAAGGCGGATCCCGCCGCGGTATTCCGCGGCGGCTAAGAACGAATTCTCATGGCGGTGTCGCTCCGTTCACGACGCGCCATGTGTCGCGGGCGATCAGCAACTCTTCGTCGGTCGGAATCACCCACAGCTCGACGCGTGAGCCGCTCGCATCGAACCGACCCTCGCCGCCGTCGAGTTTCTGGTTGGCGGCGCCGTCGGCGCGAATGCCGAGCCAATCGAGATCCGCGCAGATTCGTGCACGGATCATCGGGGAGTGTTCACCGATGCCGCCGGCGAACACGATCGCGTCGGCGCCGTTCATCGCCGCGAGATAGGCGCCAAGATATTTCTTGACGCGGTAGCAGAAGATCTCGATGGCGAGCGCGGCGCGGCGGTCGCCGTTCTCGCCCTCCTCGGCGATCAGCTCGCGCATGTCGGACGTGAGGCCGGAAATCCCGAGTAGGCCCGACTGTTTGTTCAGCAGCAGATCCACTTCGCGAAGGTCGAGCCCTTCCTTCGTCGCGACGAAATCGAGGACGGCAGGGTCGAGGTCGCCGGATCGCGTGCCCATGACCAGACCTTCCAGTGGCGTGAATCCCATCGACGTGTCGGCTGAGTCGCCCTGGACGACCGCACACGCCGATGCGCCGTTCCCAAGGTGGAGCGTGATGATGCGCGTCTTGTCACGAGCGCGGCCGGTCAGCTCACGGTAGCGGTATGCCACGTAGCGGTGCGACGTGCCATGGAAGCCGTAGCGCCGCACCCGGTAGCGGCGATAGAGCTGATAGGGAATCGCGTACAGGTAGGCACGCTCGGGAAGCGTCTGGTGAAATGCCGTGTCGAACACCGCGACTTGCGGGACGCCCGCTCCGAGCACGGCTCGTGCAGCTTGAATGCCTCGCAGATTGTGCGGGTTGTGGAGCGGCGCCAGGTCGATCAGCGCTTCGATGTGGCGTTGGACTTCGTCGGTGACGAGGGTCGACGCGGTGAAGCGCTCTCCGCCGTGGACGACACGATGTCCAACGGCGTCGATGTCGCCGACGCGCGTGACGACGGCCGGCGCGGCGCGCTGTGCGGTCGTGAGCCAATTGATGAGGTAGGCAATGGCGGCGTCATGGTCGCGAAGGGCGGCCGTGGTCGTGGCGGCCGGTTGGCCCTCGCGAGCGAGCGTGCAAATTGCCTCGCCGCCAATTCGTTCGATCTGCCCGCGGGCGAGCCGCCGGTCGTGATGGTTTGCGATTGCGTCGGAATCCGTTTCGACGAGCTGAAACTTGAGGCTCGACGAACCGACGTTGAGGACGAGGATGCGCACGGAGAGGGATTCGACGAAGAAGGTACCGTCAGCCGAGGGCGGGGGTGGGCCGTGTCGGACTCACGATTCGTATTCGATGAAAGCGTCTCGAGCGCCGTGCTCGCGACCGAAGAGCCGGCCGTGGCGGAGACGCGCCGCGTGCGCGGCCCGCTCGGCGACGACGCGCTGCGCCGCATAGACCGGTATTGGGCGGCCGCGAACTATCTGACGGTCGGGCAGATCTTCCTTCAGGAGAATCCGCTGCTCAGGGAGCCGCTTCGTCGGGAGCACATCAAGCCCCGCCTTCTCGGACATTGGGGGACGTCGCCCGGCTTGAGCCTGCTCTACGCGCATCTGAATCGAGTGATCGTCGAGCGGGACGCGAACGTGATTTATCTCGCCGGTCCGGGACACGGCGGTCCGGCGCTCGTGGCCAACGTGTACCTCGAGGAAACCTACTCGGAGGTCTACGCCGAAGTCACGCGAGACATCGCCGGGATGCGACGGTTGTTTCGACAATTCTCGACGCCCGGCGGAATTCCGAGCCACGTCAGCGTTCCCACGCCAGGGTCGATCCACGAAGGCGGCGAGTTGGGGTACGTGTTGGTGCACGCGTTCGGCGCGGCGTTCGACAACCCGGACCTCACCGTGGTGGCCGTGGTCGGCGACGGCGAAGCCGAAACCGCGCCGCTCGAGGGGTCGTGGAAGTGCACGAGTTTCTTGAATCCGGCGCGCGACGGCGCGGTGCTGCCTGTGCTCCACCTCAACGGGTACAAGATCAGTGGGCCGACCGTCCTGGGCCGCGAGGACGACACAGCGGTCTGCGAGTTGTTGAGAGCCCAGGGCTATGAGCCGTTCGTCGTGTCGGGCGACGTGCCCGCCGAAGTCCATCAGAGTCTTGCCGCCGTGCTCGACGAATGCTTCGATCGAATTCGAGCGATTCAATCGGATGCGCGCGCGGGCATCGGCGGCGCGTCGAGCATTCGTGCACGCGCCACCTGGCCGGCGATCGTGCTGCGCACGCCGAAAGGGTGGACGGGACCGAAAGTCGTCGGGGACAAACCGGTTGAAGGCACGTTCCGCGCGCACCAGGTGCCTCTGCCGAATGCGCGAAGCGACCCGGACCAGTTGCAGGCGCTCGACGATTGGATGCGCAGTTACCGCCCGGAGGAGTTGTTTACCGATCAGGGCGGCCTCGTCGGCGAGTTGGCGACCCTCTCGCCGCGCGGCGATCGCCGCATGGGCGCAAATCCGCACGCCAACGGGGGGCGTCTGCTTGCCCCGCTCGTGCTGCCCGATTTTCGCCGCTACGCCGTCGACGTGCCGAAGCCGGCGCATGTTCGGCGAGAGTCGACGCGTACGCTGGGCGAGCTGTTGCGCGACACATTTCTCGCCAACGCCGCCCCGTCGAACTTTCGCCTCTTCTGTCCCGACGAGACGGACTCGAACCGGCTGTCCGCGGTGTTCGAGGTCGAGTCGCGGTGCCTCGTCGAGCGACGCCTCTCCATCGACGATCACGTGAGCGCCGACGGGCGCGTGATGGAAGTCTTGAGCGAGCATCTCTGCGAAGGTTGGCTGGAGGGGTATTTGCTCACCGGCCGGCACGGTTTGTTCGTGACCTACGAGTCGTTCGCAATGGTCGCCGCGTCGATGATCGTGCAGCATACGAAGTGGCTCGAGGAGGCGGTGAATCTGCCGTGGCGCGCGCCCGTCGCCTCGCTGAACATCCTTCTGACGTCGACATGCTGGCGGAACGACCACAACGGGTTCAGCCACCAAGGGCCCGGGCTCATCGACGTGATGTTGTCCAAGCGCGGTACCGTCGCGCGCATCTATCTGCCGCCCGACGCGAACACGCTGCTGTCCGTCGCCGACCACTGCCTGCGCTCGCGCAACTACGTCAACCTGATCGTCATCGACAAGCAGCCGCAGCTCCAATGGTTGTCGATCGACGCGGCGTGCGAGCACGCGGCGGCCGGCGCATCGACGTGGGCATGGGCCGGGAACACCGAGGACGAACCGGACGTGGTCCTCGCGTGTGCCGGCGACACGCCGACGCTGGAGACGGTGGCCGCGGCGTGGTGGCTGCGCCGCCTCGCTCCGGAGCTGCGCGTGCGGGTCGTGAACGTCGTGGACCTCATGAGCCTCTTCGCGCCGTCCATCCATCCGCACGGAATGTCGGATGAGCGGTTCGTCGCCCTGTTCACGCGCGACAAGCCGGTGGTCTTCGCGTTCCACGGCTACCAGTTCGCCGTGCACCAGCTGGTGCACCGGCGACCCGATCCGTCGCGCTTTCACGTGAGGGGGTTCAACGAGCAGGGAACGACCACCACGCCATTCGACATGGTCGCGCTGAACCACATGAGCCGTTTCCATCTCGCTGCTCTCGCCATCCGATTTTCACCGCTGTCGGCGCGTCGCGCGCACGACCTGACCGAAGAGTTGAGCAAGCACCTCGAGCAGGCCACCGCGTACACGCGCGAGCACTTCGAGGATCTCCCCCAGATTCGGGATTGGCGCTGGACGGACTGAGGAGTGCCACAAGCTCCGAGAGAAAACGTTAGCGTTCACGCTCGGCCCGCTCTGACAGGTCGGGCTTGGCCGTTGCAACGCTCGCAGACATGGCGACGCGCCGGCTGAATCGGGCTCGACTGCTACGACCGTACTGGCCGCTGCTCTCCGTCGCGTTCTTCGCGATGTTGGTCGAGGCAGGGATGGGACTCGCCGAGCCGTGGCCCCTCAAGGTCATCTTCGACTACGTCCTGGGGACCAAGCCGATGCCCGG
>Ga0105238_10003708_pt1 | contig 15199 bp, 20 predicted proteins | sample KBSC34metaG_FD_81526 | JGI IMG/M metagenome (GOLD analysis project Ga0105238, IMG submission 81526) | Corn rhizosphere microbial communities from Kellogg Biological Station, Michigan, USA - KBS C3-4 metaG | ecosystem: Host-associated > Plants > Roots > Rhizosphere > Soil | place: Michigan, USA... | reverse complement strand
ATCGCAAAGGCGATCACCATGCCGGTGCCGCCACCGATCAAGGCCCCTACGACCAGGAAAAGCCCGGTCATCAGCGACATCAGGAAGACGGTCTTGAACAGGTTCATTGGAATATCCCTATCGAGATCAGTGATGTATGCTTTGTCGGCACAGGGTCAAGCGCTTATGGAAACACCAAAAAAAGTGTCATCGCCGGAAGAGATCGCTGCCCGCCTGGCCGAGGCCGCCAAACGGGCCAATGAAGAGGCCGATGCCCGTCGGGCCACCGCCAAGCCCCTCAACCTGCCCCCGGAACGGGGGGGCCCCAAGGGACCGGAGCCCACCCGCTATGGCGACTGGGAGAAAAAAGGCCTGATTTCCGACTTTTAGGAGCGCGGCCCCGCGAAGTGTACGCGGTTCGCGTCAGGCCGCGCGACAAGTCAATGAGAGTTTTTTGAGTGCGCTTGATCGGGGCTGGGCCAAGGTCCATGTAGAAGGCGTTATCCAGGACGATCCGTCATGTTCATCCAGACTGAAAATACCCCGAATCCCGCCACCCTGAAATTCCTGCCCGGCCAAACCGTGATGGGCGAAGGCGCGGTGGCCGATTTTCCGTCCGCCGACCAGGCCGCCCGCTCGCCTTTGGCGCGGGCCTTGTTCCAGGTACCGGAAGTGTCGCGGGTGTTTTTCGGCGCCGACTTCATTTCCATCACCAAGCGCGACGGCGACTGGAAGCATCTGAAGCCGGCCTTGCTGGGCGTGATCATGGAGCATTTCACCCGGGGCCTGCCCCTGATCGAAGGCGGTGCGGAAGAGGTGGACGAAAATCATTATGGCGAAGGCGGCGATCCGGAAGTGATCGCCCAGATCAAGGAATTGATCGACACCCGCGTGCGTCCCGCCGTGGCCCAGGATGGCGGCGATATCATCTTCAAGGGCTTTGACGGCTCGACCGGCATCGTCGCGCTGCATCTGCAGGGATCTTGCGCGGGTTGCCCATCCTCGACCATGACCTTGCGCAACGGCATCGAGAATATGCTGCGCCATTATGTGCCGGAAGTGACCGCGGTCGAAGCGGTCTGACGATCCTCATATTCCCAGCCGGAGCTCGCCATGACATCTCACGCGGTCAGCGATGAAGCGCTCGATATTATCTTTCGGGACGCCCGCACCCAGAACAAATGGCAGGACAAACCGGTTTCCAACGCGCTTCTGATGGCGGTCTATGACTTGATGCGCTGGGGTCCCACCTCCGCCAATTCCTCGCCTGCGCGGTTTTGCTTTCTCACCTCTCATGCCGCGAAGGAACGGCTGAAGCCGCACCTGGCCGCCGGCAACCGCGACAAGACCATGGCCGCGCCCGCCGTCGCCATTATCGGCATGGATTTGGATTTTCCCGAATATTTTCCACGCCTGTTTCCCAACAGTCCGACCATGAAAGACGGTTTTGTCGGCAAGGAAGAATTCACCCGCACCTTCGCGCTTCGCAATTCCAGCCTGCAGGGTGCTTATTTCATCATCGCTGCCCGGGCGCTGGGCCTGGATTGCGGCCCCATGTCCGGCTTCGACAATGACGGCGTGGACAAGGAATTCTTCGCCGGCACCAACATCAAATCCAATTTTGTCTGCGCGGTCGGTCATGGCGATCCGGCGGGCGTCTTTCCCCGCAATCCGCGCCTTTCCTTCGACGAAGCGTGCAAGATCCTTTAGAGCGTCGGCGCGAGCCGGAGCGATAAACAAAAGAGCGTTCGGGTGAGTGAGGGCGGCCAACATAAAGCGATCCTGGCGGTCGATACGGCGCTGGGCGCCTGCTCGGTCGCGGTTCTGGAAGATGGCGCGATCCTGGCGCATCGCTTTCAGGAAATGACGCGTGGCCATGCCGAAGCCTTGGCGCCGATGGTGGACGAGACCATGCGCCAGGCGGGCATCGCCTTTGGCGCGCTTGATCGGCTGGCCGTCACCACCGGTCCGGGCACCTTCACCGGCCAGCGGGTGGGCCTCGCTTTCATGCGGGGGCTGCGCGTGGGCCTGAAAAAGCCCTTGATCGGCGTGACCACTTTGGAAGCCATGGCCGCCGCGACGGGAAAAAATCGCGCCGCCGCCATCCATGATGCCAAGCGGGACGAGGCCTATCTGTCGCTCTGGGAAAATGGCGCGGCGATTCTGGCGCCGGTGGTGATGTCCTTTGCCGATGCGGTCGCGCGGATTCGGAGCTTTGGTTCTTGCGCACTGTGCGGCACGGGCGCTGAAAAAGCGGGCGAAGCTCTGGGCCCGGACTTTGCCGTGACCGATATCCGCCAGCCCGATGCGCTGTGGGTGGCGCGCCTGGCGATCACCCGCCCCATTCCGGATCTGCCGCCCGCGCCGCTTTACCTGCGCGCCCCAGACGCGAAATTGCCCGGGGAGCATCGGCCAGGGAAAGTGGAAGCCCGCGCAGCGGGCGAACCGGGTTCCCGTCCGGACGTGCGACCAAATACCGGGAGCAACGGCCAGGAAAAGTGCGAAGCGGTTTTCCGTCCGGACGTGCGACCAAATACTGGGAGCAACGGCCAGGAAAAGTGCGAAGCGGTTTTCCGTCCGGACGTGCGACCAAACAAATGAGCCCTAAGCTGTTCGATCCGGCTACGGACGATGTGGTGGTGCTGGCGGGTTTGCACGCGACCTGTTTTCCAGATTCCTGGACTGCCGAGGCCATTCGCGAATTATTCGCAGGTCCGGGCGTTTTCGCCTTTTTCCTTCCTGGCGGCTTTATTCTGGCCCGTGCGGCAGGCGGCGAAGCGGAAATCCTCACTTTGGCGGTGGTCCCATCGGCGCGCGGCCGCGGCCATGGCCGCGCCCTAGTGCGGGCAGCGGCGCATCATGCCGCCGGATTGGGGGTATCGGCCCTGTTTCTGGAAGTCGCGGACGACAACATCGCGGCGCAGGCGCTCTATCGGGGCGCGGGCTTTGCCCCGGTGGGACGACGTAAAGCCTATTATGGCGGCCGGGACGCGGATGTCCTCAAGGTCATCCTGCCGCTTTCAGATTCGGGAAAATTCGCCTAACCTTGGGACCGCAACAATCGCTCACGGGGATGACAGGTGACGCGGATAGAAAAGCTCTGCGTCGACAAGGGCCTGCGCATGACCGAACAGCGCCGGATCATCGCGCGCGTGCTGTCGGGCGCCGAAGACCATCCGGACGCAGAAGAATTGTATCGCCGCGCCGCCGCGCTGGATCCGCATATCTCGATCGCCACCGTCTATCGCACGGTGAAGCTGTTCGAAGATGCGGGCATTCTGGAGCGCCATGATTTCCGCGATGGCCGCGCCCGCTATGAAGAGACCCCGGAAAATCATCACGATCATCTGATCGATGTGCAGACCGGCAGCGTCATCGAATTCCGCAACGAGGATATCGAGAAGCTGCAGCGCCGCGTCGCCGAGGAACTGGGCTTCGAGCTGGTCGATCACCGCCTCGAGCTTTACGGCGTGCCCAAGGGCAAAAAACTCAAGCCATGATATTCCCTCTCCGGCCTTCGCACGCTCGAGAGCGTGCTACGGCCACCTCCCCCGCCAGCGCGCTGCGCGCGCGCAGGGGAGGCGGACCTGTGTTTGCTGCAAGACTCTGATGCCCACGCTTCGCGCCGCCGCGATTCTGACGATTTTTCTCATCGTCACACTGGCCCTTATTCCCCTGCAATGGCTGCTGCTGACTCTGAAACTGCCCGCACGCCGTACCTTTCCGCATCGCTATCATCGCTTCGTCGCGCGGTTGTTCGGGATTCACATTCGCGTGAAGGGAACGCCGCCATCGACAGCAACATTGCTGGTGGCCAATCATTCCAGCTGGCTGGACATCGTAATTTTCTCGGCGGCGGCGCCGCTGTCCTTTATTGCCAAGTCCGAAGTGAACAGCTGGCCCTTTTTCGGAACATTGGCGCGGCTGCAGCGCACGGTCTTTGTGACCCGGACGCGCCGCACCGAAACCGGTATGGCGCGTGACGCCATCGCCCAGCGCCTGGCCGAGGGCGATGTCTTGGTTCTTTTTCCGGAAGGCACGTCCAACGACGGCAATTCCGTCCTGCCCTTCAAAAGCGCGCTTCTGTCGGCGGCCGATACGCTGCTGGCCGACGGCACCAAGGTGCCGGTGCAGCCGGTTTCGACCGCCTATGTCGCACGCCAGGGCATTCCCATGGGCCGGGAAAACCGCCCGCTCTATGCCTGGTATGGCGACATGGAACTTGTCCCCCATCTTTGGGAGGCTCTGAAGGCCGGCCCGCTGGATGTCATCGTCCAGTTTCACCTGCCTTTACCCGCCATGGACCGCAAGGAACTGGCCAAAATCGCCTGGGAAACCGTGAGAAAAGGCCAGGCCGCTGCGCTGGCCGGCAATTCGGCTATATGATATTGCCCCGCACCCGATGAAAAAGCTCTTCATCAAGACCTATGGCTGCCAGATGAACGCCTATGATTCGGCGCGCATGGCGGACCTGCTTGCGCCCTTGGGATATGCGGGCACCGAAACGCCCGAGGATGCCGACATGGTGATCCTCAACACCTGCCATATCCGCGAGCGGGCGGTGGAGAAGGTTTATTCCGAACTGGGCCGCCTCCGGAAACTGAAGGAAGGCCGGGATGGCCGCATGCTGGTGGCGGTGGCGGGCTGCACCGCGCAAGCCGAAGGCGAAGAAATCATCGCCCGCGCGCCGGCGGTGGATCTGGTGGTGGGCCCGCAATCCTATCACCGCCTGCCGGAAATGATCGCGCGCCTGGCGCGGGGCGCGGGCGAGCGGGTGGAAGCGGATTTTCCCGCGTTGGAGAAATTCGACACGCTGCCGCAACCCGTGTCGGACACCGGCGTCAGCGCCTTTCTCACCGTGCAGGAAGGGTGCGATAAATTCTGTACCTTCTGCGTCGTGCCTTACACCAGGGGGCCGGAACATTCGCGCGCGCCGGAGCAGATTCTGGCGGAGGCGCGTTCGCTGTCCGCGCGCGGCGCGCGCGAAATCGTGCTTCTGGGACAGAACGTCAATGCCTATCGCGGCACCGATGCGAACGGCAAAAGCTGGTCCCTGGCCCGGCTGATCGAAGCCATTGCCGGCATCAATGACGTGCTGCGCATCCGCTACATGACCAGCCATCCCCGCGATATGGGCGATGATCTGATCAAAGCGCATGGCGATATCGAAAAGCTGATGCCGTTCCTGCATCTGCCGGTGCAGTCCGGTTCGGACAGCGTCCTGGCGGCGATGAACCGCCAGCATACGGCGGACCAGTATCGCGAACTGATCGCGCGCATCCGCGAGAGCCGGCCCGACATCGCCTTCTCCTCGGACTTCATCGTGGGCTATCCCGGCGAAAGCGACGCGGACTTCGAAGCCACCATGCAATTGGTGCGCGACGTGGAATATGCGCAATGCTTCTCGTTCAAATACAGCGCCCGCCCCGGCACACCTGCCGCAGCCGCCAAGAAACAGATCGCCGAAAGCGTGAAAAGCGCACGGCTGGATGTCCTGCAAAAGCTTCTGCTCTCGCAACAGGATGCAGCGAATGAATCCATGATCGGCAAGACATTGGATGTGCTGTTCGAAAAGTCCGGCCGGGGCGCGACCCAGATCGTGGGCCGTACCCCGCATCTCAATCCGGTGCATGTCGAAGGGCTTTCCTCGATGATCGGCACCGTGCATCCCGTGCGGATCGTGGCGCTGACCGCCAACAGCTTGAAAGGCAGCCTGGCGTGAGCGCGCGCTCCAAACCCATGCCCCGCAAGGCGCAAGCCGAACAGCTCACCCTGGAATTCGACGACAATAAGCTCCTGGCGGCGCTGACCGGTCCGCACCAGAAACATTTCGCGCGGCTGGAGCAACGCCTCTCGGTCCTGATCACCCAGCGGGGCAATCTGATCGCCATTGCCGGTACCGCCGATACACGCGCCCGCGCCGCTGCAATTTTGCGCGCGCTCTATGCGCGGCTGCAGGCCGGCGAAAGCATCACCCTGGCCGAAGTGGACGCGGAGATCCGTTTCACCGATCCCGACGCCAATAATATGCGTGCCTCCAGCGAGGGCGCGATCCGCACCGCCGGTTCGCGCATCACCCGACCGCGCAGTCCGGCCCAAGCCGCCTATCTGGATCTGATGCGGACCAATCCCCTGGTGTTCGGCGTCGGCCCGGCTGGCACCGGCAAGACTTATCTGGCGGCCGCTTTCGCCGCTCATATGCTGCATCAGCGCCAGGTCGAACGGCTGATCCTGTCGCGTCCCGCTTTGGAAGCGGGCGAGCGGCTGGGTTTTCTGCCGGGCGATCTGAAGGAAAAAATCGATCCCTATCTGCGTCCGCTTTATGACGCCCTGTTCGACGTTCTGGGCGACCAGACCACGCGGCTGATCGAGCAAGGCGTGATCGAAGTGGCGCCACTGGCCTTCATGCGCGGGCGCACGCTGACCCGCGCCTTCATCATCCTGGACGAAGCGCAGAACACCACGTCGGCGCAGATGAAGATGATGCTGACTCGGTTGGGCGAAGACAGCCAGATGGTGGTGACGGGCGATCCGTCACAATCGGATCTGCCGGGCAATATCGCTTCGGGCCTCAACGAAGCGCTTTCCATCCTGGAAGGGGTGGAGGGCGTGGGGGTTGCCCGCTTCGCGGAAGGCGATGTGGTGCGCCATGCCCTCGTCAGGCGCGTCGTCGCTGCCTATACTGCGCACGGAAAATGACCGCCCCAAAACTTCAACAAGGCATCCTGGTCGTGGTGGACGATCCTGGCTGGCGCAAAGTAAGAGGGCTTTTGCCCCGGCTGAAGCGCGCCGCCGCGGCGGCGGAAGAAGCCGCCAAATTTCGCGGCATTTCCGCATTCACCATTCTTCTGTCCAAGGACAGCAAGCTGAAACGCCTCAACCGGGATTTTCGGGGCAAGGACAAACCGACCAATGTCCTGTCCTTTCCCTCCGCGCCCAATAAGGAGGGATATCGCGGCGATATCGCGCTGGCGCTGGGCGTCACCCGCCGCGAAGCGAAGGCGTCCGGCAAAAGCTTCGCCGATCACGCCGTTCATCTGGTGGTGCATGGCGTGCTGCATCTGGCCGGTCACGATCACGTGCGCGCAAGCGACGCCCGGAAAATGGAAAAACTGGAAATTGCCATTCTTCAGGGCCTCGGCGTCGCCAATCCCTACGAGATTGCGCCATGAGCGAGGCCAACGGCCAGCGGCCGCTTCTTCGCCGCCTGCTGCAGCGTCTACGAGGCGAAAATTCATCCAGCGCCGCCATCCGTGAAAGCCTGGAAGAGGTGATCGAGGAGAGCGAGCGCAAGGAACCGGCCCTGTCGCAGCAGGAACGGGTGATGCTCGCCAATCTCCTGGGCTTCGGCGAATTGAAAGTGTCCGACGTGATGGTGCCGCGCGCCCAGATCCTGGCGGTGGATGAGGACACGCCGATGACCGAATTGGTGGCGCTGTTCCGCGACGCCAAGCATTCGCGTCTTCCCGTCTATCGCGAAACGTTGGACGATCCGACGGGCCTGGTGCATGTGAAGGATGTCCTGACGCTCTTGGAGCCGGATGGCGCGGGGGGCTATCGCCCGGTGCCATCTTCCATCGCCCGGCTCAAGCGCCCGATATTGTTCGCGCCCCCTTCCATGCGCGCGCTGGATCTGCTGCTCAAGATGCAGGCCAGTCACACGCATCTGGCCCTGGTGATCGATGAATATGGCGGCACCGATGGACTGGTGTCGATCGAAGACATTATCGAAGAGATTGTGGGCGACATCGCCGACGAGCATGACGAGGAAACGCCGCCCTTGAAGCGCGAGGGCGAGGATTATATCGCCGACGCCCGTCTGGAGCTGGAGGATTTCAAAACCGAATCCGGCATCGACCTCGCCACGCCGGAAACCGATGTGGATGTGGATTCCCTGGGCGGGCTGGTGGTGTGGCTCTTAGGGCGGGTGCCGCAGCGGGGCGAGATCATCGCTCATCCGGCGGGCTATGAATTCGAAGTGCTGGAAGCCGACCCCCGCAAAGTCAAACGCCTGCGCATCCGCCGCGGCGACCGGCCTCTTCCCGCATGACGGCATGGCTTGAACGCCAAGGTGTCTGGATTCGCGGCCTGACCGGCTGGCGGCGCTTTGTGCTGGCCATGGCCGCCGGCGCCTTGTCGGCATTCGCCTTCGCGCCGGTGAATGTCTTCCCCGTGTTGCTTCTGGGCTTTGCGATCCTGGTGCTGTTGCTGGATGGCGCGGAACAGAGCCCGCATCCGTTTCGCAAGGCGGCGGTGGCGGGCTGGGCTTTTGCGTTCGGGCAATATCTGGTGGGCTGGCATTGGATCGGCTACGCCTTCATGGTCGATCCGTCGGCGCATCTGTGGCAGATGCCGTTTGCCATCCTGATCCTCTGCGCGGGCCTGGCGCTTTATGCGGGCATCGCTTGCGCGCTGGCGATGATCCTGTGGCAGGACGGCCCGGCGCGGCTTCTGGTCTTCGCCATTCTGTATGCGATTGGCGAATGGGTGCGCGGCCACGCGCTGACAGGCTTTCCCTGGAATCTTCCCGCCTATGGCTGGGGCATGTCCTGGGCCCTGATGCAGAGCGCGTCCCTGTTCGGCGCCTACGGCCTGTCGTTCCTTACCATTCTTCTGGGCGCCTCGCTGGCGGGGTTCTGCACGCCCCGGCGTGCGCTGTTTGCACCCGTCGCGATGCTTGTGTTGTTTGCAGGCCTATGGGGTTGGGGTGCGCTTAAGCTGGCCGAAACGCCGACGACGAATGTGCCGGGCGTGACCATGCGCCTGGTGCAGCCCGATGTGCCGCAGAATGAGAAATATGTCCGCCGCTATGTGACGCGCAATTGGCAGCGGCTGCTGGATCTCTCCAACGCGCCCGGCAAGGTCACGCATATCATCTGGCCGGAAGCGGCGACGCCGTTCCTGCTGGGCCGCTCGCAGGTCGCGCTGGACGAAATCGCCCGATTGACCGCGGGCGGCCGCAGCCTGATCACCGGCTCCGCCCGCGCCGTGCCGGGCCCCGATGACGTCGCCTATTTCAATTCCCTCTATATTTTCGGCCCCGGCGGGCGGCCCGAAGCGGTCTACGACAAATTCCACCTGGTGCCGTTCGGCGAATATGTGCCGTTCGAAAATACGCTTCGCCATATCGGCATCACCAAGCTGACAGAAGGTCAGGGCGGCTTCTCGTCCGGCCCCGGACCGCGTCTCTACAAGATCGCGGGCGCGCCGGATGTGACCCCGTTGATCTGCTACGAAATTATCTTTCCAGGCGCAGTGACAACGGGTCAGCGCCCCGGCTGGCTGGTGAATGTCACCGATGATTCCTGGTTCGGTCCCTGGGCCGGCCCGCTTCAGCATCTTCTGATCGCGCGGGTGCGAGCCATCGAAGAGGGGCTTCCCGTCGCGCGCACGGCCAATACCGGGATCTCGGCGATGATCGATCCCATGGGACGAATTACAGCGTCACTCGATCTAGGACGCATGGGTGTGGTGGATGCACCGCTGCCGGCCGCGTTGGCGGCCACGCCGTATGCGCGCTTCGGCGATCTTCTGTTTCTTGCCCTTCTGGGGGCCGCCGCGGCAGGAGCCTTTGTCCTGGCGCGAAAAGAGGCCTGGTAACTAAGCGGGCATTTATCGCTTTTCGTTCCGCTCCCATGCGGTTAAGTTCGCCCGCCCTATCACCCGAAAAGCCGTGACCAAGAAAGCCAACCCCATAGACGCTCAGGTCGGAAATCGCGTGCGCATAAGGCGCATGCTGATCGGCATGAGTCAGGAGAAGCTGGGCGATCTTCTGGGCCTCACCTTCCAACAGGTGCAGAAATACGAAAAAGGCGTCAACCGCATCGGCGCGGGACGGTTGTTCGAAATTGCCCGCATCCTGGGCGTGCCGATCGATTTCTTCTATGACGGCGTTGCTTCGTCGGCCGAGACTCTGGTGTCCGCCGCGCCGCCGGTGATGGAATTTGTTTCGTCCGGCGAAGGGCTGCAGCTTTCGCTGGCCTTCATGAAGATCAAGGATCCGAAGGTGCGCAAGCGCGTGCTGGACCTGGTCAAAAGCCTCGCCGACGAAGAAGAGGCTGCGAGCTAACTCTTTCTGCTCGCTTTTTCCGCAAGGCCTGACTGGCCCTCGCGTGCTTTCAAGGCTGCATAGACATCGTCCGGCGTGATGCCCGCCGCGGCCCACAGCACCATCAGATGATACAGAACGTCAGCGCTTTCGGCCGCCAGATGCTGCTTGTCGCCGGACACGGACGCCAACACCGTTTCCACCGCTTCTTCGCCGAACTTCTTGGCGCATTTCTCCACGCCCTGGGACAGAAGCTTGGCGGTATAGGACTGGTCGGCATCGCCGGCGGCTTGGCGCGCGGCAATGGTGGCGAACAGGCGGTCCAGGGCATGAATGTTCGTCATGACGGGGCTTTAGCACGGCCCCGCGGCCCGGAATAGCCGCCAATCGCAAAGGTTAAGCACTCGGCAAGCGCCGCCGGTCCACAATGCGCCATGACCAAAGAAGGGGAAATCCCGGCCCGTCTCCCGCCGCTGGCGATTGTCGCGGCGGCCGGCATCGCCTTCGCCTATCTGGTGCAGCTGGGCATTTCGTTTGCCGGGCATGGCTGGATCGTCGATGCGTCCGGCCACCCGCTGGCGCAGGATTTTCTGTCGTTCTGGAGCGCGGGCCAGATGGCGCTGAAAGGCCATCCCGCCGCCGCCTATGACTGGCCCCAGATGCATGCCTTTCACCAGCAGCTGATGGGACATGCGCCAAGAGGTTTTCTGGGCTGGGCTTATCCGCCGCTCTTTTTCGTCCTCGTCATTCCCTTGGCGTTGATGCCGTATGCCGCGTCTTTCCTGGTCTGGGTCGCGGCCACGCTGGCCCTCTATGCGGCCACGATCGCCCGCGTGGCGCGCGAACGCGGCGCGGCGCTGCTCGCTTGTGCGACGCCTGCCGCCCTGGGCTGCGCGATGCCGGGGCAGAACGGTTTTCTCTCCGCCGCTTTGATCGGGGCCGCCTTGTTGCAGCTTGAAGCGCGTCCCTGGCTCGCGGGCCTGCTGTTGGGTCTTCTCACTTACAAGCCGCATCTGGGCCTGCTGTTTCCCGTGGCGTTAATGCTGGGCGGCTATTGGCGCGCTTTCTTTTCCGCGGCCGCCACCGCGATCCTCATTTTGATCCTGTCCTGGCTGATGGCGGCGGACAGCCTTGCTGCCTTCGCGGCGCATCTGGGTTCGATGAGCAACAATTTCCTCACCGAAGGCACCGCGGGGTTTTTCCGCCAGCAAAGCCTTTACGGGCTTTTGCGGATGTCGGGCGTGGGCGATCGCATGGCGTTCGCGGTCCAGGGCATGCTGCTGGCATCGATGGTCCTATTTGTCGGCTGGCTTTGGCGCGGGCAAAGACCGCTGGCGCTCAAATGCGCGGGACTGTGCGTGGCGGGTTTGCTGGCGACGCCTTATCTTTATTTCTACGACTTCCCCATTCTGTCTGTCGCCATCGCCTTTTTGTGGCGCGACCGCCCCTTCAACCGCCGCGAAACCTGGATATTGGTCGCCTCCCAGCTCGCCATGATGGCATTCCTGTTCGTGGACGCGCCGACGGCTTTTGCCGGCGCGCTCCTGGTGCTCCTTACAGTGGCCGAGCGGATCGCCGGCACCGCCGTCAGAGCAGCGCCTCAACCCCGGACGGCGTGAGTCCGCCCGCGCGCAAGTCGCGCAGGGTCGCGCTTTTGTCGCGCTTGGAGAATTTGCGGCCCTCTTTGTCCAGGATCAGCCGGTGATGCGCATAAGCCGGCTCGGGATATCCCAATAGGGCCTGCAACAGCCGCTGCACATGCGCAGCCGGTAACAGATCCTCGCCCCGCGTCACCAGGGTGACGCCTTGAAACGCATCGTCCACCACCACGGCCAGATGATAGGAGGCGGGCATGTCCTTGCGCGCCAGCACCACATCGCCGAACAGAAGCGGATCGACGGCATGGACATGGTCATGCTCGGTAAAGGTGAGGGGGCCGACCGTTGTCGCGGCCTTCGCGACGTCCAGCCGCAAGGCGAAGGCGTCGCCGCGCGCCATCCGTACTGCGCGTTCTTCAGAAGAAAGATGGCGGCAGGTTCCCGGATAGAGCGGCCCGTCGGGCCCTTGCGGCGCCTCGACGGCGCGGGCGATCTCCTCGGAAATCTCCTTACGGGTGCAGAAGCAGGGATAGGTGAAAGCCGTCAGCGTGGCCAACGCATCGCGGTAAGCCTCCATGCGCTGCGACTGGCGCAGTACGGGTTCTTCCCAGGAAAGACCCAGCCAGGCGAGGTCCTCGAAAATCCCCGCGACGAATTCCTCCCGCGCCCGGCCCTGATCCAGATCCTCGATCCTGAGCAGAAAGCGCGTTCCCGCCCGGGCCGCCGTCCATGCGGCAAAGGCGTGGCCCAGATGCAGATACCCTGTCGGTGACGGCGCGAAGCGTGTAACGATCATCGCGGCAACTTAAACATTTTTTCCCAGCATGACTTCGCTCTCCGGTCCCCGCCTGCCGCCCGCACAGGGCCCGGCCACGCATCTGGTCGTGCTGCTGCATGGCTATGGCGCGGACGGCAATGATCTGATCGGTCTGGCCGAACATTGGCGCGAATTTCTTCCCGGTGCGGCCTTTGTCGCGCCCAATGCGCCGGACCGCGTGCCGGGCGCGCCATCGGGCTTTCAATGGTTTCCCATTTCGCGGATCGATCCGCATGAGATGCGCAATGGCGTGGCCACGGCCGCGCCCGGGATCGAAGCGTTCCTGGATGCCGAATTGGCACGGCTGGGTCTTGCGCCGGAGCGCCTGATCCTGGCCGGATTCAGCCAGGGAACTATGCTGGCGTTGCATGTGGGTCTGCGCCGCGCGGTTTCGCCAGCCGCGATTGTGGGCTTTTCCGGCTTGCTGGCGGCGCCACCACCGGCGGAGGGCGGGCGGCCGCCAGTTCTGCTGACCCATGGCGATGCCGACACCGTGATCCCGGCTTCCGCCATGTTTGCGGCCGCGACGGGCCTGGGCGCGGTGGGCGTGCCCGTGCAATGGCATCTGACGCGGGGCATGGGCCATGGCATCGATCAGGACAGCCTGATCATGGCGGGATTGTTCATGGCCCTGGCGATTGGCGGGCATTTGCGGACGAAAGAGCCCGTTTCCAGCCCGCTTTAGCGCGCCTGTCACATAGAGAACGCACTCTGCAAGAGCCTGATTCCCCGACTTGAGGACAGGGTCGAATCGCCTCTAAACTCAGGCAATGCATATTGCGGCCCGTAGAACATAGGAGAGCTGCCTTCACAGGATTGCTGCCGTGTTAGCCCCTCTGCGCTCCACCAGTAACTGTCCGGCTCTGGTGCTCAACGCCGATTACCGTCCGTTGAGCTATTACCCTCTGTCCCTTTGGTCCTGGCAGGACGCCATCAAGGCGGTGTTCCTGGAACGGGTGAACATCCTGGAAGAATATGACCGGGTGGTGCGGTCGGCGCGCTTCGAAATGCGGCTGCCTTCGGTGGTCTCGCTCAAGACCTACATCAAGCCCGCCCGCAATCCCGCCTTCACCCGGTTCAATGTGTTCCTGCGCGATGCGTTCGAATGCCAATATTGCGGCGATCCCAAGGATCTTACGTTCGATCACGTGATCCCCCGCTCCAGGGGCGGGCGTACCACCTGGGAAAATGTGATCACCGCTTGCAGCCCCTGCAACCTGCAGAAAGGCGGGCGCACGCCGGCCCAGGCGGGCATGCATCCGCGCCACCGCCCGCATCAGCCGACTGTGACCGAGCTGCGCGAGCGCGGGCGTCGGTTTCCGCCGAATTATCTGCATGAGTCTTGGGCAGACTATCTTTATTGGGATAGCGAGCTGGAGCCGTAAGCGTAGTTGTCATGGCCCACCGGAGTGTGGGCCATCCAGTTGCCGCCAGTGAGATTGCCAAGGATTTTAGCCGCGCTTCACCTGGATGGCCTGCATTCGCAGGCCATGACAAGGGTGCTAAATCTTTTCCGACAACTTAATCGCCACGCGGCAGCCGGCTTTGATGGTCTCGCTGAGAAGGCGATAGCCCGGCGTCTGCTCCGCGCCATGATCCAGCGCGGTCTGGCGATGCTGCGCTTCGTCGGCGCGAAATTCCTCGACCGTCTGTTTCAAGGCCGGATCCCGCTCGCCCAGGTCCGCGATCTGCTGGGCATAATGCTCGTCGATGGCTTCTTCCACCGCCGCGGTGCAGGCGAACGCCGCCTTCTCGCCCATCAGCGCGGTGGCCGCGCCCAGGGCAAAGCCCGCCACACGCCACACGGGCTCGAGCGCCGTGGGTCGCACCCGGCGCTCATTCACCAGCCGGTCGAAAGTCTTCAGATGGTGCTGTTCCTGCTCCGCCATATGGCGGATCGTGTCGGCGCTGGCGCGGCCCTTCAGCACCGCCAGCTGGCCTTCATAGATGCGCACCGCGCCATATTCGCCGGCATGATCCACCCGGATCATGGCTTCGGTGTCCGGCGCGGCGCCCGGTGCTTTGGGTTTGGGCTTACGCGGCATTCTGCTGGCTCAGCGCGCCGTCACGCGTCGCGGCGATTTTCGAAAGTCCGAACGCGCCCAGGCCCGCAATGATGAAGGAACAGATCGCGTTCCACGACGCCATCGAGATGCCGAACAGCGACCAGGCCACCACATCGCATTGCACTTCCGGCGGCGGCGTGTTGCTGCCCAGAACATAGCGATGGCCGCTGCAGGCGGCGGGTCCTGGCAGAAGATGATATTCCATGCCGGTCTGGTAGGCGCCGATCAGGCCCGAGGTCAGCACGAAGAGGATCGCAAACCAGGCCATGCCGCGCGCGGTAGGCGTGCCTTTCACCACCGTCGCGGCAAGAATGCCGGTGATCGCCGCGCCGATATGGGCCCAGCGCTGCCAGTGGCACATTTCGCACGGAGGAATGCCGCCGATATATTGAAAGCCCAGCGCGCCCAGAAAAAGACACGTTCCGCCCGCACCCACCAGAAGGGCGATCTGTTCAGCGCGCAAAGATTGCCGAGTCATCATGGAAAGCTTTGAACTCCAGTGCATTGCCGGAAGGATCGAGGAAAAAGAATGTCGCCTGTTCGCCGGGCAATCCTTCGAAGCGGATGCCGGGCTCGATGATGAAAGATGTTTTCTTTTCGGTCAGGCGCGCCGCAAGTTTTTTCCATTCCGTCATGGAAAGTATTGCACCGAAATGACGCACCGGCACCGAATCGCCATCCACGTCATTAT
>Ga0105238_10003703_pt1 | contig 15217 bp, 17 predicted proteins | sample KBSC34metaG_FD_81526 | JGI IMG/M metagenome (GOLD analysis project Ga0105238, IMG submission 81526) | Corn rhizosphere microbial communities from Kellogg Biological Station, Michigan, USA - KBS C3-4 metaG | ecosystem: Host-associated > Plants > Roots > Rhizosphere > Soil | place: Michigan, USA... | reverse complement strand
CGGGCATCGCATCGCGCGCATTGACGACGATGTTGAGAACGGCGGCTTCGAACTGCCCTGGATCGACGTCGACCGGCAGGAGCCGCGGATCGAGCTGCGTGTCGAGGCGGATATTGGGCCCCAGCGTGGGCTGGATCATGGTCAGCATCATCAGGATGCGGTGGTTGATATCGAGCGTTTCGGGCTTGAGCGGCTGGCGACGGGCGAAAGCGAGGAGCTGCCCGGTCAACAGGGCGCCGCGCGAAGACGCCTCGATGATGGCGGTGGTGAAACGCACGCGTTTCTCCTCCGACATTCCAGGGCGCAGCAGGATGTCGGCCGAACCCTGGATCACGGCGAGGAGATTGTTGAAGTCATGCGCGATGCCGCCGGTCAATTGACCCAGGGCCTGCATCTTCTGCGCCTCGCGGAGCTGCTCTTCGGCATGGGCGCGTTCCTCCATCTGGAACCGGAGTTCGCGATTGGCGTCGGCGAGGGTCCGGTTGACGCGGCGGAGGGCCCATTGGCCATAACCGAGTACCGCCAGGACGAGTGACGTCAGCGCCACGAGCAGCGCGATCATCGCGTAGCGCGAAAGCCGGCGCGCGAGCGGATCGATCGTGCCGGCCAGATAGACGCTGCCGATCTTGTTGCCACGTCGCATCAGCGGCACGATGGCCTGGACGGACTTGCCGTCGGCTCCCGCGATTTCCGACAAGCGTTCCGGCAAGGCGTGACGGCGGCCATAACCGGCGAAGCGGTTGCCCTGGGCATCATAGATGCCGGCCGTTTCCACTTGCGGGCTGAGGCGCAGCGCATTGGCGGAATCCTGGGCGGCCGTCTGATCGCCGAAATCCACCGCCGCGGTAACGCTGGCTGCCAATATCTCCGCCTGGACCTGGAGCGCGCTCTGCTGTCCGTAGCGATAGCGTTGCTCGCCCAGGTGGATGATCAGCAGGCCCGCCAGCAGCAGCAGCAGGACGACGGTGAGCGGCAGAAGCACCACCAGCGGGCGGCGCATTGGATCGCGGCCGGACGGGAAGCGCACGATCTTCATGATGGCTGCGTCCGCGATTTCACCGTGAGCGCCAGGCTGAGCAAACGGGCGCTGATCGCCAGATTGCTCTGACCCGCTCGCGCATCATCGATGTGGAAGCGTACCCGCCCATCCTTCAGCATGAAATGGACCATGCCGCGTTCGGTGCCGAGGCTGCCGTCGGTGACGGTAAGGATCGGCTTTCCGCGCAGGGCCTCCTCCATCGCGGCGACGCTCTGGGTGGGCGAACCACCCAGGAAGGCGAGATGGCACCCTGCGGTGCCGGCCGTGCCGGCCAGCCGGCGCACGAGGAGCGGGTGCAGGTCGACGCGCTGGCGCACCACCGTCTGGTCAAGCTCCGCACCGAAGGGGTCGCGGCCGAGGATGCAGAGTTGGATCGGATCGCCGGGTGCGCCGATGGCGGCCGGCGGCCAGTTCACATAAGCGGCGAATTTCGCCAGGAAGGCGGCCTTGACTTGGTTCTCCGACGGCGTCGTCTGCCCGTCCGCCGCAGTCGCGACAGCGCAAGCTCCGCCCAGCAGGCTGAGAGCGAGCAAGATGACACGGACGCGAGTTTTCACCATCGATTCCAGTAGTTATTCCGATTCAACCGTCCTTGCCGTGGTGGAAAACGTATACGCTACAATAACATGAGATAAATAAAGACGATGCGGCCATGCGGTACGCGGAGGTTCTAGATTTTCCAGTGCGCGGCCAGCGAAACGCTCCTTCTGATTCGAACGCCAAGCGGACCGACTTGGAGAGTATTGATCTCTGTACTGAATTCATTGTGATATTTGTGCAAAAGATTGGATCCGATCATCGAAATCTCGAACCGCTCCGTCGCAGCCCAGGCGAGCCTGGCGTTGAGTTCCGTGTAGGCAGGCGATGGCGGGGCGGGCAGCGCCCCGACGCGGCGAAGATCCATGTCCAGCGCGATGCCGCGCCCCAGATCCATCGCCGACCGCAGCGAGAGCTGATATTTCGGATCGTCTCCGGCAATCTGCAGGCCGCCGAGCTGGTCGCTGTAGGGCTTGAAGCGCAGATCCTTGTAAAGCCGGTTGGCGCCCGCGCTCAGACGCCACCAGGGCGTCGCGCTGTAATTCACCCAGAATTCGACACCGTAGGTTTCGCCTTCCATGCCGTTTTCGAACGTGATCGGGTAGGTGCCATGGGTGTATTCGGCGCTGCGCAGATTGGGGTAGACATTGTAGAAGGTCGAAAGCGAGAAGGAGAGACCCGGCAGCGGCTGGGCGCGGTAGCCCAGTTCATAGGCGGTGACCTTGATCGCCTGCATGTCGCCGCCCGTGAGCACCAGGAACGAACCGAAATATTGGGAGGCGTCGCGATCGAGCCGCGAGGGGATGCGCACGGCGCGCGATGCCGCGAACCATAGCAGGCTGGAATCGGTCACCGCCCAGGACAGGCGCGCATTGGGCATGATCGCGAGGCCGGTATAAGGCTCATGCTCGAGCTTGACCCCGGCGATCAGCGTGAGCCGCGCGGTAAGCGGCAGGCTATCCTGGAGGAAGAGGTTCCAAAGCGTGAGCGTGCGGCTCCGCGGAACGAACGATACGCCTTGTACGCTCGACAGGGTGGTCGGGAAATCGTCGTGCATCACGCGATATCCGCCGCCCCAGACGAAGGCATGGCTTCCCAGCGAGAAATCATGCTGTGCCTGGATGTCGTACGTATCGAGATAATTGGAGAAATAATCAGGGACCAGGAACTGGACATGGTCGTAATAGGCCTGGACCTGCAGGTTCGACTTGGCTCCAAGCGGGTGGGTCCATCGGGCGAGCAGGTTGCGGCCCGACATGGCCTGATCGGGGCCGCCGAGTTGCTGCTCGGTCCCGCCAAAGGCATCGCCCTGGACCGTGAGCAAGTCCGCGGCGGGCGCCCAGTCCATGCGGAACCCGCCCTGCACCTTGTGCCAGGCGTCATGCGCCTTCTCGCCGGCACCGGTGAGATTCATGTCGCGATGATCGAAGCCGCCGACATAGACGCGATAGGTCAGATCGTCGGATATCCTGCCGCCATAGCGCAGCCTGCCGCGGAACTCGCTATTGCCGCCGGCCGCCTCCATCGCGGCGCCCTGCGTATCGCCGGAGTTGCGGGTGATGATGTTGATCACGCCGTTGACGGCATTCGCTCCCCACAGGGTCCCGCCAGGGCCGCTGACCACTTCGATCCGTTCGATGTCGTCGGGCGCAACGTCTTGCAGGTGCCAGTTAACGCCAGAGGAAAAAGGCGTGTAGATGCTGCGCCCGTCGACCAGCGCGAGCAGCTTGTCCGCGACGCCGCTGTTGAATCCCCGCGCCGACACGGCGTAGCGGCTGGCCGTGATCTGCGCGACCTGGAGGTTGGGGGCGAGGCGCAGCATTTCCGGAAGGCTGGTGGCGCCCGATCGCAGAATCTCGTCGTGCGTGATCGCGTAGATGGCTGCGGGCGCATCGCTGAGCGGCAGCGCGCTTTTGGAGACGGAGATGACCTCGATCTGGGCCAGTTCCTCGATCGACATGTTGGTGAGGTCTGGCGTTGCCGCCTTGGCCCCGGACGATATCGTCAGGCCCAAGGCCAGCCCCCAAGCACAGCCGCCCAACAGTTTTCGCTGTCGATCAATCGACGTCATATAGCATCAGTCCCATCCGATGCGGCGATCAATGGGATGCGCTGTGCGCGGAAGAGCGTCAAGTTCGCCCATCCATTTCGGATAAGTAAATAAATTGAAAGGCAATTTCGGACGCGAGCAATTAGTTGCGCACGCCGCTGTTTACGGCAATAATGCGGCTCCCAGCCTTGGTATTTGTCCGCCCTGATTGACGCTTCGGGCGGTCGTATGGCGCTCTAGGTGCGCTTTGGCGCCGGGTTCAGCATAGCGAAAACGGGCCAATGCCGGCCTGCGCCGCGTCAGGCGGGATGCGGGTTGGCCGCGCTGGGCAAGATCGCGACCAGGCCGAAGGCCAGAGCGATCAGCGCGACCTGGGAGTACCGCAGCTTGTTCTGCGGGCTTGTCGCCACATCGCTATTTTGAGAACCGGTTCCCGGCCTTCTGCGCGCGATGCCCGCTTGCGATGGGTGGCGCGGATCGACATGACTGCCCGGAAGACCGTTGAAAAGGCCGGAAAAGGCCTTTCCGGAAAGCGCTCTCATGCGGTCAGGCCACTGATCTGCAAAGGCATGCGCAGCACGCGCGTATTGCCGGTCAAGAACAAGGTGCGCCCGTCCTCACCGAAACAGCAATTGGCGATGGGGGCGCCATGTTCGACCAGGCCGAGCTTTTCGCCGTCCGGGCCGAGGATCCACATCCCGCCGGGTGCGGCGCAGAACATCGTGCCATCGGCCGCGATTTTCATGCCATCCGGATTGCCGGGACCGCGCAGGATGCTCGCGTCGAGGAAAAGCCTGGCCGCCCCGGCCGGCAGGCCATCCGGACCCAGATCATAGCAGACGATCCGCCGGCTATTTTCATCCGAATTGGATATAAATAGCCGCTTCCCGTCAGGCGTGAGCGCGACCCCGTTGGGGCGGCTGAGGCTGCCGTCGACCAGCTGCACCCCGCCAGCTTCGGTCCAGCGATAGACGCCATTCTGCTTGGCTTCCTTGAGCGGCGAGGCGTCGCCCAGGGCGAAGCCGTAAGGCGGATCGGTGAAATAGACGGCGCCGGATTTCGCGACGGCCAGGTCGTTGCAGCTGTTGAAGCGCTTGCCCTGATAGCGATCGGCGACGACCGTGCGCTGCATGGTGCCCAGATCGACGCGATCGATCGAGCGGCCGCCGCTATTGGCGATCAGGAGGCGGCCCTGATGATCCAGGGCGAGACCGTTCGATCCGGCTTCGCGCACCAGCCGGGGATCGAGCCCGGCGGTACCGGAGGGGGTGAGGAAGACCGAGACGCCGTCCTTCCGGCTCCAGCGACGCATGATATTCGCGGGGGGATCGGAGAAAAGGAGGAAGCCCCCTTGCTTCACCCAGACCGGCCCCTCGGCCCATTTGATGCCGTTGGCGATGATTTCGATCGGCGTGTCGGGCGCGACGATCCGGTCCAGCTTGGACGAAAGACGGTGCAGCGTGGGCGTGCCCTCCGCCGCGAAGGCCGGTGTGGCGATCGCGCCGGCTGCCGCCGCGAGGAAGGTACGACGATCGAGCATCAAAGGGTTATTCTCCGCTTCTCCCGCGCCGAACGATAAATCGCCTCAACGATGCGCATGTCGCGCAGTCCCTCCTCGCCGGAGACGATCGGCTCCTTATTTTCAAGCACGCATTCGGAAAAATGGTCGAGCTGGCCGGCAAACTGCGTCGGGCGCGGGCCGGGCGGGGGAGCAACTTCCGTTTCGCGGCCGTCGCGCCCGGTCCAGAGATGGTTGCCGCTATAACGGGTCGCCGGTTCCATATCGATCCGGCCCTTGTCGCCCATCAGCAGAATATGGTTCTGGTTGGCGCTGTACATCGACAGGCAGGAGGCGATCACGCCCGAGGGGAATTCGAGCTCCCATTCGATCCTGTCCTCGACCTCCTGGAAGCGCGGGTCGCTTTTGTCGGTGCTTTCGCAGGCATAGACCGCGATCGGCTCCTCGCCGGTCATGTAGCGTGCGGCCTGCAGGCTGTAGACGCCCATGTCCATCAGCGAGCCGCCGCCCGACAAGGCGCGCTTGAGGCGCCACATGGTGGGGTTGGGCTGGACGAAGCCATGTTCGGAGCGGAGATATTTGCGCTTGCCGATCGCGCCCGACGCCGCGAGCCGCATCGCCTCGATATTGGTCGCCTCGAAATGGCAGCGATAGCCGATCATGAGCTTCTTCCCGGCCTTTTTGCAGGCCGCGATCATCGCCTCGCATTCCGCGACCGAGACCGCCATCGGCTTCTCGCACATGACATGCTTGCCGGCCTTGGCGGCGCGGATGACATATTCGGCGTGCATCGAATTGGGCAGGCAGACATAGACGATGTCGACGTCCGGATTGTCGCGGATCGTGTCGAAATTCGCATAATCGTAGATCGAGCGATCCGGCAGGCCATATTGCGCGGCGACGCGCTTGGCCTTGGCGGGATCGCCGCTGACCACGGCGGTCAGGCGACTGTTCCGGCAATTGACGAATTGCGGGATGATGACGCCGAGCCCGTACGTGCCGAGCCCGACGATCGCATAACCGAGCTTGCGATCAGTATCGGCCGCAACAGCCGGGGCCATGGCCGCTGCCGCGATAATGCCCGCGCCGGCCACGATATCGCGCCTGTTCATGTCAGCCATCGTCTTCTCCGTTCGGTCTTTTTTCCCGGACCCGAGGTTAGCCGTAGGCGCGGCCGGCGCAAATGCTATAGCGCCCCGCCTACGACCAAAGGAGGGGTGATGGCCGCACCGTTGAAGACTGCCGCACCGGCCCGCACCGACCTGACGCAGGGACCGATCACCCGCACATTGCTGATTTTCGCGCTGCCGACTCTCGGCTCCAACGTGTTGCAGTCGCTCAACGGATCGATCAACTCGGTCTGGGTCGGACGCTTCCTTGGCGAAGGCGCGCTCGCGGCGACGACCAACGCCAATCTCGTCATGTTTCTGATGTTTGCACTCGGCTTCGGCTTCGGCATCGCAGCCACGATCCTGGTCGGCCAGAGCATGGGCGCGCGCGACCTGACCGGCGCACGGCGCGCGATGGGGACGGCGATCGGCCTGTTCGGCATCGTGTCGGTGGCCGTAGCGATCGGCGGCTGGTTGCTCGCGCCCGCTTTGCTGCGCGTGCTGGCGACACCGCCGGGCGCCGAGGCGATGGCACTCGCTTATCTGCGCGTGATCTTCCTCGCGCTGCCGCCGATGTTCCTGAGCGTGCTGCTCGCGATGGGCATGCGCGGCATGGGTGATTCGATCACGCCGCTCCTGCTGATGATCCTGAGCGTCCTCCTGGATGCCGTGCTGAACCCGCTGCTGATCGCCGGCGTCGGCCCGTTCCCGCGCATGGGCATAGCCGGCTCCGCGACCGCGACACTCGTCGCCAATTATGTCACGTTGGTTGTTGCCCTGGTCTATATCTATGGACGCGACCTGCCGATCCGGCTGCGCGGCGCCGAACTGCGCTTTCTCATTCCCGACCGCGCCCTGCTGAAGATCATCCTGATCAAGGGACTGCCGATGGGGCTGCAGATGTTGGTGTTCAGCCTTTCCGGCCTGGTCATGGTCGGGCTGGTCAATCGGGCCGGCGTCGACGTCACCGCCGCTTATGGTATCGCGCAGCAGCTATGGACCTATGTGCAGATGCCGGCGATGGCGATCGGCACCGCGGTATCGGCCATGGTCGCTCAGAATATCGGCGCGGGACGATGGGACAGGGTGAACGCGATCACGCGTTCCGGCATCGGCACCAACATCCTGATAACCGGCGTCATGGTGGCGTTGATCCTGCTGTTCGACCGGCCGATCTTTGCCTTGTTCGTGGGCGGCGGGAGCCCCGCCATCCCGATCGCGCGGCATATCCAGCTGATCGGGAGCTGGAGCTTCATCGTGTTCGGGATCACGCTGGTGCTGTTCGCGACCGTGCGCGCCAACGGCGCGGTCTATGCGCCGCTGGCCATTCTCGTCGTCGCGGTGCTGATCGGCCGGCTCGGCTTCGCCGCGACATTGCTGCCGCATTTTGGTACGGATGCGTTATGGTGGAGTTTTCCGGTCGGCTCGGTCGGGTCCCTGGCGCTGGCTGTGCTCCATTATCGCTTCGGCGACTGGCGGCGCGGTGCCATGGTCAGTGTGGTCGTCGAGCAGGAGGCCGCGGAGCAATCGCAGGCGACCGCCGAACCGGGCGGCCGCCTGCATCCCAGCGGGTGAGACGACATGGATAAGCTGATACTTCACGAAGATGCGGCGTCGGGAAATTGCTACAAGATCCGGCTGACGGCGGCGCTACTCGACCTGCCGCTGGAACGCCGCAACTATGACATCATGAAGGGCGAGACGCGCACGCCGGCATTCCTGGCCGAGGTCAACGCCAACGGCCGCATCCCGGTGCTGCAGATCGGCGACAGGTTCCTGCCTGAAAGCAATGCCGCCTGCTGGTGGCTGGCGAGCGGCAGCCGGCTGATACCGGAAGACCGGTTCGATCAGGCGGACATGCTGCGCTGGATGTTCTTCGAACAATATAACCACGAGCCGAACGTTGCGACCCTGCGCTTCTGGACGGTCTTCCTGGGGCTCGACAAGCTGAGCGAAGAGCAGCGCGCGCTGGTGCCGATCAAACAGACTGCGGGGAGGGCGGCGCTGGCCCTGATGGACCAGCATCTCACCGGCCGACCCTTCTTCGTCGGCGACCGGATCAGCGTGGCCGACATCATCCTCTACGCTTACACCCATGTGGCGGAGGAGGGTGGGTTCGACCTGGAGCGCCATCCGGCGCTGCGGACATGGCTCGACCGGGTCGCCGCGGAGCCGGATTTCATTCCGATGGAGAATTGATCAGGAGGCGCCGTGCCGCTGTCGGGCGGGCGGGATCGACGTCATCCGCCGCGTGTCTGCAGCAGCGGATAGAGAATCGCCTGTTCGTCCGCGATGCGCCTGCGCATCGATTCCCGCATCTCGGCGGAGGCGCGGCGATAGCCGTCCCAATCGGCGACGATGTTCGCCATCGTCCAGCCGACGATATGCTCCGAGGATTCGACCGCCATCCTGGCGGCTTCGCTGCGCAGATTCTGTATCTGCCGGGCATCATCGGCCGGAATGTCGCGAAGATGGGGACCGATCGTGCAATCGATCAGCATCTTGCGCCGACCGCTGAGACGGGTGACCTGGAGCCGCGCGGCGGAAAGCCTGGCCTGATCGGGTGTCGAACAGGCCGTCTCGGTTTCCAGCGCGGCGATAGCCGCCTGCAGCTCTAGGTGAGCCTTCTGAAGCTGGGCAAGCACGGGATAGATCCTACGGGAACGCTGGAGCCAGCCTATGCTCTCCCGTCCTTAAGAAAGCCTTGAACAATGATCCGAAACCGAGCGATCTCGCCATGCGACTTGCTCTCGCGCGCTGCCTCCCCTAACTAGGCGGCAACAAGTCGGCCGCTCCGCGAGGGGCGGCCCTTTCTTTATCCGGAGACGAAAACGTGGCCCAGCCACTCATGCCCCATGCGACCGCGTCCTGGCTGGTCGACAATACGTCGCTGAGCTTTCAGCAGATCGCCGATTTCTGCGGCCTTCACGTGCTCGAGGTGCAGGCGATCGCTGACGACACGGCGGCGACCAAGCTGACCGGGCGCGATCCGGTTCGTGCCCACGAGGTCACGATGGACGAGATCGAGAAGGGCCAGAAAGATCCGAATTATCGGCTGGTGATGCAGAAGGGGCCAGAGCAGGTCCGCCGCACCAAAGGGCCGCGCTATACGCCGGTGTCCAAGCGCCAGGACAAGCCGGACGGCATCGCCTGGATCATCCGCAATCATCCGGAAGTGTCGGACGGGCAGATCAGCCAGCTGATCGGCACGACCCGCGCGACCATCGCCGCGATCCGCGATCGTACGCACTGGAATATCGCCAATATCACGCCGAAGGATCCGGTCACGCTCGGCCTGACCACGCAGCGCGAGCTGGACGCGGTTGTCGCCAAGGCGGCCAAGGCGGCCGGTATCGAGGCGCCCACCGACACGCGGCTGGCCGGCGATCGCGAGGCGCTGATCGAACAGCTCCGCCATGAGCGCGAACATGCGCATCATGGCAGCGACACGGTCCTGTCCGACGTCGACGCCCTGTTCGGCAAGCGGAGCTGATCCGCCGTTCGGTCGCATCCGGGCGCCGGCTCGCTTGACCCTGAAACCGTCCGGTCCCAAGAGTCGCGCCCGATGAGCGACCAAGCCTCCATTTCAGACCTCTCGTTCGAGGATGCGCTCAAGCGCCTCGAAGCGATCGTCCACCGGCTGGAAAGCGGGGAGGCGAGCCTCGACGAATCGATCGAGTTGTATGCCGAGGGCGATAAGCTCAAAGGCCAGTGCGAGGCGCGGCTGCAGGCCGCGCAGGCACGCATCGAGAAGATCACGCTGGGGCCAGACGGCGCTCCGCGCGGGACCCAGAGCTTCGATGCCGGCTGATGGACCGATGAGCGTCATGCCGCTCGCGCTCAAGACCGCGATGGACGGCGTCTCCGCCGACGTCGATCAGATGTTCGATCGGCTGCTGGCCGTGCCGTCCGATCCGCGCAAGACGCTGTACGAGGCGATGCGCCATGCCGCGATCGGCGGCGGAAAGCGCCTGCGTCCTTTGCTGGTCCGCGCATCGTCCGATCTGTTCCATGTCGATCGCGTGCCAGCCCTGCGCGTCGGCGTCGCGATCGAATGCATCCACGTCTACAGCCTGATCCATGACGATCTGCCCTGCATGGACGATGACGACCTGCGGCGCGGAAAACCGACGGTCCACAAGGCGTTCGACGAAGCGACGGCGGTACTTGCCGGCGATGCGTTGCAGGCGCTCGCGTTCGAACTGATCGCGGATCCCGAAACACATGCAGACCCCTTCGTGCGGGTCGAGCTTCTGTCCGAACTGGCTACGGCGGCCGGTCCTTCGGGCATGGCCGGAGGGCAGGCGATGGATATCGCCGCCGAAACCGCCTCCGATTTCGATCTCGCCGCGGTGACGCGCCTGCAGCAGCTGAAGACCGGGGCGCTGATGGGCTTCTGCCTCGAGGCCGGAGCGATTCTGGGGCGCGTCTCGCCGGAAGGGCGGCGGGCGCTGCGGGCCTATGCGCGCGACGTCGGCCTGGCCTTCCAGATCGCGGATGATCTGCTCGATGTGGAAGGCGCGGCGGCCGTGACCGGCAAGGCAGTGGGCAAGGATGCCGCGCAGGGCAAGGCGACCTTCGTCTCCCTGCTGGGCGTCGATCGCGCGCGCCAGCAGGCGGAGATGCTCGTCGATCAGGCGATCGGGCATCTTGCCGGATTCGGATCCGAAGCGACGCTGCTGCGCTCGATCGCCCGTTATGTGGTGGAACGCGACCGGTGAGCCGAACCGCCGTCTATACCGGCACCTTCGACCCGCCGACGCTCGGTCATATCGACCTGATCCGCCGGGCTGCCGGGCTGGTGGACCGGCTGGTGATCGGCGTTGCCAATAACAGTTCAAAATCGCCCCTGTTCGCGCTGGAGCAGCGCGTGCGCCTGCTCGAGCAGGCGGTGGCCGGGCTGGGCGGCGTGATCGAGGTCCGCTCCTTTGATGGCCTTGCCATCGACTTTGCCCGAACGGTTGGCGCTCATCTGATCGTCCGGGGACTACGAAGCGGCGCCGATCTGGATTATGAGACGCCCATGGCTGCCATGAACGGCGTGATGGCGCCGGAGATCGACACGGTCTTTCTGGTGGCGAAACCCGCCTTCGCGCATATCGCCTCATCTCTGGTCAAGGATGTGGCGCGGGGCGGCGGCGCGATCGAGCATTTCGTGCCGCCCGCGGTCGCGGCGGAAATAGTCGCGCGCACGCGCTGATAGGAACGGAGTCCAAGCCCTTGTCATTCAAGCTGTTCGTTCTGGGCCTGATCGGTCTCGCCGCGGTACCGGCATTCGCCCAATCGACCACGACGGGCCCGCAAGGCTTTGCCGAGCCGAAGTTGAAGGCGTTCGCCATCGGCGAAGTTCCGCCGCCGCCGCCCGCGACACCGGAGAACACGCTGAACGTGCAGCTTTCCAGCGGCGGCGTGGTGTCGATCCAGCTGCGACCGGACATGGCGCCTCTGTCGGTCGAACGGGTGAAGACGCTCACGGCCAGGAATTTCTATGACGGCACGATTTTCCATCGGGTGATCGAGGGCTTCATGGCCCAGGGCGGAGACCCGAAGGGGACGGGCGAAGGCGGTTCGGACCTGCCCAATCTGAAGGCGGAGTTCAATTCTCTGCCGCACGTGCGCGGTACCTTCGCCATGGCGCGCGCCGAAGCCGATGACAGCGCCAACAGCCAATTCTACATCATGCTCTCGCCCAATTTGCAGCTCGACCGCAAATATACGGTGGTCGGGCGGGTGTTCCGCGGCATGGGCTATGTCGACCAGATCGAAAAGGGCGAGCCGCCGGCGCATCCCACCAGAATCGTCCACGCCTGGATCGGGGCACCGCCCGCCGATCCGGCCACGCCGCCGGTTGCGGATGCGGCGCCGGCCGTTCCACCCGCGTTGGCGTTGCCGACGACGCTTCCATCCAGCAATGCGTCCAAGCCGGCAGGGAAGAAGACTCCGCCCAAATAACGGGGCTGTCGGCCCGGTATTCACCGGAAGAACCCCATCCAAATCCGTCATCCCGCCTCCACGGGGATGACGGATTTTTCAACAAGCTGTTAGATCGCCCCATGCGCGTCGACCTGTTCGATTTCGACCTGCCGCCGGAGCGGATCGCGCTCCGGCCCGCCGCCCCCCGGGATAGCGCGCGCCTGCTGCTGCTCGACGGAGAAAAGACGGCCGACCGGATCGTGCGCGATCTGCCGTCCCTGCTGCGGCGCGGCGATTGCCTCGTTTTCAACGATACGCGCGTCATCCCCGCGCAGCTGGAAGGGCGGCGGGGCGAAGCACGTATCGGCGCGACGCTGCACAAGCGCGAAGGGCCGCGGTCCTGGATCGCCTTCGTCCGCAACGCCAAGCGCGTGAAGGCCGGCGATCAGATCGATTTCGGCGCGGACGTGAGCGCGGTCGCGGCGGAACGCTATGACGATGGCTCGATCCTGCTCGACTTTGCGGGCGAGGAGCCGGTCGAGATGCTGCTGGAGCGGGCCGGCCGGATGCCGCTGCCGCCTTATATCGCCGGCAAGCGCGCGGCCGATGCGCGCGACCGATCCGACTATCAGACGATGTTCGCCAGCGCGCCCGGGGCGGTCGCGGCGCCGACCGCCGCGCTCCATTTCACGCCGGCGCTGATGCAGGGTCTGGAGCGAGCGGGGGTAGATCATGCCACGCTCACGCTCCATGTCGGTGCGGGTACGTTCCTGCCGGTCAAGGCCGACGATACGGACGCGCACCGGATGCATGCCGAATGGGGGCGGATCGACGCGGCGACGGCCGAACGGCTCAATCGCGTACGGGCGGAAGGCGGGCGGCTGATCGCGGTCGGCACCACCAGCCTGCGCTTGATCGAGAGCGCGGCGGGCGAAGACGGGCTGATCCGGCCCTTCACGGGCGACACCGCAATCTTCATCACGCCTGGATATCGCTTTCGCGCGATCGACGGGCTGATGACCAATTTTCACCTGCCGCGATCGACCCTGTTCATGCTGGTGTCCGCGCTGATGGGGCGCGAACGGATGCGGGCGGCCTATGCCCACGCGATCGAAGCCGGCTATCGCTTCTATTCCTATGGGGATGCGTCGCTGCTGCTGCCGTGATGACTGCTCAGCGCGTAAGCAGGTTTCTCCGTGCCGTCGCTATGAACGCCGCCGCGAACATGAGCAATGTTAGCAAGGTCAGCCAGTCAAGCGGTGCCGGCGCGGCTGTGAAGCCGAGATGCGCCAATATCGCCCAACAGCCGCCGAATAGCAGGATCAGATAGAAGGCTATGTTGCCGCTCTCGCGCGACAAGGTGCGGCCCAATTCGTCCGACAGCCGCCGAGCCGCAATCCCGAGCACGACAAGCAGCGCGACCAGGACGAGGACAGCCGTCAGCGCAACGGCGGGGGATAACAGGCCTCCAGGCCCCGACAGGCTCAGCCCCACCAGTAACGATCCCAACGCGGCCATCCAGGCGAAGCCGTAGAAGAATGATCGGCCGCGTTCGCGCATTTCTTCGGCCGCCAGTTCATCCTCGACGATATTCAGGTCCGTGCGCGTGCTGGCCGTGGCGAGGCAGCCGAAGATGGCGAGAAGAACAAGGGTCGCGCCTGTGATGGCGGCGGCCCAACCGGAGGCCCCGATCGAGGCCGTGCGGGCTAACGCGCTGAAGCCCCATATCACGAGCACGAAAAAGATGATGGCCACGGCGTTCTGGATCAGGAAATTGCGCAGTGTCCGCAGGTTGAGTGGCCGCTTTCGGCTGGTGAAGCCGGTCACGGCCGCGCCCAATAGCAACCCCACACCCAGCTCCGCGCCGATCTTGGTTGGCCGGACGAACGATTCCATCACTTCCATCGCGTTCTGATGGAGGAACAAGGTCGCGATCGACACAGCGAGGATGTAGAAGATCGCTCCCACCACGCCCCAGGCCCTGAAATTGCGCCATGACGGCGCAAGCTTGTCATTCGCCATCTCGATCATTCCTCTTCCGGTTCCCAATGGTCGACGAACAGTTCGGGTACGGCGACGCCGAACAGTTTCGCCATGCGCAGCGCGAGCGGCAGGCTGGGATCATATTTGTCGGTTTCGACCGCGTTGATGGTCTGGCGCGAGACGCCCAGCCGGCGGGCAAGTTCGCCCTGGCTCCATCCCCGCCCCTCGCGCATCGCCTTCAAGCGGTTTTCCAAAACGACCTCCTGCCTGTAAAGAAATCTTTACAGGGGCGCATCGGGACTATCAAGAGCTCTTTACATAAGTCCGGCAAGGCGATGCGTGCTGCCGGCGCGACAGCGCACGCTCACGTCGCGGTACTGCCGGGAGGAGAGGCTAAATCGGCCTGGGCCGATCACGCCTTTGGGATCTGCGTCAGGCGGCGACGGAGCGCTGTTCGAGCAACCAGCCCAATGCCTCGTCCATCGAATCATAGACGCGGTGCGCGCCGGAATTCGTCATGCGCGCCGCCTGGCTGCGGGAGAGGGCACAGGATACGAGGCGCACCGTGCGTTCCGGGTAGAGATGCAGCCGCTTGGCTATGCCGTCGCGCAACAGATCGGCGACATCCCGGGGTTGAACGGCGAAGTCTCGCGCGTCGACGAGGCACGCCTGCGAGCCTTTCAGCTGCCTCAGGCGGAGCAATTGGGCCGACAATTGCACGTCATAATCGTGATAGACCCGGGCATCCCAGAAGCCCCTCATCACGACGGTCAGCAATCGACGGTCGCTGTCGAGAATGAGTTCGAATTTTGACACGCACGCTTACCTTTTCCCGCTCGGTGCAGAATAGCCGTTTTGCGTTAACGGCAGACTAAGGAGGACGACGGCGCGGACGGTGCTGACTTTCGCGGCACATCGGCTATGCGGCGGCCCGACGAACTGTTTGCCAAACCGCGGAGCCCGCAATGTCGCTCGATGCCGATCTTCAAGCGCTGATCCGCACCATCCCGGATCATCCGAAGCCGGGGATAGAATTTCGCGACATCAGCACCTTGCTGCTCGATGGG
>Ga0105238_10003701_pt1 | contig 15218 bp, 9 predicted proteins | sample KBSC34metaG_FD_81526 | JGI IMG/M metagenome (GOLD analysis project Ga0105238, IMG submission 81526) | Corn rhizosphere microbial communities from Kellogg Biological Station, Michigan, USA - KBS C3-4 metaG | ecosystem: Host-associated > Plants > Roots > Rhizosphere > Soil | place: Michigan, USA... | reverse complement strand
GCATCGCGCGCGGCGAGAAAATGGACTGGATCCTGCAGAAAGCGACCGAACTCGGCGTCGCGCGAATCGTGCCGGTCGTCACCGAGCGCACCGAAGTCAAGCTTGACGAGGAACGCGCCGGGCGCCGGGTTGCGCACTGGTCGCAGGTCATCGCCGGCGCCTGCGAACAGAGCGGTCGCAACCGGTTGCCGGAAATCGAGCTGCCGCAGCGCCTGGACCGCTGGCTCGGGGAACTCGGCGACACGCCGGCGTTGCGTCTGGCGCTGCTGCCGAATGGTGATTCCACTTTGCGGCAATTGCCACAAATGGACAATGGCGCAATTCTCGTGGTCGGTCCGGAGGGCGGATTGTCGGACCACGACGTTGCGTTATTGAAACAAGCGGGATTTCTCGGGTTGCGGCTCGGGCCGCGGGTTCTGCGAACGGAAACGGCGGGCCTGACTGCACTAGCGGCGCTGCAGGCGCTATTCGGCGATCTCTGATCGGACTTTCCGCTTGCGCGGGAATTTACTGCGCGGCGAAAAAGCCGCGCGCCACCGTGCTAGGCCATCGCTTCAGCGATGAACGTTTCAATCTGACCCAGATCCGGGATGACGGCCTGGTCATCGCGCACCAGCACCTGCGCGTGCACGCCGGTCGGGTGTTCGCTTTCATCGCCGGTGGGAATCAAAAGGTCGGGCGTGATGGTGGTCAGGCGTGGAAAACCTTGCGCGAGCATGGCCACGAACGGAATCTTGGCGTTGCCGCTAAGGCCCTTGAGCACCGCGACTTTCGCGTTCGAGGTGTTTTCCTGCTTGGCGCTGCCCGAGAGCATCGCGAACGAGAACAGCGGCAGGCGCCAGCCGCGCCAGGACAAGCGGCCAAGCAGCCATTCGGGCGCGTTGGCGATTTTTTCCGGCGTCGAAAATGTGATGACTTCGGCCACCGTCGCGTTGGGCAGCAGCACGCGCGCGTTGGTGACGGGGATCATGACGCCGCGGATTTCGCCGCGAAGCTCGCCCTGGGTTAGTTCGGCCATGTTCGTTTCCTCATGCCTTGCCGTAATCGGCAATCATTTTCGCCGCGAGTTGCTGCGGCGAGCCGGTGAAATCGACGATGCCGGCCGCGCGCGCGCCGTCGACCATCGAACTGACCACGCAGGTATCGGGATCCTGCACCCAGACGATGCCGCCTTTGGATTTCAGATATTGGCTGCCTTCGATCGCGTCGTGCGCCATGCCGGAGAACACGATGGCGCCTGCCTTGTTGCCAAACTGATCGGCGGCGTCGCGCAGCACCTGATCGATCGACGGCGAATATTGCGTCTTCTCGCGCAGGTGCGCGAGCGTGACGACGCCTTCCACGTCGACCTGCAACCGGTGCGTGGTTGGCACGATCAGCACTTCGCCGTGCGCGGCGCGTTCGCCGTGGGTCGGCTTGCGCACCGTGAGTTTCACGGCCTTGGCCAGCTGCGCGGCCATGAGCTCCAGGAATTCCTCGCCCATGTGCTGGGCCAGCACGAACAGCACCGGGAAGCGCGCCGGCAACGCGCTGAGGAAATCGCGCACGGCCTCGGGGCCGCCGATCGAGGCGCCAAGCACGAAGACGCGCGCTATGCCTGCGCCGGTGCCGACTTTCAGCGGATTCGCCGGGGCCGCCGCTGGCTGCTGCTGCAGCGCTTCTTCCATCGGCATCAATTCCAACCCACCGCCGTCGGCAGGCATCGTCTCGTGCAGCTGCGCGGCGGCGGACTCGTCCACTTCCGGCGCGAGGAAATCCGCTGCCGACATGCGCTGGAGTTTTGCCGGCGCACCGGGTTTGCCGCCGGCATCGGTACCGAGATCGAAATCCTCCAGTCCCCAATCGGTCGGGAACGAAGCAGCCGGCGCGGTCGGAGCCGGCTTCTCGGGCAGTGCGGCGGGCTTGAATGTGCCATCCACGGCTTCGGGGACGTCGGTCGCCGCAAGGTCCAGCTGGTCGAAAATTGCGGGAAATTCATCGAAACCGCCCGGACCGGCTTTGGGTATCGGCGGCAATTTCGGCACGGATACCAAGGGCACCTTCGCAACCGGGGCCGCCGGTGCGGACACTTCCGTTGGCAGATCGCCGAAGGGAATGTCGATGTCCAGGTCGTTGCCGGCCATGACAATCGGCTCGTCCGCCACTTCGGCGAGATTGAATTCGGCGGGCAGGTCGAAATCAAGGCTGCCCGCGGTGTCCATTTCCGCAGCGCCGCTATTGCCCGGCTTGGCTTCGGCTTTCGCCGGCTTGGCTTCGGCGGCCGCGAACAGCGCGTCGAGTTCGGCGCCGAAATCACCGGGTAGGTCCGTTGCGGACTGCGCAACTGCGGTCGGTGCCGGCGCCGGCGGCAACGCCGGCTCGGGTGGCGCGACCAGATCGGCGAAGTCGGCAAGCGCGCCAATATCCAATCCGGCCGCTTCGGCGTGCGCCGGTTCGCGTAGCTGCTGCGGCACCGGCATTTCCATGGTCGGCGGCAGTTCCGGGCGCGCGGGCGCGGCCGGACCCGGCTTCTCGGCGGTCGGTACAACCGATTCCAGGGTCTGCGCGGGCGTCGGCACCGGTTCGGAGCCCGGCGGGCGCGGCGGTTCGGAAATTTCCGGCTTATGCAGCAATTTGGCGGCGAGATTGCGCGCCCAGCGCGCCTGGTCCCAGCCTTGCAGATTCGACGACACCTGCGCATCGTTGAACACGACTTCGTAATCACCGGCATCGAGCACGTCGTAAAGCTGATCGATATAGGCGTCGCTGTCGGCGTCCAGGTTGACGATGACCACGCGCGCCCCGGAGCCCTCGAGTTTGTCGCGATCGATCTGCGCGGGCGGCGCTTCGTAGACCACGGACGCGCCGAGGTCGTGCAGCGCCTGCTTCAGGTGCGGCTCCTGCGCGGACTGCAGTATCGCCACCGCTAACTGTTTCGCATCAAGCACGACTCAACCTCAAGGTTTCCTGCACGTTGCGCAGCAGATCCGCTTCCTGGTACGGCTTGCCCAGATAGCGCTCCACACCGATTTCCAGCGCGCGCTGACGATGTTTCTCGCCGGTGCGCGATGTGATCATGATGATCGGCACGTGTTTCAGGCGCGGATCGTTCTTCATGTAAGTCGCGAGCTCGTAGCCATCCATGCGCGGCATCTCGACGTCGAGCAGGAGCACATCGGGCACTTTGTCCTGCAACTTCTCGACCGCGTCCAGACCGTCCTTCGCCGTGACCACTTCCATGTCGTTGCGCTCGAGCACGCGCGTGGTGACCTTGCGCATCGTGATCGAATCGTCGACGACCATGACCAGCGGCTGCACGCGTTCGATGACGGGTGCGGCGATCGGCGCGACTGGCGCAAAAATTTCGCCGGCTTCGACGCGTTGGCGCAGCGCAGCGCTGCGGCGCACGAGCGGTGCGAGATCGAGAATCATGACGACCGAACCGTCGCCCATGATCGTGGCGCCGAAGATGCCTGGCACCGAGCTGATCTGCGGGCCGACCGACTTGACGACGATTTCACGCGAACCGATCACGCCGTCGATGCGCACCGCGGCACGCTGATCGCCGGTGCGCGTCATCAGCAGCGGCAGCTGCGTTTCGTCGGCCATGCGTGTCGACGGCAGATTCAGCAGCTGTGACAATTCGTAGATCAGGAATTCCTCGCCGGCGTAGTTGTACGTCGGATTTGGCAGACCCTGGCGGCGATCCAGATCCTCGCGCGTGATGCGCACGACGCCCTGCACCGACGACATCGGCACCGCGTACGTGGATTCGCCCAGGCGCACGAGAATGGCTTGGGTGACGGCCAGCGTGAACGGCAGGCGGATGATGAAAGTACTGCCGGCGCCCTTGACCGAATCGATCATCAGCGAGCCGCCGAGCTGCTTGATCTCGTTGTGCACGACGTCCATGCCGACGCCGCGACCGGCCAGCTGCGTAACGTGTTCGGCGGTGGAGAAACCGGTCTCGAGGATGAAGCCGTACAGGTCGCGGTCCGACAGCTGCACGTCGGGTTTCAACAAACCGCGCTCGATCGCTTTGCGCCGGATCGCGTCGCGGTCCATACCTTTGCCGTCGTCGGACACGCGCAGCACGACCTCGGTCGCCTCGCGGCTGACGTGGATCGCGACCGTTCCTTCCGACGGTTTGCCGGCGCTGGTGCGTTCTTCCGGCGCCTCGATACCGTGCGCAAGCGCGTTGCGCAGCATGTGCTCGAACGGCGCTTTCATGCGCTCGAGCAGGTTGCGGTCCATTTCGCCCTGCGCGCCTTCCACCTTGAGATTGGCGCGTTTGCCGACTTCCTGCGCGGCTTGGCGCACCGTGCGGCGCAGTGACGGCACGAGCGAGTCGAACGGCACCATGCGCGTGCGCATGAGGCCTTCCTGCAGGTCGGATGACACGCGTGACTGCTGCAGCAGCAGCGTTTCCGACTGGCGCGTCAGATCGTCGAGCAGGCCCTGAATCGAGACCAAGTCCGAAACCGATTCGGCCAGTGCACGCGACAGCTGCTGCAGCTGGCTGAAGCGATCCAGTTCCAGCGGATCGAACGTGTTCGACGAGTCGTGCTGTTCGCGCTGATAGCGCGACAGGATCTGCGCCTCGGTTTCCAGTTCCAGTTTGCGCAGCTGGTCGCGCAGACGGCTGACCGTCGTTTCGAATTCGACGAGGTTGAAACGGAACGTCGAAATCTGCTGCTCGAGACGCGAGCGGTAAATCGACACTTCGCCGGCATAGTTGACGAGCGAGTCGAGCAGATCCGAACGCACGCGGATCATTTCCTGCGGACCACGCAGTTGCGCTTCCTCTTCTTCCGGCATCGGCAGCGGACGCGGCGCGCCTTTCGCCGCTGGCTTGGTGGCGGCCACCGATTCGACCGGCGCCGGAGCGGCCGCGACGGGCGCTGCGGGAACCGGCGTCGGCGCTGCCGGTGCGGGTTCGGCAACCTGCAGCGGTACTTCGCCGGAAACCAGGCCTTCGAAACGCGCAATCGCATGGTCGGGCATCGCGATGGCTTGGCGCTTGGATATGCGCTCCAGCAGGCTGTGCAGACGATCGAATCCGCGCTCGAGCGACTCGACGGCGCCGCGATCCATGTTGCGTCGGTTGTCATTGACCGCTTCGAACAACGATTCCATCGCGTGCGACAGGTCGCCGATCGGCGCGAGGCCGGCCATGCGCGCACCGCCCTTGAGCGTGTGCAGGTCGCGCTGCAAACCGGAAACCAGTTCGCGGTCACTCGGCGCTTCGCGCAACTTGGCCATCAGGCTATCGGAGTGATCGAGAATGTCTTTGCCTTCCTCGACGAAAATCTCGAGCAGGTCTTCGTCCAGGTCCGGAAGATCGAGCTTGCCTTCCGGTTGCGGATCGTCGGCGATCGGCGGCAGATCGCGCGCGGCGGCGATCGGCGCGGCCGGCGCGACGACCGTCTCGATCGGCGCGGTCGCGGCGACGGTGGCTTCGGGCGGTTCGACCGCCACCGGCGTTGCGGCGGCCGTCGGCGGAATTTCCTCGTGTTCGGCTTCCGCCAATTCCTCGAACGAGATGATCTCGGTCTCGGCTTGCGCCACGTGATCTGGCACTGGCGCGGTTCGCGCCTCGTCGCTTTCGAACGCGGCAAGTTCCGCGGCAATCGCGGCTTCGTCGATCGCATTGACCGGCATCGCCGAAATGGCTTCGGGAATATCCTCCAGCGCGGCCAGTTCTGCGGCGAGGGCATCTTCAGCGCCGCTCGTCGATGCTGTCGGCACACTCTCGGCGAACATCATCGCGTCTTCCGCCGGCGCCTTCGCTTCGGCCTCGAACTGGCGCAGCCAGGCTGCGGTCGCATCCTCTTCGGCTCCAGCGGGCGCGACTTCCCCGGGGTCCGCCGTGGCAATTTCAATTGCCTCGGGTTCTGCCGATTCGGCACCGAGCTCGGCGAGCAGCGCCGTTTCATCGGCGGCATAATCGACGGGCGCCGGCGCTTCGAGCGTGATTTCCTCCAACATTTCCGCTGCTTCTGCCGACTCTTCGCTGCTCGGCCGTGCCGGCGTATCGTGCTCGGCCGGGTCGAACAGCACATGCGCCATTTCCGGTTCCGGCATCGTGTCGCGCAGCGCGACGATGCGCGCGGCAAGTGCGCTGGAATCCGGCATTGCGCCACCGGGCATTTCCAGCGCGCTGATGGCGTCGCGCACCAGCTGCGAGGAATCGCGCAGCGCTCGCGCGCCGGCCGCATCCGGCGCGCGGTGTTCGGCGCGCAGACGTTTGACGAAACCTTCCAGTGGCGCAAGCACGTGGCTGATCACCGGAATATCGACCATCGCGATCGCACCGTTCAACGTGTGCACGGCACGCAGCACCGGTTCGCCGACCGGCGTTGAAGGAGCATGCTCGAGCTCGGCGATGTAGGCGTCGATCACGCCCAGATGCGTGGTCACCTCGCTCTTCAAGATGTCGAACAGCACCGGATCGATGTTCGGCAGCGGACTGGCTGCGAGCGCAGCCTGCTCGTCCGGATCGCCGCCGGCGTGCACGGCGATTTCTTCCGGCGGCGCACTGAACGGCTGTTCGATGTCGACGATCGCGCTCAATTCGGCGGGTTCGGCGAGCAGTGCGGTCGCCGGCTCCGCCGGTTCGGGCACCGCGACCATGCGTTTGACGATGCGCTTGACCTTCTTCGTGCGCGCCGGCGCGCTGCTGACGAACGCTTCCTCGCCAGCGGCAACTTTGTCGGCCACGCTCATGATCTGGGCGATGTCGGCTTTCGGATTGCCCTCGCCGCGCAACGCGGCAAGCAGTTCGGGCAGCGCCGCGAACGCATTGGCGACCAGCGCCTGCGCCGGCGCCCCCGGCGTGATCGTCTTGTCGAGCACGCGGTTGAGCATGTTCTCGATTTTCCAGCTGAACTCGCCGAGCGCGACTGCGCCAACGAGGCGACCGGAACCTTTCAGGGTGTGGAACGAGCGGCGGATCGGCTTGAGCTTGTCGAAATCGTGCACATCGGCTTTCCACGCCGGCAGGCAGCGCCCGAGGTTGTCGATTTCGTCCTGCACTTCCTCAACGAATACTTCGCGGATTTCATCGTCGATGTCGTCGGACGACGCCACCGAGAAGCTCGCGTCGGCCTGCTGCGCGGTGGCATCGGCGTCCGGCACCTCTTCTTCGATTTCTTCTTCGACCTCGACGTATTTCACGCGCGGCGTCGGTGGCGCGGTCTGTTCGGTCTGCGTGAAGCGCAGGCCGGAAACGTCGTGCGCCGGCGGCTCGGGCATTTTCGCCTCGCCAATGACGAGGTCTTCAAGACCGATACCCGGCGCGAGGTCTACGGCCGGCAATTCATCGTGCTCAGCGACCGGTTCGGAAGCCGGCTGCGGCGCTGCCGGCGACTCCTCGCCGCGATCCATGCGCGCAATGTATTCGTCGATGCTGACATCGGGCAGCTCGATGCTGGGCATTTGCGCATGGTCTTCGGCGTTGTCGGCATCGGGCCTCAGGCTCGCTTCGCCACTGACCGGCGCGTGTTCGCCCCAGCGCGGGAATTCGCCGGCGTGCGCGTCGTGCGTCGAGGCGGTCGGCGCCGGGGCACTGCTCGGCGTGGGCATCGCCGGCGCGTTGAACGGCGCAACGGCAGCTTCCGGGCGCGACGCCACGTTTTCACGCACGCGATCCGGCGGCAGCGGTGCGGGTGGTGGCGGCGCGTCGCCGCCATCGTCTTCCGGCACCGGCCAGTAGCCGAGCGACGCCAGGCTCTGTCGCGTCACCGCGAGAATCTTGTCGCGGCCACCACGCTGGTCACGCGTGGCTTCCATGTAATACTCGACCGAGGCGAGCGAGTCGGCGAGCTTGTCCATCTGCTCGGCCGTCGGCACGCGGCGATGGCGCAGCAATTCGACCTCGACGAAGCGCACGATGCCCTTCATCAATTGCGCCGACTCGCCCAGATCCAGGATGCGCAACGCACCGCCCACTTCCTCGAGCAGGCGCGGGATCGGTTCGACTTTGGCGTGATCCCACGGCGATTCGATGAAAGCGACGATGTCCTGCTTGGCCTGATTGAGATTGACCGCGGCTTCCTGCATCAACGTCTCGAGAATCTTGCGCACTTCGGTGCGCGGCAATTCCAGATTCGCGATGCCCTCGCCTTCGCCCTGCGCCGGTACGTCGGCGCCGAGCCGCGAGATGTGATCGTCGAGCGACGTTTCCACGTACAGCAGCGCGCCGGCGACGTCGAGCAAGGTGCTCTCGTCGGCAGGACGGCGTTTGTTGCCGATCTCCTCGACCACTTTGCGCTGTTCGAGCACGACGCGGCGCGGCACGCCGAGGCCGAGCATGCCGAGCGTGTCGCCAACGCGATCGAGCACGTCGGCTTGCGCCATCAATTCGGCCGGATCGGCATTTTGCGCGCGCAGGAAAATGTCCAGCGCTTCCTTCACGCGCAGCAGGTCGTCCTTGATCGCGGCGGAGACGGTATCGAGCAGACTGCGGTTGTGGCCGGAGATCGAGCCTTTGGCGTGCTCGAGTTCCTTTTCGCTCGGCAGCAGCGTGTCGAGCTTGTAAGTGCTGCGGATTTCCGCCGCGCGCGATCCCGCCGCGCTGGCGTGCGCGATGTAGTAAAGCAAGTTCTTGGTCAGGTCCGCTGGCGGCGCCGTGCGGAAAACGGCCTCGCCCGCATCGAGCAGGCGCTTGATCTCGCGATCGACCTTGCCGAACAGCAGCTTGATCGCGGCGCTGGCTTCGACCGCGCCGGAAGCCACGCCCTCGAGCACGCCCGACGCGACCCACCACAGACGCCGCGTGTTGTCGTCCGTGCAGATGCCGCGCAAGCGATCGAGCACCGAGGTGAGGCGTTCGAGCTGCGTGCCCGGCTGATCGTTGCGGATCCAGCGCAGCAACGAAAGCTGGAAGGCGCTGCGCATGCGCGCCGCTTCGGCCTTGAGCTCGACTTCGCCCAGGCCGGCTTCTGCATCCGCGGCGGCAGGCATCGGCGCGGACAGATCGGGCGAAAACAGCACGGATTCGGTGAGCAGCTTTTCTCCGCGCGTGGCGCGCAGATCGTTGAGCAGCGGCAGCAGGACGATCGGAATGTCCTTGTGACCGCTTTGCAGGCGTTCCAGGTAATCCGGCAGCTGCACGATGCCGCGCATGAGGATCGCGTAGGTGTCGTCGGCGGCCTTGATCGTGCCATCGAGCAGACCGAGCGCGACGCGCTCCATCTCCTCGGTCACCATCGCCGCCCCGTACAGTTCGACCATGCGCAACGTGCCCTGCACCTGGTGCAGATACGTCGCACAGAAGCGCATCAGGCTCGTATCGGCCGGATCCTCGACATACGCTTCCAGATTCTGGCGCGCCTGTTTGAGCGTTTCATCGAGTTCCTGTTTGACCCAGTTGAGGGTCGTGAAGTCGATGGCGTCGTCCTGGAGTTTCATTGTCGTTCTCTCAAATCAGCCAATGCGCTGGAATGCCAGCACATTCTTGTTTTCGATGCGCTTGAGTTGCGCGTGCGCAAAATTCGTCACTTCGCCGGACCCCAACACGAGCAACCCGCCCGGCTTGAGCAGATTGGCCAGCGTCGCCAGCAATTCGCGGCGCCGCTCGCGCGCGAAGTAGATCAACACGTTTTGACAAAAAATCAGGTCCAGTCGTTTCATCGACGCACTGACTGCGTCGAGCAGGTTGAACTGCGAGAACCCGACGCGCTTGCGCAAGGATTCGCGGATGCGAAAAGTGTCCGCATCGAGCATCTCGCAATATTGTTCGGAATAGTCCGGAGGAATTTCCTCGAACTTCTGGCGCGGATAAAGCCCGGCGCGACCAACGGCCAAGGCCGGCAGACTGACGTCGGTCGCGGTGACGCCGAAATACAGTTTCGATCCCTTGCGCGACGACAGGTACCGATCGAGCACCATCGCCAGCGTGTACGCTTCCTCGCCGCTGGAACAGCCCACGCTCCAGGCGTGCAAGGACGTTTCGCGGGTATCGCGGGTCACCTGTGGCAACCAGTCCTGAGCGATCATCTGCAGCGACGGCGGATGCCGGAAGAAATGCGTCTCGTGCACCGTCAGGCGGTCGACGAGCGTCGTCCACTCGATCGCGCCTTCGGGGATTTTCTGTAGGTCGTTGAAGTATTCCTGGAAATTGGCATGCCCGGTCTCGCGCATGCGCCCACGCACGCTGGTGACCAGAAAAGCCTTGCGTTTGAGCGGCACAACGACGCCCGTGCGCTTCTCGAGCAAGCTCGCCCAGCGCTCGAACTCGCTGTCGTCCATGCCAGGCATGGCCATCAGCGACGATAAGGTCCCGGCGGCAACCGACATGCGAGATACAAACCTCCGAGATTCTATGCCGCATAACACTGCCAAACTTCCGCGCGAACCATCGCCGCGTATTTCTAGCGCTCATCGACTCAAGGTCCCTTCGGCCCCAAGTCGCTACCGGCTTACGCCGGCAGCTTGAAGTCCTGCACCGAGCGGCGCAGGTCGGCGGCGAGTTGCGCCAGATTGCCGATCGACTCGGCCGTCTGGCTCGCGCCGACCGAGGTCTGCGTGGTGATTTCCTGAATCACATTCATCGTCGCCGAAATGTTGGTCGCCGCAGCGGACTGCTGACGCGCCGCTTCGGAGATGTTCTGAATCAGGTCCGCCAGGTCGTTCGAGACTTTTTCGATCTCGCCGAGGGCCAGGCCTGCATCCTCGGCCAGGCGGGCGCCGGCCACCACTTCCGCGGTGGTCTGCTCCATCGAGGTCACCGCTTCGTTGGTGTCGGCCTGAATCGTCTGTACGAGCGTTTCGATTCGGCGGGTCGCGCCGGAAGCGCGTTCGGCCAGTCGCTGCACTTCGTCGGCGACGACCGCGAAGCCGCGGCCCGCTTCACCGGCGGAGGCCGCCTGAATCGCGGCGTTCAAGGCCAGAATGTTGGTCTGCTCGGCGATGTCGTTGATCAGTTCGACGATCGAGCCGATTTCCTGCGAGGATTCACCGAGGCGCTTGATGCGCTTCGAGGTCTCCTGAATCTGGTCGCGAATCGAGTCCATGCCCGCAATCGTCTGGCGCACGATGCCGGCGCCTTTCGAGGCGATCTGCACCGAGCGCTGCGCGACGTCCGCCGATTCGGCGGAGTTCTTCGACACTTCGTCGATCGAAACGGCGATTTCGTTGATCGCCGCCGAGGCCGACGTGATCTGTTGCGCCTGATGCTCCGCGGCCTCGGCCAGGTGCATGGCGGTGGCCTGCGTTTCCTGTGCCGAAGTCGAAACGTGCAACGCGGTGTCATTGATCGTGGTGACGAGGGAGCGCAGCGCCTCGACCGCGAAGTTGACCGAGTCGGCGATCGCACCGGTTATGTCTTCGGTAACCGTGGCGCGCACCGTGAGGTCGCCTTCCGCGAGCGATCCCATTTCGTCGAGCAAGCGCAGAATGGCTTCCTGGTTGCGCTGGTTCAGTTCGGCGGTGACCTGGTAGCGTTGGCGCTGCGCGCGAATCTGGCTGGCGATCAAGAGAATGACGAGGAAAATGGCCACGCCCGCAGCGATCGCCCCGAGTGCGACGGACGGGAACCCGAACACCGGGACGGGCCAAGCGCGCCGGCTTTGCAGCTCGGTGATGCGCACCGATACCGGATCGGCCTTGAGCAGCACGGTTTGGGAATCAATCGAAGCCTGGTCGGCCGCTTGTTTGACGTCCTGCAGTGCGCTGGCGGAATCGAGCAGCTTCTTGACCGGATCACTGACCAGCGTGGTCCATTCACCGTTGATCTGGCCGAGAATCTCCTTGGCGTTCGCATTATCCATTGCGCGGATGTTGAGATCCGGGTTGCCGCTGATCAGACCGGCCAACACCGCGCCATAGAACTGCGCGTCGCGCTGCAAGCCGTCCGCCGCCGACTGCGCTTCCTCGCCGCCCTGCAGGATCGACTGCACGCGACGCTGCATGCGGTCGGCGAGCAGCATCTGGCGCGAGGAGATCATTACCTGGCTCGGCGAGCCGTTCTTCTCGGTCAGGATCTTGACCACCTCGTCCATGCGCGAGTTGAGCAGCGGCATCTTGTTGTTGAAATCGTCCGCCACGCCTTTCGTGGTCAGCACCTGTTCCTTGGAATCGAGAATCTTCGTGGCATTGGTGTTCAGGGGGCCCCAGGCCTTGTCCAGATCGGCAATTTCCTTGGCCACGCCGGTTACGTTGGCGTATCCCTGCATACCCGTGGTCGAGTCGCCGTTCTTCAGCTTGTTGAGCAGGCCGTCAACGAGATTGCGGGTGGCTTCGAGCGTCTTGAACGCGTCGATATTGCCGCCGGCGGCGTCGTTCGCGACCTTCGACAACTGCTGAGAACCCACCTCGATCTTGGTGACCAGGGCGCTGGCCTTGGCATCCTGACCGGCGTTGTAGGTCAGGTAACCGAAGTCGACAACGGCTACCAGAATCGAGGCAACCAGCAATACCACGAGCAGTGTATTTGCACCTGCTCTTTCCTTGCCGCCCGCTGCACCTGCTGTCACGCTCATAACTTACCCCTTGAAACAATCTTTCCGCGGCGCTATGCCGCTGCCTGTACGAAATCGGGCGTGCGCACCAGGGCGTGCATGCTGAACTGCCCCCAGACCACATCACCCAACGGATATTTTTCCGCGACGAATCGCGCGTAATGTTCATTTTCCTCGCCGACCGCGTCGCGGCGCTGCTCCTCGGAGAAGCTGCGCTGGCCGAGCACCTCGTCGATCAATAGACCGACGCTGCCGCCGAGCTGGCGCACGAGCAGGATGCGGCTGGAATCGGTGAGCACGCTGCGCTCGCCTTCCAGATATTGCTTGAGGTCGATCACCGGCACGAGGTTGCCGCGCACGTTGGCGACACCAAGCAGCCAGCCGCGCGTGCCGGGCACGACGGTCAGCTGCGGCAAGGTCAGGATTTCGTTGACCTCGTTGATGCTGCTGACGAGGTAGTGCGCGCCGATGCGAAAACCGATACCACGCCACAGCCCGGGCGCCTCGATCTGCTCGGGCAGGCCCGCGGCGTGCGCGAGACTGCGCTTTTCATAGTTCGCCAACGCCTCGAACGGCGTCAGTTGCTGCAGGTCGAGGACGCTGGACATGGGTCAGGCGGGGAGCAGTTTCTGGATGCGCGCGAGCAGTTCCTGCTCGGCCACGGGTTTGGTCAGGAAATCCTTCGCGCCCTGGCGCAGGCCCCACACGCGATCGGTCTCCATCGACTTCGTGGTCACGATCAGGATCGGAATCGCGGAAGTGTCGTTGTCGCGGCTGAGCGTGCGCGTGGCCTGGAAGCCGTTCATGCCGGGCATGATCACGTCCATCAGCACTACGTCCGGACGCTCGCGCTTGGCCGCGGCGATGCCGTCTTCAGCGCTGCCGGCGCTGCTGACGCGATGCCCGTGCTTTTCGAGCAGCGTGGTGAGCACGCGCACGTCAGTCGGTGAATCGTCGATGATGAGAATATGCGCCATCGTGGTCCCCTTGTTTGACCTGATCGCCCCCGCGCTCAACGCGCGACGTGACGGCGGATCGCGCCGAGCAGCTCCTCGCGAGTGAACGGTTTGGTCAGGTATTGTTCGGAGCCCACGATGCGGCCACGCGCCTTGTCGAACAGGCCGTCTTTGGACGACAGCATGATGACGGGCGTGCCCTTGAACATCTGGTTGTTCTTGATCAACGCGCAGGTCTGGTAGCCATCCAGCCGCGGCATCATGATGTCGACGAATATGATGTTCGGTTGCTGGTCCGAGATTTTCGCCAGCGCCTCGAAGCCGTCGGTGGCCGTGACCACGTCGCAGCCTTCCTTCTTCAGCAGCGTTTCCGCGGTGCGCCGGATGGTCTTCGAGTCATCGATGACCATGACCTTTACGCCGGCCAGGTTGCCATCTTTGTCTGTTTGTTCCACGTCCAACCCCCGATCGGAAAAATGCATCGCAGCTCGAAGCGAACGCGGCTGCGCGCCCCTTGATGGCTGCTGTTTAACCAGTAGTTACCAAATCTGTCAAGTAAATCCGCTAAGCAGGCATGCTTGCTCGGAAATTCGTGCCGGCTGGCAGGGCAAAACCAGCCCTTCCCGCGATGCTAGTATAGACCCGCCCCGACCACCGCGCCCGCCCGCAATGACACAATTTCCGAGCACATCCCGTGCCAACAGCGAGCATGCTCCGGTCGCAGGAGACACGCAAGCATGAGTTTTACCGTCGCGGTGTTGATGGACCCGATCGAGTCCATCCACATCGAAAAGGACACCACGTTCGCGTTGCTGCTCGAAGCGCAGCGTCGCGGTCATCGGCTGCAGTATCTGACCCAGGCCGCACTGGCCGTGCGCGACGCCGCGCCTTGGGCGCGCGCGCGCGGCTTGCGCGTGCGCGACGACGCCGCCGCTTGGTTCGAACTCGATGCGCCGCACTGGCTCGACTTGCGCGGCGTCGACGTCATCCTCGCGCGCAAGGACCCGCCGGTCGACGGCCAGTTCCTCTACGACACGATGGTTCTGGAACTCGCGCAGCGTGCCGGCGTGCTCGTGGTCAACGATCCGCAGGGCCTGCGCGACGCCAACGAAAAACTCTTTTCGCTGCATTTTGCGCAATGTATACCGCCGACGCTGATCGCGCGCGAAGCGGCGGAGATCCGGCGCTTCGTCGCCGAGCACGGCGACGTCGTGCTCAAACCGCTCGACGGCATGGGCGGCCGCGCGATCTTCCGCAGCACGCACGGCGATCCGAACCTCAACGTCATCGTCGAAACGTTGACCGAGAACGGCCGCAACTTCACCGCCGTGCAGCGCTACATCAAGGAAATCAGCGCCGGCGACAAGCGCATTTTGATGATCGATGGCGAGCCGGTGCCGTACACGCTCGCGCGCATGCCGCAGGGCGATGATTTCCGCGGCAATCTCGCGCGCGGCGGCAAAGGCGTTGGCATGCCGCTGAGCGACCGCGAGCGCTGGATAGCGGCGCAGGTGGGTCCGGAACTGTCGCGGCGCGGCATGTTGTTCGTTGGCCTGGACGTGATCGGCGATTATCTGACCGAGGTAAACGTCACCTCGCCTACCTGCGTGCGCGAACTCGATGCGCAGTTCGGACTCAATATCGCCGGGCAACTGTTTGACGCGATCGAGGCGAAGCGAAGACCCCAGTGAGTGCAAAACCTCCTTCCATCGGCAGCGGCGACCGCCTCGGCGTTACCCTGCTGTTTTCGCTGATCGCGCACGGCGTGCTCGCGCTCGGCCTCACGTTCGAGTACGAGAAGCCGGCTCCGCAGCTGCCGTCG
>Ga0105238_10003700_pt1 | contig 15221 bp, 17 predicted proteins | sample KBSC34metaG_FD_81526 | JGI IMG/M metagenome (GOLD analysis project Ga0105238, IMG submission 81526) | Corn rhizosphere microbial communities from Kellogg Biological Station, Michigan, USA - KBS C3-4 metaG | ecosystem: Host-associated > Plants > Roots > Rhizosphere > Soil | place: Michigan, USA... | reverse complement strand
ACTGCATTTGTGTTTTGTGTTCTCATGTTTTAGAACACGACCACATGTCGAACATTTTTTGTAGTCAATCGACTGCCAAGTGTAATAATGTTCATTACGTAGATAAATTTTAACATTTTCTTCTTCACCATCATGAAATAGAATGGTCTGATTTAATTCGTTAACGACATGATATCCATAGTTTTTATTGAATTTTTTATTATAGAAATCCACGATATCTGGAATCTTCTTGTAGTCAACTTTTTCACTTGGAGGTAATTTAAGTTCTTCACGAATCTTCAATGGCTTTAATGAGTTACCCTTTGCATTGTAAAAGGAGTTCATACATGAGAAAATACAGTTATTATTCAATGATGGCAATGAATTGAGTTTAATTTTTTCATGTTTTGATTTTTGTACCGTTTCTGATTTGTAACGTGATCCAGCATTACATCCACCAGCAACAGCAAGAGGACAAATAACAACCTCAACAGTGTGAAGGATAAGACAATATGTTGGTGTTGCATACATTTTTGATGCTTCAGCAAAAACCTTATTGTAGATTTCTGCTCTTGTAATATTTTGTCCTCGAATTACGAATGACTTAAACTGTGATGCTTTTGATTCATCATCAAAGGCTACATCATTAAGGACAAGTTTTAGAAAACAATTAAATCCTCCAGGATGTCTTAATCTCGCTTCGTCTTGTGACCTTTTAAGTAAAATCGAACATCCATCGGTGATTCTCTGAGCATTGAAAATTGTAAAAGGTATTGGCATAATATTAAAGCGGGTATTGACAATTGAGTAAACACCTTCCTTGAGAAAAGCACGTTGTTTTCGAGTTGATAAAACGAGAAATCTATTTGTAGCGACGTGTTCATTCACTCTGTTTTGATGTTTTCTTTTATCCTCGATAACTGTATCAATTTTACGAAATAGATTCTTCATAGTTTTTTTACTAGCATTGATCTCCTTCCTTTTCTCTCGAAGCTGCTTCAAATGTTGAATATTTTCGAGAGTGCCTTTTATGAATCTATGCTCTTTAGCAATCTTGCGAGTAAGAGATGCATCTCGTTCCTTCATCTCCTCAATCTCACGTTCCATCTGTTTTTTCTTTTGAGTTTTAGCATCAATTTGGCGTCTGATGTCCTTTACAATTTTGAGTTGGTCACTTAAAGAATAATTATTGTATAAATCATTAATGAAGGCATGCAGACCTTCAGCCACTTCTTTGGATTTATTTTGCATTTCGAACTACTATAATCAATTACGGGAAAATTTACTATATAAGATTTATACAGTGAATTTTTAAGTCATTTTTTGGAATAAATACTTGAAAAATGATGACAAACCTCTTTAACTGTCTATGACCAATTTCCCAGTAGCGAAAATTGGACTTTCTTCACTCTTCTGTTGTTTTTGTTTCTTCTTCTGATAACGATCTTTGTTGTAGTCACTACGACAATCTTTGCATATCTTCTTGCCCGCATGATACTCTTCTGGTTTTTTATTTTTTCCACATTTGTTACAGATGATTTTCTTGAGTTTGCCACAACAGCGACAGTATTTAATGTTCGTTGAAGCTTTATCAATTGCAACTTCGGTCATTTGAATTCGTGATACTGAGTATTGTTCCGTGTTTAAGCCGAAAAGGCGCAAAAATTCAGTCAGATCAGGGTTTCGAACCCGTGACCTCTGAAAATTTGTCACCTTTGCTTTTTCACATCACACTACCTCATTCTTCTTGCGGATATGCGACCTTCAAGACTATTTGTACCGGTGTAAATAATCTTTGCAACAAGATAGATAGTTGTTGTTGATGAAAGAGCAAATCGACGTGTTGGCACTGGACAGTCTCCACCCCAACCAGCCACGGTATTGTAGTTAAGAGAAAGAGCATCACCAGTTGTTGCAGGAATAGTTGCACTGGTGCTGCTAAGGCCACCCATCATGTGAGACACGACCCCAGTCCCTGCATCTCCTGGACATCCAATACAACCAAAAACTTGCCAATCACCTGCTGTTAGACTGATACTTGTAATATTTGTTATTGCGTTTGATGCTGATGTTACAAGTGATGCAGATGCTTCAACATACTCACCAACAATTCCAGTCGATGCATTGCTATTTGTTGTTACTCCAACAATTCCACCACTAATCGTCAAAGTACCACTTGAAATATTTACATTGTTGTTAGGAATCGATATGGCTCCAGTCGTATCCCAGGTAAGAGCATCTTTCACTGTCACTGTATTTCCAGCCGTACCACTCACTGCATACTGTAAATGCCCATTTGTTGCATCTAATTGCATTAAATTAACGGTATTTGTAGCATTGTATTTGAAAACATTTGAAGTCGCATTGTAATCTGCATTAAATGTAATGAATAAGGCACCACCATTGAAAACCCCGATATTTCTACCTCCTGTTCCAAAGTTAATGTAATTACCATCAGAGTATGTGTTATCGATCGAAATAATTGGTGTTGTTCCGACTAAACTCGTATTTGAGAATGTGGCTGCTGCGATATTTGAGATATTATGAACATTCATGTCAAAATTTCCTGTTGCTTGAACGGACCCTGTCCGTAAAAAGACATCGGCACTTGCAATTGCACTATCTTTTACCGTTTTAGATCCTGATCCACTGACAAGATTATTGTTCACCAAATTCCCACTATCAGTGATCACATTTGCTGCCACAATCCCACTATCAGTCACAGTCTTTGAACCTGAGGCACTTACTAAGTTTGAGCTAACTAAGTTACTACTATCAGTGATGACATTTGCTGCTACGATCCCACTATCAGTCACTGTCTTTGCACCTGATGCACTCACGAGATTAGAACTTACCAAGTTACCACTATCAGTGATGACATTTGCTGCGACGATACCACTATCAGTCACTGTCTTTGCACCTGATGCACTCACGAGATTAGATGTGACAAGATTACCACTATCTGTTATCACATTTGCTGCAACAATCCCACTATCGGTAACTGTCTTTGCTCCAGACGCACTCACTAAGTTCGAGGTTACTAAGTTACCACTGTCGGTGATCACATTTGCTGCCACGATACCACTATCGGTAATTGTTTTTGAACCTGATGCACTAACAAGATTTGAACTCACTAAATTACCACTATCAGTAATAACATTTGCACTAATAATTCCACTATCTTGTACAACAACACCACTTGTTCCATTAAATGATACTAAATGTCCACTCGTAGCAGATCCTGGACCAGAAACAACACTATCGACGGTTCTTGAATTCGTGGTACCGATCAGTGATGCGTTTGAATAAATATTCTGAAATGGTACCAATGATGTACCGAGATCAGTGGTTGTGTTTGCGGCTCGGATATTGACATATGAAGTGTTGCCGATTAATAATGAGTTTGCTGTCGAGTTTGTTAGATTAATCCCTAAAATATCAGCACTTGTTGAATTTGAATGATTATCGTGACCAAGAACCACAGAGTCAGTTTGGGTATTCGTTGTTGATCTGTAACCTACGACAGTTGCTCTTGTACCTGCTGCAGTTTCTTTTCCAATTGCTACTGAATTACCTGCTGCGACATTTTGTAGTCCAATACACACACAATTACTTGCACTACTGGATCCAAAATCACCTACGACAATTTGACCAACACCACCAACTGATAAAGACGTTGAATTTCCGATATTAAGATTTGTATCGAGTGGTCTAATTGCAGCGAGATGATTAATTTCATGTGAATTCATGTTTAAGTCTTGCGTTGCTGGTGTTACGATGTAATTTGACACAGCAGTACCATTCAAATTTACAACATTTGAAATTGAATGTGAATTCATATCAAGATCACTTGTAGATGGAGTGATAATGTAATTTGAAATCGGAATAGTATTTAATGATGTCAAAGTAAGGTTATTGAATGTTGGTGAAGATGTTGTTGCAATATCTTGGGGAGTTGACAATGTAATCGAACCTGCACCATTGGTAACAATCACTTCATTTGCAGTTCCTGTCAGGGTACTTGCAATTGGTGGATTATTTGTACTTCCAATGAGTAATTGTCCATTGTTAAGAATTATGTCGGCTAGATTATTATTTACGTCAATGTACGTGACACTATTTTTATCAAGATTTGGTAAGGTTAAACTTCCAATCACGAGAGAATCTGCATCAATGATGCTTTGGTTTAATAAATCCGCATAACCAGATTGATTCATATTTTCGTGGTTTACTATAATGAGTGAGAAAGATAAAGAAATTGCGATTTTAAAAATTAGTTTGAGTTACAATACTCATCTATTGCACGACTACATCTACAAAGAACAGATGAAATTAGATTGTGTGAACAAAGAAATTCTTACACATGAAAAACATTCAAATGATGTTGAGTGGCAAAAACGGCATGGTAAGTTACTCGACGAATGGCGTGATCTGTACAAACAAGAGAAATTAGGTTAAGTGTTATGAACCATCGTGACAAAATTTTCAATGTCGCGAGTTCGAACACCATGTTTTACAACAAAAATCATTTTTGTGTTCATATAGTAAATGTCAAACGTCAAATCTGCGAAATCTACCAAACCAGTCAAAATTCCAAAACCAAGGTTGAAAGAGAAAGAAAGTGAGGAGGCAGAACCAAAGAAACGAGTCCGAGCAAAGAAACAACAACCCACAAAAGAGGAAGCACTCAAAATCCTGGGTGACACATTAAATGAGCTCAAACAAATTGTGGTTGATCTGAAAGAAGATGAAATGAAATTATCCTCAGTACAACTAAAACGAGTTCCTGAATTGGTAAAGGAAACAATTAAGAATTTAGAGGAAGACATGGAAGATCTGGAAGAACAACAGAAGGAAGTCTCGTCTCTTCCAGATGAAACAAAATAAAATACCGTATATAATTAAGACGATGTCATACATTCAATCAAATCAAATTATTAAGTTAACTGCAGCGGGAGCAGCTGCATCATACAATGTAGTCCCAGCGGACAGTGGAAAAACCTTTCTTATTCCGGCATTGGGAGCAGGACATGCATTAACAATCAATCTCCCAAATGTGCAAGCCGGTTTGAGTTACAGATTTATGGCAGCAGCAACATTAGCATCAGCAGCTACCTTAACTCCCACGAATGGGCAATCACCTTACACACCAATTAATGGTCTCATCAATGGATCTTTGTACAATATTGCTGACACACAAGCAGATGCCGCCGGAGCTCTTCAGGCCAATGAGGTTGTTAATGACTCAGTTCAAAAAGCAGCGGCAAATACTGCAGTGTTAACTGCTGCGGCAATTGTTGGTAGTTTTATTGATATCAATTCAGATGGTAATGCGTGGTATGTGATAGGAATGTCACCAACCGTGGCAGGTCTTGCTTAATGGGCTAACAAATTATCTAAGATATAATTAATCATATGTCAGGATACATTCAATCAAATCAAACAGTTTTATTACCAGACTCTGCATACACTGTTAGCGCCGCAGATACTGGTAAAATTATGCTCGTGTCGACTGTAACAGGAGATAGAACCATCACTCTACCTGCTGCCGCACCAGGATTACACTATCGATTTATTAATAAAGCACCAGGAGCCTTAGGAGGCAATGTCATTGTACAAGGTGCAGCAGCTGGTTTGTTAAATGGACTCATCATTCAGTTAGGAGCCGCGGTGGCCGCAACTAGATCGTTGGCTGTTACCGCAGCCTTGAGCATGACATTTGTCACTGCTGTTTCTGTGAAAGGGGATCATATGGATTTTTACTGTGATGGCACCAATTGGTCTGTTTCAGCAATGACATCTGTCCTCGGTGGTATAACAACCCCTTAAACACTTTTGTTTTCAATTAATTAAATCAAAAACTGATTTCATTAACTATTTAGAATTTCGGAACAGCGATCTGCTCTGTTGTAAAAAAGTTTGCACCACCACGATGATGTCTTCGATGAATAACTCGACGTCTTCCATAACCAAGTGCATGAGCTGCCTTGTGTAAATTTGAACTAGGAAGGAAGTGTCTCAAAGCACTAGAAACAAGTCGTTTATCCTTGATGAATTTATGAGCTGATGAAAGGACACTTCTCAAATCGCCTCCACGTCTTCGTCTGACGCGTCTTCGTCGACGACCATAACCAAGAGCCGAAGCGGCTGCACTTAATCTATGATGTCCAAAGTGTTTAAGCGCCCCTGAAATTAGACGACGATCTTTAACGAATTTATGTGCTGAAGACAACACACTTCGAAGATCACCACCTCTCCTACGTCTGACATGTCTTCGTCTTCCGTAACCCATCATCATCGATCTCAGGTTACCTCCTCGACGTCGACGACGTCTTCTGCCGTACCCCAAGACACCAGCAACTTTTCCTACTGCACTTGCATACGGGACCCCTACGGCACCTAATGCATTGCCAACTGTTGAAATGATCTTGTTTTTTCGTATGAAACTATGAGCTGATGAAAGTGCATTTCCAATATCTGAAAGTATATTTCCGCCGCGTCTTCTTCGCCTTCTACGACCCGCACCATATGGACTTCGAATTAGTAATGACATTTGTTATATCATTACGCAAGATATTATTCTTCAGCATTGTGGATAATAAATTTGCAATCAAAATTCCGTCTGAACTCATCGGATCGTGTATCAATGTACATAAATGAATGTGGATACTTCGTGGATCTTTTGTAGATTTCATAAAACGTTTCAAATGGTACACTGCTATCACAATCTTTGTAAATCAACGCTATCTTATCTTCGGGAAATCCCTTAAAAATAAGGAAAAGATCGATTTGTTTTCGACTTTCAGGTAATAAATCATGAAGCCATTGACTTGAAATAATCAACTTTGACTTGAAGTGACGATTAAATTTTAAGAGACTCAATAATGATCTGGATTTTAATTCACTACTTAAATCATCGAAGACAATGATGTACTCTGGCGACTGGTATTTTGACTTTTTCTCTTTTCTTTTTTGAGGTGTTGCCTCTTCCTCTTCATCTTGATTTGCTTGCCCTGAAGCGCGCGAGTGCATCCTCTGTAAGCGATCTAAAATATCATCACATCGATCTATTTCTGCTTCGGGTTCTTGTTCTTCATTTTCAGCTTCTTCTTGTTCCTTTGCTTCTCGTTTTAGTTCCTCGACAAGATCTGCTAACTGATCCGTTCCATCCTCATAGATACTTGTGAAGACCATGATATCCATATTCTTCTTTTCAAAATACTTTCGGATTTGAATCCAATTTTTATCTTTGTAACATGTACTACAAAAAACAACAATTTTGGTTTTCCTACCAGCACATTCTTTTAAAATTTTAAATAATGCACTTGTTTTCCCACTCTTTTTGCGAGCACATAAAAAGATATTTGCATAAACTTCTTCACAAATATCATAGCCTTTAATTGGTCGTACATCTTCATCAGGTATCGGGATCGCTTTCACCACTTGATTATTAATTTGTTGCAATGATATCATTTAATATATCTTTGTATTTTATTTTGCAAGTTTTACAAATTCGATTGTTATCACCACAACGCCTCTCGTCTCAAGACCAATTAAAGGCTGCGGATTGTAGTAAATTGAACCTGTATTGTTATCAGTCTGTTGAAATTGCAATTCAAAAATACCAGTTTGGAAAGTGTTACTAATTCTGAAGTGTGAATCAAAAGTCTGAAATACAGGCCCTTTGTTTGGAAATGATCCTATCAAGTTATCGTTGGTGATATTACACCATATTTGCACAACCTCGGACGTATCTGCATGAGCGTCATTGATATTGTAAGAGATTGACTTTAATATAAGTTCATCGGCAGCAAAACGAAGACTTATTGGCGTTTTAATATCTTCATTTCCAATGACATTTAAATCAATAGAAAAAATAAATGTTTGTCTATCAATAACGTTATTCATTAATTATATCAATAAATTAGAAAATCTTTTTTCTAATTTATCCACTTCGTGGCACGACTTAAGTCGTGGCGACTTTGTCGCTTTATCGGAGATAAACTGTCTCTGACAGATCAATTATTGATTGAGATAATTAATTACTGAAATTTACTGAACAAGAACGGTGCCCGGTGACATCGTTAACTTCTTGATAAAAACAAACCAAGTGTAATGTTGAAAATTGTTATTTGCCGAACGCATCGTGAGACCGATAAAAGACCACGTTAGAGGACTAACTGACATTGGAATTCCACTCACAAGCTCACCTTTGTTATCTTGATCATATCTCGGACCAAAGTCACTCCAATCATTACACACGAACCAATTGTATTGATAGAGATTAACATTACTCAAGATACTTCCACGAAGTTGTCTCTTGTGCTGCATGTAATCAAGGAATGGTCCTGTAAAATAACAATCAACGTTTATATCTTCGTTTCTACGCCCATTCAACTGCGTATAGTATGACGTCACTTTCTGGTTTACCGGGGCTCCAAGTGCGTCTGGATTAACTGCTGCAGCTGCATTGTATGGAGTATTAGCATGGTCATACATCGTGTCGAGATCTTCTTGACTGTTGTAAGGAGCATGATAGACTTTCATCAAAGATCGACCATTACCTTGATCTAATTGAATAGAAATATTTTGTGATGTTCCTGAGTTGCTATTCTTAAAAGCTTGGACATAAGGAATCAAATATGATAATCCAGATGTCGCTACCTTTTCCATCGTCATTGTCCTTAAAGCTTGATTTGTTTCGACAGCCAACATTAATTGGAATTGAATTGGCTGAATTGGAGCTGTTGCAGCTCCAATTGATGCATTTCCAGCGCCTGGGGTGTAGGTTGCTTTAGTTCCTGCAGATGGATTCGCATTTGAAGTGCTCAAGTAGCAAATTTTTGATGTAGGACCAAAGTAGACCTTCAAGTACGTGGTTTGAGCAAAATACAGATTTTTATCGATTGAAAATGCTGTGTTTTTAATCAATCGAAGTGGGAATTGTACCACATATGAAACCGCGGTGTTTAATTCACCCACTTGGAAATATGCGGGTTCTGTGTAGTTGACGTCTGACGGATTTGCTGCTAGATTTGCAGTATTTGTTGTCGTTGTGTTTGAATTACGTAAAGCTGGGACAACGTTTACCAAACTATTGCTTTTTGAAATTCCAGTGAGGGCACTTTCTGATAAGAATTCATCTTGCGATAACTCCTTTTTTAGTGTGATGTCCAAGTAATTTTGTAAGTTATCAAGGTCAACGATCCACATATTTGACCCTGCGTAAAATTGTATGTGTGAAATTTCTTTTAGTGCATTTTGAGCATACCAAATGTATGAATTGTTTCCACCAATTTGTGCACCTGCTGGAATATTCACAGAGTACAAGAGATATGATTGGGCTAAGTTAAAGACTTCTGGAGGTATGTTGATAGTGACTGGTACCTGCGAGGCCCCCAACACTATGCTCTGGCCAAACGTATTACTAAATTGTGGATCAAATCGATAAGATGGATGAGAAAACATCTTCTGTTCATAATTAATCTGATCTGCTGTCACAACAGACCCACCTTCTGCGATCGCGCTTTGTGATGCCATTTATATAATGCAGAGCGATTATTTATTTTATGACGGCTAGTTTCAAGAAGTTCCTGATCTTGTCGAAGATGTCGTCTTTCTTATACAACAGAAGCGTGAGATTCAGGTTCAATCCATTCAGATTCACAATCCGCCCATCTTCATCAGTTAGACTAAATGAGTACGTACTATTGTGTTGTGACGAAAGGATGCGAGCATAGAACTCTGGAGCAGGACAAACGTAAGCAATAGAACTATAATTAATTGATGTGGTCGAATTGATACTAACAAGAACATCATCCATTCCTGGGTTATTGACAATATTTGAATGAATTAACAACCGATCTTCAGATTGTAGTTTAATCACACATGAAGAGACGAGGGTCGTCCCGTTGAAAACGTTGGTCGAATTTGCTAGAAAACCAAATGGTTCAAATAAGTCACCGTTAAAAATTAATGACGATGTAATTGCACCATTTGTCTGTGTGTATGTCCATTTTCCAGTGTCGGTCCCTGATAATGCAGGGTATGCTAGACTATACGTCAGTCCATTTGGAGATGCATTTGTTAAAAGTGTGCCAATTGTTGTTTGAAAAGCAGATAATAAATATGAACCTATGGGAACTGTCACTGTGACTGTGGTGTTATTCTCTTGTAATTGAAATGTATTTTGACCACTCTGTATCAAGTAGTATGATTTCGGAATCAACGCGTTGAGGCACACTACATGTGAGAAGTCCATTCCCTGAGGAAACTGCACATTGTAGGTAAAGTTCTCATCGGTCCCTGACTCTCTATTCCTCGAATTAATAAAAACATAATACGGATTCGTTACTAACATTATATAAACCGCTTAGAGAATATTTTACATTCAACCGTTTACACAAAGAAAATACAACGATTTTACAACCATTCACAACCATTTACAACGGTCACAAAGAAATATTTTCTCGATCACTTGTAAATGCAATCATCAACAGAAAAATTTAAACCATCAAAAAAAGCTATGACCGAAAAGCAAAAAGCTGCAAGGTTAGCAAACTTAGAGCGAGGTCGGAAAAAACGTCTAGAGTCTTTACAACAGAAAAAAGAAGCTAAAACACATGGAGTAAAAGAAGAGTACGATTTAAGTTCTAATTATTCTGGGTCAGAAACCGAGACAGAAAGTGATAACGATGCCTTTGTCATTTCAAAAAAGAAAAAGACACCAAGATTTGTCGAGAGACGATCGCCGAGACCGAGGAAACGATCTACAGTTGATATGAAAAGAAACGTCGATCCAAATTTAAGAACAGATGTCGATGAACTTAAATTTATGGTTATGGAACTTGCAAAATTACAGAAGAAACAAACAAAAACATCAAGAAAACAAACTGAAAAGAAAAGCGGTGGAACAAAAATCGTTGTCTTGCCACAAAATACAGCTGGTATTGTTCCAACTAAAGGACCTAATGACAGTTTAATGGAAGCCCTTAGAAAATCATTAATGTAGATTATTTTCCAATGGAATGTTATAATGAAACTTCCGAGAATAAAAGTGACAAAACGCGGAAAACGATATTTTGTTGTTGCTGGAAAAAAAATCTTTATCAACTCAATGTTAACAAACAAAGAAATATCTATGATTTATCAATTACTGAAAAAAAGTATTCCAAAACCTCGAGCAACCAACAGTAACAAGGCGACTGCAGTTGTTATAAATAATCCACAGCCAAAACGTAGAAGAAGGCCAACAACGAAATCTCCGCAATCAGCACTGACTTCAGGAAATCGTGTATTTGTTAGTTCAAGTGATCCTAGAGATCCAAGAGACATTGATCTGATTAACAAATTAATTAATGAGAATCAAACTTTCCGATTTAAGGGAAAGACTATCAATATCGATCCTCAAGCACAACCAGGTGCTTATCGACCTCGTTTTGCAGGTGATCCAGATCCTACATTTTCCGTAAAACCTGAACAATTTAGTAGTGGAGAGTACAAAGAACCAGGTTTTTTTGGTGTTCCTATTCCAACAAAAGATCCAGACGGAAATGTGCGACGCGAAGGATCTGATGTTTATAAACCCGCAGACGAGGAAGAAGACTACGAAGTTAAACAGAAACGTTATGCCGCTGAACTTGCTGCTCGAAAACTAAGGAAACAACAAGCAGAAGCATCATCGTCGCTAGAAACTCTCCCGTTATCCTCATCCTCCTCATCCTCGTCGTCATCATCCTCGCCCTTATCATCCTCCTCGTCATTCTCGTCGTCATCATCGTCACCCTTATCATCCTCTTCACAACCGCCATCGTCATCATCTCCTGCACTTGTTTTTGATCCATACGAACACCATTCTTTTTCAACAATAGCGTCTATGAACCATATTCTACTTCGAGATCACCCTGATGCCGCTGATTATGTGACAAGATTTCCTGAATTTAAAGAACCCCCATCCCGCATCGAACAGAATAATCTCAAAGAACAATTTTTAGTGGATTCACTTAAAGTGGAACCAGATTATCTTAATGCAGCCTATAGAGAGGCAAAACAAAGAACATTTAACGTTCGACCCCAAGACATAATTATTGTTGATGATTCGGGAGAACAAGCGACCGCAGTTGGTCCTCATGAGGCTAAAACATCAGGAAAAGGCATCTCTTCAAATGACAAGGGATTATACGACGATCAGATTGATAAAATAATGGAAAGGTTCTCAGATTTCTATGGGTGTCTGATGCGCGATGAGATCAAGAAGATCCTACCATACATTGAACCTCAAAGTAGAGTGGCTTTCATCATCAACACACAGCCACACAACATGACTGGGCAACACTGGGATGCGGTTTACATCGATGCTAGAAACGGACCCGAATCAAGTAATTCACTTGAGTGGTTTGATAGTTTTGGTAGGTCAATTCCACCTGATATTTTGGAAGATTGTAAATTAATTCTACATTGTTTGAAACCTAAAACAATCCTTAAAGTGAAAGAAAATAGGGTCGTCCATCAATCAGATGATACATCAAACTGTGGATGGTTCTGTTGTAAATTCCTTATTGACCGCTTTCGTGGTAAGTCATTTAGTGAAGCGAGTGGTTACGATGATAGGATTAAAATTAATCATATCAACAAAGATGAAAAAGAAATTGAGAGACTCAAACAATCACCACCTTTTAATTACATTCATTAGCCACCCAACCAAAAATTATTTTCTGGATAATAAGTAGAAGAGCAAACTGATTCACATTCTCGTTTTAATTATTTGTCAAGTCATCACATTTCTTATCAAAGTGCTTATCGATGAGTGAAAATAATTTCTTACCATAATATAAACATATCGGAATATTATCAATTTAACTAAATTTGATAATGTCATTTCAATGCACATACTGTCACATTTGCTATGATGATAAATCAGTTTGTCATCGTGTTAAATCACTGTATGTTGAAGAAACGATTCTTGTTTCGCTCTGTGATCACTGTCACAATACCTATGTAAAAATGAAACAGAAACAAGAAGATGAAAAAAGAGCTGAAAATGAAACTTGTCATAATAACAAATGCCAGAACAAGAGACAAGATAAATACAAATACTGCGAGGACTGTCTTGGTGGAATACGCGAGGTAATGTATTTGATTAATCAATCAGAGCAATCAAATAGAAATATCCTTGTTCAATGTAACAAAACTTATGGTACTCAGTATTCCATCATCTATCCAAATTGGAATATTAGGCTTTATTAGCTTGACGTCTTTCTCTTTGTTTTTGATTAAGCCTCTCTTTATTCGCCTGATACCATTCCTTCTTGTACTCCTTGTATTGCGGTTTTCCCCGCTCTCTCGCTGTCCTACCAGGAATAACCTGATTCAGGCTACCCATATCTTCGACAAACTCTCTTTCTCTGTCTCTAAGTTCTTTCCGAGTGTCACAAGGATACTCCTCGATTAATACCATTCTAAAACGATCCCATCCACCATTGTCACGGATGTACTGATAGACTTTCTGGTTACGAGTCTTTGATCTTGTTTTATGACATCTCTGTCTTTGATCGAAGTTAGTTGTCGAACCAACGTAACACTCCTTTTTACTCTTATCTTTGCTCACAATTTTGTAGATTAAACCATTCTGATAGTCGATATTTGGCATTCTGATTCTTTTTAAGTCTAAATCCAGACTTAACTTTAAGCCAAAATTCAGACAAAATTATTTTTCTCTTACGTGATCTCGAAGACAGGAATCACACAAAATTGCATTACATGAAAAACAAACATTCAATTTACTATCATCACGAATCATAAAGGACTCTGAACACTCATTACATGTAAAGTCTTTATGATTTAAACTAAAGATCTCGTGGTTTAGTTCGGGCCTGCGATATTTCTCTTCAAACTCTCCCAATGTCATTTCTGGGTTCTGTTGTGCTATTTCTTGGAGATCATCGAAACTCATCTCGATTTCAACAACATTAGGCGCTAAATTTTGAAATTTTATTTCTTTCTTTGCCATTCTAGAGGTGATTAGTTTAGTTTATCTTGTTTTATTTAAGTCAAATTGAAGAAAAAATAAGCCAAGTTAAAGAGTAAAGATCTTTTAGATTATTATGAATTTCTTGTATCAAAAATTACCGAAAGATTTAGTTTACATCATTGAAGATTATGCAAAGGACCGAACACAATACAATCAAGTGATTTGTCAATTGAAGCAATTAATTCTACATTATGAAGAGATATGGTATTGGAAAGGAAAGTGGTTTGGACATGTCCCAAATCCCTGCTTTGCATATCATTTTCTTGCGGATTGTCGCGCATCACGTCAACGAAGAATTGACCTTTGGTATGCTGATGTAAGACGACTAAAACGCCCACATGGTAAAAGACAACCAACGATCAAAGATGAAAGGAAGAGGTGGAAACAACGATTTGGTAAAAAACTTCGACCACCACGAAGGCGAAGGGGTCATAACATCATGAATTTCCTTTTTCAAACCAAACGGTTTATTGAGTTGCAACATTCGCCAAGCAAAAACCTAAAGAATAAACACACTCACATTATGGGGAAGCACACCCCAAGATAACTGCAGTTATTTGAGCCAGAAAATAGTGTCATACATCGAAATTTCGGTGTATCGTAAGAATTCTTATGATACAACTTCAATAGCTCTAAATCCAAATAAGTTCATCAAAATCGACAGCGTATTCCATCATAATCTTCTTAAGTTCAATTGGGAGAGTATTTGTGTTTTTGATAATGGTAAACATGTTATCAAGACAACTTTCACACAATTCAGGTTCCTTTTTATGATCATCGCACATGTACAGGGTTATTGTATTTGAGCAATTTTTACATGGAAAGTCTCCGTAAAAGATCTCCTTAAAAGTAGGAGGTTGATTTTCACCATGGTAACAAGTAAACGTGGTTTTTGGCATGTTGTTTTAGAGTTACTTATCGGTGAATTTTTAAGTCATGTTTCTGCCAAAATATTTGAGAACTCTCCAAAAACGGGCGAAGACGAAGCGTTGATAATTCACTTGATGATCTGCCGCGGCACCACAAGTTCCATGTAGAAGTCACCGCTGGAAACACGGTACGATGATTCCACACACAATCGATGTGAAGGTCGAAGAATGACGGAATTATCCGGGAATCGAACATGAGAATGCGGAAATTGTGTCAGCACAGTGACAGACATGTCTCCTGCTGATTCCTTAGGGTGAAAAGGAAGAAGTGAGATGGCAAATTT
>Ga0105238_10003698_pt1 | contig 15227 bp, 15 predicted proteins | sample KBSC34metaG_FD_81526 | JGI IMG/M metagenome (GOLD analysis project Ga0105238, IMG submission 81526) | Corn rhizosphere microbial communities from Kellogg Biological Station, Michigan, USA - KBS C3-4 metaG | ecosystem: Host-associated > Plants > Roots > Rhizosphere > Soil | place: Michigan, USA... | reverse complement strand
TTTGGCAGGTACGTACTCGAATCCGACTTTCGGACAAACGACAGTTGCTTACCAGGATACGTCCACCACGACGGATCCCGGCGGCAGAGTGATTCAGTTCGTACTTCGCGTCAACTTCTAAACTGAAGTAAATATCCAATGAGGAAGGCGCATTACAGTTGCTCTTTCTCCCGTTGCTTATACGAACTAGCGGATGACGGAATATTGCGGCGGGGCCCCCCGCCCGCCGCAGTTTGTTTTTTGCACAGGAGTTCCGCATTAAACCTCGGAAGGGTTGGAAACTCAGCCCGATCAGAAGTAGAGACACCGAAAAGAAACTGTAACCAGGGTCGAAAATCATGTCGGAAGGATGGGATGGAATTGAGCCCTGAAGAACTCCTGCATTTAACAGTCAACTTAGCGGAACGTCCCGTTAACAATTTGTGCTGCTATGGCTGCTTGAACCGCAGTTTCAGGAGAATTAACCGGCGGAATCTCAAAGACAATGATATACCTCGTCTTTTCATGCTCCGTCGTATACGACCACGCATAGGCGCGCCGTGCTGTTGGATGGCCATATACTTCGAACACGGCTACTTCACCTTGCCAGGCTGTGTTCTTATGAAAACTCACAAAGGTCTGGCTAACCGTTGCTATTTCGACGTATTTCGATTGGCAGCCGTTTAGTTGGAGAATGGCATTTTGAAGGCGCCTCACATAATCATCGGGTGGCGCGCTGCTAATTTCTGGCATTTACGATCTGCGAGATGACTGCACTCAGGAACCACAAAATCGCGCTTACGCAGAGTAGAGTTACCGTGATACCTGCTGCTGTGTGACTGGCTTGCGTAAAGGAGCGTCTCTTCCGTCCACCGAACATGATAATCAGTACCATCAAAAAATATCCGGCAAATGGCACTGATAAATTCATGAACCTGACTCGCGGGCCTGATCCTTGCTGAATCACAATTGGTTTCCATGGCTGTGCGGGGATCCGCACTTCAAACTTACCTTAGACAAGTCCTCATAAGAGAGGCAATCGTAAAACCACTTATAAACTCATAGGTGATAACACTCAGTTTCGATATGCCGAACCGGACTGGGTTAAATCAACAAGCGCATCAGGCGAGAGCGGTGAGCGTAATCGACCGAATCCCGTGCTATGGTTGTCTTCGGCGCATTGCTCTCAACATTAGTTCATGCTTAGCTGGCCTAAGCCCCACGTAACCCAGGACACTCAGAACTCGGAAAAGGCGGGAAATTGAACCAGCAGTCTCGGTATGGGCGCGATGTGGGGCGAAGAAACGGCGCTGGAAATGTTAAAGGATGCCGGCTTTAATTCAGTCGGGGTTAACCGCCTTCCTCATGACATTCTTAACAGCTACTTCGTAGTAAGACGATAGACGTAACAGAATTTACATTCATTCTGGAAGTAGCTGTACGAATGTGTCCTCGTTGATATTGGGTTTAGAGCAAGGGGGTGCCGTGAAGCTTTTTAACGATGGGGATCGTCGCTTTCGACACAGTCTGAATCCCGGACTTCTTTGATCTTCTCGGCAACGCGATCCATTGCCCAGTCAAGTGGCCGTTGTTCCCAGCGATCCGAGTAGGGCGCTCTGTAAAGCACGTGCTTATCGAAGGTAATTTTGCGAGTCCGATCAACCCGCACCTTGTTGATACCGATCAGTCATATTCTTGCTAAAAAGAATTTCGAAAACCGGCTCGAGATTGCCCGGTATGTCCTGGCGCAACAGCGCTGAACATGTCGAATTTCACCCGTCAGTCCAATTAGGTGTTATCACCTATTCTTCCTAGGCGGTTTCACTGTTGTGACAGCTCCCGCTATCCATTTAACCTGAGGTGTTCTTTTCTCTTCCCAATCCACTAATGGTCAATTCGAATGTCGAACGTCTTGAGGAAAAGCACGAGTGTTGGAATGATTCTCAAGTTCGTAATCCTTGTCCCGAACCTGGCGAAGGCGACACCCAGCGATGGTTATCACCGTAGCCAGGACCAGGCGAAGATCACAGCCAGTTCCGATCGAAAGATGGAATCGGGAAACGTGAGCAATCCGTCATTAAGGAATATCGCGGCGTTAGCATCGGAATGACCGCTACGAAGGTTCGACAAAAGCTTGGAAAGCCGAAGATCGAAGATAAGTCGCAGGATCTCTTTGTTCTGGGAGAGAACGAATCAGCACAGATCTTCTATGACGAACATGAAAAGGTATATGCGATTTCAATAGATTTTACTGGTAGGAACCATGACGCTCTAACGCCTAAGGATGTTCTGGGCGAGGACATTACAGCAAGGGCAGATGGCTCGATGTACCGTATGAAACATTATTCAGATGCAGGCTATTGGGTTTCATACAACCGGACTAATGTCGACCCGCCCCAAGTTACTATCACGATGCAAAAGATTCCTACCAAGGAGTGATGAGGCTCCTCCAACATAACCCGATGGCAGTTGGGCTAAACATCATGGACATTGTGATCACGAGTGGAAAGTTCACCGCGTTTGCTTATCTTGTTGAAGGATCTTTGTTGGAAAAAAGTCTTCGCTCGGAATTCTCATTTACATTGTTTGCCCCGGCTGATAGCGCCTTTACAAGTCTGCCTGCTGACACACTAAAGTGGCTACTCGAACCACAAAATGAACAGCGACTAGCTGCGATCCTTCGCTATCACGTGGTCCGTGGACGGTTGGAAAGTAAACAGCTTGAGAGAATGAGAACAGCACGAACCGAACAAGGGCAAGAGCTTAAGATTGATCTCCGTCAAACTCTGCTAATCGACAGTGCGAGAATCATTGTCAAAGACATTGAAGCCACTAATGGAATAATCCACGGCATTGATAGCTTGCTCATGCCATATGCTGTTGCTACAGCAGTCTTGTAAGAAGATTAAGAACATCGGGGTACGTTGGTATTGGGCCGCGAGCTATCAAACGACGTAAAAGAATTCATCGCTGAGCACGTCCACTCGGTTCTTCAGTTGGAAGTGCTCTTGCTGGTTAGTCAAAACAAGGACAAAGCCTGGACGCCCGCCGCGGTTGGTCGTGAACTCCATTTGAGTGCCGAGTCAGCGAAAGTGCAACTGGATAGTCTTTCGCGCAGCCTGTTGACTGTCCTTGAGGGAGCTGGCGAAGATCTATATTGCTACAATCCGTCCTCCGATGAATTGAACCAAACTTTGAGTCAACTCGCTACCGCCTACGCAACACAGCGTGTGGCCGTACTAACGCTGATTTTCGCAAAGCCGCTCGATAAGGTGCGTCTGTTCAAGGAAACCTTTCGAATGATAAAGGGAGAAGAGTAAGAAGTAGTGGCGTGGATTGAGCTTCTGCGCGCCAGAGTCCGGCTCGATCGCAAACAAAAGCCAGTCCAGCACGAGCGCCGAATTAGGCTCATCGACTCCCCGGATAGAAACTCTCAGTGAGAAAGGATTGGTCGAATATCCAGAGAATGAGAACAGCAGGGTTGCTCCTGCATCTTTCCAAGCGCGAAGTCGGGCCAACGCTAACTGTTCATCATTGCTTTCTGCGACCATGTTATTGAGCACGCCTAGACAGGATAGAATTCAATAACGAAAATATCACCATCAAATGCCACAACCGTGCCCACCAAATCTCCATTCGTCGAAAAGGTTTTCGGAATGGCACTGGCGTCCGTGTCGGTGCGATCACGTGGGTCAGCGAGGGTCGCAATGACTTGACGGACGCTGAGCCGATTGTCAACAGCCAACTGAAGATGTTCACGAAGAAGGTCGCGTCCCTGATAGTTTCCAAGCCATCGTGACAGGCGATCCTCGTACCGTTCATGACCATCGACGTACGATCTCAAGAAATGCCGCCAACAGCTAATGACGAGAGAACCGTCACGAGCGATAGCTGAACACGCCCATCGAGGGTTCCTTAGTTCAGCCCCAAATCTAGCGAACGCTGCTGTCAAAGTTATTTTTTTCATACCCACGGAGCTAGGTGACCAACTCGCAAGGTTGCAGCGTGGCAACCGCAGTTTTACTAAAATTTCTTAGCGCTTAAATAATTCCCAAGTTTTGGTCGCAAAAGAAGAGGCCTTCATGTCGTCTCCTTGCGCTTCATAACACAAGGCGCGCTTTAAATCACCCTCCGAGGGATGAAGGTACAAATCTACAACTGTCTGGACCAAACCACGGAGGTCCTAGAGCTTTTGTGCTGTCAGAGTTCTGGTTGTCTCCAGTACACCAGTCGTTCTGCCGGCCGTAGGCAGCGCGGCAACTATTTTGGGTTTGTCCGTAAGGGATAGACGGCAGCCTTTTGTTTCTCGTGCGGCGTTTTCAAAGTCTTTCCTGGTCGCATCCTGCCATGTCATTCCGAGACTAATAACAATCCCGACAGCGGCTAAACACAAACACCATTTCCTGCTTATCATTTTTTGGCCCTTCCTTTGAGTGAGCAATTCAATCCCCGGCCTGTACTATGTATGACGTAGGGTGATGAAATGTGTCAGACGATTGGCAGTGATCTGAGAAGTCAGCGAATCCTTATGTTCCCGGAATTAGTTTCCTGATTGTGTGCTCGGATTTTTATGTTGCAGACGCCGGGAGGGAGATTGTCGGGTAGTCTGAACTTCACCTGCGTAAAGTTGAAACCAGGAATCGCGCGCACGTCTTCCGCTCCCAAGTCATAACTCTGGCCGTTGCTATCCATCAAGATAACTCTGATGGATGAAGCCGTCTCGGCTGGTGCTAACTGAAGATTCGCCACGAAGACGAGGACTCTCGTGTTTCTATCGAGTCCGGAATTGAACAGCGGCAAATCCCCCGGCGAGATTACGGGAAACGGATCGCGCAGGAACAACAACGCATCTACGGCGGCGACCTGATTAGGATCCAGCGCTAATTCTTCCAGGATTAAAAGCAATGGCGGAGGTTTGATCGTCACCACGGCCGTGCTCGGATTACCCAGGGTTACTTCAGAAAAGGGGAGCCCGCCGGGGTTACTTAGGGTGAGATTGATCGTTTCATCTTCTTCGAAAATGTTATCGCTGAGGATAGGAATAGAGAACGACCTGGACGTCTCTCCATGAGCGAACGTGAGTGTGCCTGAGACGGCTGTGTAATCCGATCCGGCAACAGCAGTCCCGTTGCTGGTGGCAAAATCAACCGTCGCGCTACTGGTCGCGCCATCGACGCGATTCACAGTAATGATAATGCTGCCCGCGTCTTCATTTACGCTATAGGTCGCACTGCTGAATTGCAGTTTGCCATTCGAATCGTCGTTAATGATCGTGCCAGTGGCGGTCCCCTGACCAATCGCTATAGTCGCATTCGTCGGGTTTAACAGCGTAACAGTGAATTGCGCGTCATCTTCGATAACTAAGTCGCCGCGTACTCGAACCGTAACTGTTCCTGACGTAGCCCCTGCCGGAATTAACACGGAGAAATTGAACAGGGCCAGAAAATCACTGCCGGAAATTGCCGTACCGCCAGTGGTCGAACACCTGACAGATATGTCCTGTACGCTCGGAGCTGAAAGCGTTATTGGAAAGACGGCGTCAGTGAATCCCGTGTTTCCCTCCGTGACCGAGACCGAGCCGATAGAAATGGTTGGACCATCGTCATCCAGAATCGTACCGACTCCTTGAGACGCAGCGATAGTGGCATTGGTCGGGCTACTCAGATTTACGAGAAATGTCTCGATTATTTCGTCGATGTTGTCGCCAAGCACCTCGACCGCGATGGGCTTTGTCGTCTCGCCAGGATTGATCGTGACGGTGCCTGACGTGGCAATATAATCGCTGCCCGCTGTTGCATTTCCATTGGCAGTAGCAAACGAAACGGTAATGGTCTGATAAGAAGGATTCGACAACGTGACGTCGAACGAGGCAATCCCACTCGTTCCTTGTGCGCCTTCGATTCGGGACGACGAGGCTATGGCAATGGTTGGCTGTGGATCGTCATTGATAATCGTCGCTTGACCCTGGGCGTCTGCAATGGTCGCATTGGTCGGATTACTCAAGTTGATGAAGAAGTTTTCGTCAGGCTCAAAGGTGTTATCCGCGATTATGTTATTGGAGATGTTCTTAGAGACTGTGCCGGGTTCCAATTCCACCGCCCCCAACGCGACGCTATGGTAGTCGACATCTGCTGTCGCCGTGCCTGCCTGGTGTCCGAATTGAACCCTAATCAGTTTTTCGCTTGGTCTGTCGAGTGAAAGCGTAAAAGTCGCCGTAGCTTGAGCTTGAGTTCCTTCGGCGAGTGTAATGTCGTTCACTGAGATCACTGCCGGCGCATCGTTATCGAGGATCGTTCCGAGACCTTTTCCGTCACTTATCGCAGCGTTAACGGGTGTGGTGAGCGCAACGAAGAAGGGCTGATCGACCTCATCAATGAGATCGCCCTTTATGGGTATGCTGATAGTCTTCGTAGTCTCGCCCGGAGCAAAAGTCACCGTGCCGGAAACGTCCTCAAAGTCCGCGCCTTTTGTAGCGGCAGTTATCAATAAAGAAACAGGTAACACGAAGTAGTTGACGCTAACAGTTTGCGCGCTTGCGGCCGATAGTGTGACGGTGAAGGTAGCGTCGGTGGTTCCGGTGTCGCCCTCTGTAACAGTGACATCGTTCAGGCTCAAACATGGCACCGAAGCAGTGAAATTATTCAACAACACGACAATGCTTCGATCTGTCGGTTGACTAAACAAGACATCTGCTTTGCCGTCGTTATTGAAATCGCCGACCGCGAGGTCGCCCGACAGCATACCGCCAGCGACCTTCACCGCCGCATTGAACTGTCCGTTGCCTTTGTTTGTTAGTACGGCAATGTCGCCAGACTTACTACCGACAATTGTGGTCCCACTGGTCAATACCAGGTCTGGTTGGTTGTCGCTATTGAAGTCTCCAACAGCAAGCCTACCGGCGCCATCGATCGGGTAGTTCGTGACTGGACTGAATCCCTGGGCTCCGTCGTTGATCATAACAACGACGTAAGCCGGCGATGTAAGGCCTTGACTCGTTGTACTCAAGGCTGCGATATCGGGCTTGCCGTCACCGTTGAAGTCTCTCACGACAACGGAAAAAGCTATTCCCGGTGTGGGGGCAGTTGCATAGTTTGAAAAGTGGCCGGCTCCATCTCCCTTGAAGACAGTGATATTTGCAACGTTTGTGGCGACCGCTATATCAGATTTGCCGTCGCCGTTGAAATCTCCTATGTCCAGGTCGTGAAAGCCCTGGAGCGTTCCACCGGGAATTACAGTGAAGGCGCCGCTTCCGTCTCCCAGGAGCACGGAAAAATTGTCGGAAGTTATGACAATCAGATCTGCTTTATTGTCGTTGTTGAAGTCTCCCGCTTTGATTGTGGAGGCTCCAAATCCGGCGAAGATAGGTAGGGCTGAAGTCTCATCAGCCGGAAACCCTCCTGTACCATCATTCAAAAGGAGATAAACTCTTCCTTCAGAAGGACGCGTGACTGCCAGGTCTAACTTTCCATCGCCGTTGAAATCTGCGGCGGTGATCTCCGAGAGCGGAAGAAATATAAAGAAACTACTAAACGACTTTTTGGTAAAGCCGCCTGTGCCATCGCCTAACGCCACCTCGACGCCTGCGCCGTCCGGGAAGCTGCCGAAGGGTGGACCAACGGCGGCGAAGTCCTGCTTGCCGTCGTTATTGAAATCAGCCACCACAGTACCGCGCGGGCTCGTTAGACTTGTGTGGTAACTGAATGCGTCGTTGAAGGCGCCAGTGCCGTCGCCGTCAAGGATGGCGAGGCCCGAAGGTTGCGATGCGGCCAGATCTATTTTCCCGTCTTCATTGAAATCTCCCAGAGCGGCAGGACCACTGGATGCATAAGATTTCCCCTGGACCAGGTTTCCCGTTCCGTTGCCCAACATGATCGTGAGACCGCTTGTCGCACCCGTCGCTATATTTGCCACGGCAGTCACCAGATCGAGATGGCCATCGTGGTTAACGTCTCCCGCAAGTTTGTATTGAGTGTTCTCCGGAAGCGGCACGATAATGGGCGCCGCAAAACTGCCAGACCCGTTCCCCAACAGCATCCGGTTACTACTCAATAGATCGAGATGTCCGTCGTTGTTGAAGTCTCCCGCAGTCAGGCCAGATAAAGCGGCGCCGGTCGAAGTACTAACTCCAGCAGCAAAACCACCAGTGCCGTCGCCGAACATAATTTGTACTGTTCCCAAGGTTTGGCCTAATAATGCTAAATCGCGTTTGCCGTCTTCGTTGAAATCGCCAATCAGGACGCCGCTGGCGAAACCGCTGACAGTTATCAGCGGCGCATTGGCGGCTGTAGGGAAACCTCCGGCGTCGTTTGCTAAAAAGATTGCAACCTTTGCATCGCTACTACCAGTGAAGAGTCCGGCTACGATATCGAGTTTGCCGTCGTTGTTGAGATCGCCGGCGACGGGATTGATGAGATCACCTTGCGACCTGACAATAATATTGGGAGTCCCGAATTTGCCTGTTCCATCGTTGAGTAAGACTGAGAATCCGCGGGGTTGTCCGAAGGTATTGAGCGGAATTAATAAATCGGGCTTACCGTCGCCATTGAAATCTCCGACCGCCGGTATTAGCGGCTGTCCGCCGACGGGCACGCTGGTCGGCGGGCCAAACTGCTGCGTTCCTCCGCGGCCTAATAAAAGTAACACTTCACTGGCGCCATTATTATTGGGAGCAGCTATCAGGTCGAGGTGTCCGTCGCCATTAAAATCGGCCGCGGTCACTCCGAGTATATTGGTTTCGAGATTTATGTTTGTAGCAACCTTGAAACTGGTCGAGGAACAACCGTCGACGGCATATGTCGCCGGAGTGAGAACAACTGTGAAAGCAAGGATGCAAATGAGAGAGAGTGAGAAGTGTTTAGTAAAGAATAAGAATTTCAACTATTAGTCCCCTTGATGGTGTGAGACAGGTCAAACGCTAAGGGAGCAAATAGAAACCACTCCAGCAAAGTCCGTACCGGAAAAAGAGAGATGGATATAGGTGATTAGTTGAGGCAGAGTGTCGACAGAAGAATACAGATCACGAAAAAGGGTCTACGTTAGCGGACATAGAACCTGACTGCCGATCAACCGGCATGTCGATTTGATCCAGAAGCTTCTGACCGTCAGCGGAGGCTTCTTTGTACTCGCGCAGATAGCTTTTGATCGGGAGTGATGTCCAAAATCTTTTTGAGCTCTCGGCGTGCGTCGTTATTCCGCCCTACCTTCTTGTACGCTTCGGCCAGGTGTAAATGAAGAAATGCGTTGGGTTCTCCAAAAGGCAAACCCTTCTCCATTTCTTCCACCGCCTTTTCGGATCTCCACCAACTATCCCGGGAGCGTTCAGATAGACCAGACCAAGCACCATGTAGGCGCTGCCATTCTGATATCCCTGGTCTAACCTCAACACCGTTTCCATTTCGTTCCGAATCATTACCAGTTGCCAGTCCCTGGATCGTGGAATGCTCGGCCGCGCCTCCGTAGTTCGCGCCCAGCCAGAAATGACCGTCGGGCTTCTCATTTTGCAATTGGACCGCATGGACCACCTGGGTCTCGCAGAGTAAAACACCAAGGCTGGAGGTGCTACCACGGTGGAACATCAGGTCGAGCAGCATCTCGATGTTGACATGGCTTAGGTCACTCTCTGCCTCTGATCTTAGAGTAAAGAGATCGACCAAAGTGGGCGGAGAAAACATCGAAGATAGAGAAGGATCTGGATAGGAGCTTTCAGCGAGGCACTCACTAAAATCTAGTTATTAGCCGAATTCTCAATGAAGCTTATTCTGAGCCGAAAAGGATTTGACTCGTCGTTTGGCGGCTGCGCAAGTCCGATTTTTGAAGACCATACTTTTGTCTCGCTACCCATGCGGAAAACGGGCAGTGGCTAAGTGGAGCGTTTTGGAGCAACGGAAAACGAGGTTGTACGGCGTAACTTGTTGAGAGGATTGGTAGGCGCGTGCGGATTTGAACCGCAGACCCCTACCGTGTCAACGCCGTCCCTGGTCAAATCTCATAGCGCGTAATCATTCTTTTCGCCATAAACATCGCCATGCGGACTAGAGAAGTCATCCTTACGCCGCATAAGCTTGATTGGATTCGAAGCGGAGTCTGCCAAAAGTCTGCCAAGCTTGTCGGGACGGGTTCATTCACGTCTTCTTAATAGTAGTTCTGTCGCTCGTTCTTATAGGATCCGCCTTCTTTCTTAGAGTATCCCTTACAGAAAACTGCCAAGCAGGCATTTCACGATGCGTATATGCTCGGTCCGACGTTCGAGGTGACGGTAAGACATCACAAGCTAAACTCATATATTCCATCTTCCACATTTTTATAGAGCCGTACACCCTTAGCCCAATACCCTCCCTGCCGGTCTACATACTCCCTAAAATAGATCCTGCCGCTACTGGATTCAAAATTAAGCCTGACGAAGTTATAAGAGTTTGGATACTCACGAGTGTCATAACAGGCGCCACCTGGAATAATGGTTACGCTCCCATCGGGGTCGCTCAAGTGAACCATTCCCGGCTCGTGTAAATGACCATGCAATATGAAATCGCAATTGTTGCGCAGTCTTTCGCCGCTATCACTCCGGTCGAACGGCCTTATCCAATCAAGTGGATGATGAAGCAACGCAATGTTTAAAGTAGTAGATGTTTCCTTCGCAGCTTTCAAGGCGGCGCGCGTTTGCCGCTCCCCAATAATGAGTTTTAGGGTTTCATCTTCGTCCGACATCGATAGCCAAGCCGAATTAAGGCCTAATACTGCGATGCGGCGATCTTCTAAATCAAAAGAATGAACATAAAAGTAATGATCGTAATCAAACGTCAAATGCCCCCTAAAGTACTCATTGAAGAATGCCTGATACCCCTTGAACCGCTCGAAAAGAAACCGGCGGTCATCCTCGCTTGATAAAAATGCATTAGTGAATTGACGATCCGTCAGCATTTTGCTGATAGCGATAGCTCCTTGCTTGCTTACGTTTCGATCTATGTCATGATTACCGGGAACGATAAACAGACGCTCGCGCGCGAGGCCCGTGATCCTGAGCAGTTCATTGAAGAATTCGCGGGCCAGATCATATTCCGATGGCTTGCCTGAAAAGGCCAAGTCACCGGTGAAAGCTATGAAATCTGGGTTTAGCTCATCCTTTTTGATTCGAGTATCTATATCTTCTAACAATGATTCAATGACTATGTCCGAATCGTATTGATCAGAATGCGATTCGCGAAAGTGCACGTCGGAAAGGTGCAGCCAGGTCAAAGATCCCGGTTTCAGTTTCTTCAGATACTCTCCGCGTACTGTAGTTTCCTTTGGGATGACAAGCGGGACGTCAGCTACCCCGCTACGCATCAGCAGAACGGGTTTTCCTGAACCTGATTTGTCTAGGAGTTCGAGATTGATCTGTGCCAGTTCAAAAGCCTCTCTCACCGAGCGGCCGTATGCCAGAGCCTGATAGAAAGAGGCCGAGAAAAGGATGGCCGATTTATCCTCTATGACGTTACTTATGCCTATCGTGTAATCAATAATCTCAGTCAGTTCTTCTGCCTGTGGCTGAGAGTAGCAGGCGTTCAGGACGACAATGCGGATACTGTCTTTCAGTATTTTGAATAACTCAGCAAGCGCTACTTTGCTAAGAAGTTTTGAATGGCCGAAACTATCTTCAAGAATAATTCCCTGCTCTTTGCTTCCAAACCCGCTGAAGTGGACGATTTGAGGTTGATATCTGAGCAAAGTCTCTTGCAGATCGGTCGGCCCCACAACTCCCTGCAGAATCAGCTCAAATGAGTCTCGATATTCGCTGCGCGCGATGCTCTCTCGTATTTCGCGCGCCTCTTCATCCAATCGCAGTAGGCCGGTGCTTGCAGGATTCGCGGAGAGGAAAAGAACTTTGATTTTTTCAGACATATCGTTTTGAGTTAACCTGAGCACAAAAATCGAGTTTGAGAATGTGCTCGGTTAATAGTGCTACTGATTCATTTGGAAAAGATAACAGCCTTAGCCTTGTCATCTAAGTAATTAAGAAGCCCGTCTCTGTCTCCCTCTACATGAAAGCTCATAAGATTTGTGATGTCGTCATTATCCAAAACTAGAATAAGCCTATCAGGGTATCGGTCTTGTTGATCCTTTAAGCATTTCTTTTTGTTCTCAATCGATCTACACACTATGATGCCGACTTGTCCGATCTTGTTTTGTAAGCGATCAGCGAGTTGTGCAAATTCACCATTCTTGAGGTCTTCCTTATAGTTCTTGCACTCAAAAAGGATATATGGACATTTGAGATGGTGTCTCTCTGAAAGATGCCAAAAGAAGCCATCTGTTGCGCCATTAGTCATTACGAAATCAACCCGTCTGCGCCCTTCGCTAATCTCTTCTTGAAGTTTTAGGTTTCTCAAATCATTACTAAAGACGCGAGAAAGCAGAATCGCAATCACCGTCTCGTAATCATTAGCATTTGACCCGGCGTTCCCGGTCTTAATCTTCTTCAAGCATTCGTGAAGAAGATACTCGAAGGACAACGAAGGAGGATTTGGAACACACTCCTTATAAACACCGTCGCTGTTCTGAGGGGTAGGCTCGCCTTGGATAACTTGTCTGGGAGTCGTTTCCAACGGGTAGGACATCGAGGTATCTATAATCTGGGCTGCCTCAATTAGTTTTGCGTTTAGTATCCGACCTAGTGGTACATTCTTTCGTTTCGTAAAGAGCTTCGCCTGATTACCAGGTGCTTTTATTGATTTGTAAAACTCGAATCCGCATGAAAGAAACAGATCTTTAATTTCCCACTCATAATATTCTCTATAAAATGTCTTAAACTTCTTGTTCTTCCCAATGTACCAACCGTCAGAGATCCTATTGTTTTCGGTACAACGGGCGCGTTGATCTTTGTCCCCGAATTGTGAGTACCAGAGCACGTAACCACTTGCCTTAAGCCGCTGGTGGCAATGAGTGAGAACGAGCCATCTTTCTGCGGGGACTGGCATGACAGTTAGAACATTTACAAGAATAATCAGATCAAATTCCTCTTTGGACTTAAGGAACCCTTGCGGAAATATATATTCCTTGAAGTTCTTCGAATGGTCATCGGCTTGGGCAAAGAGTTTCTTGGCATGTTTTGACGAATTCTTTAGACCCTCATACTCAACTGCATAGACCATATGACCTTTATCCAAAAAATATATTGAGTTCCTCAGCTTGCCCGCTCCGAAATCGAGAACCCTTATTTTCTTAGACTTTGGAAACTCGCTGAGAACTTCCTCGAATACACTCCTCAATGTGGATTCCGGAGTGTCAAAAGAAGGCGCAGAGCCGGTAACATCAATATAGATTTCTGATAATAAGCGTCTATCATCGTCGTCTAAGCCTGTCGGGACCCTAAAAGGGTATAACGGTTTTTCCCATAGTTTATGCTTGGTCCATCCTTCCGTCGGCATTGTTGTCCTCCTAAGATGTCAAGGTGGAATTGAAACTACTTAGAGATACTTGAGGTCTCTATGTATGCGCGGTTTGTGCGGAACCCGAGATCTTGAACCAATGACTTGAACAGGCTGTGTTGAGTGTTCTGTGCTACAAGGATTGAAACATTCCGTCAGAATTATACCAAGGAACGTTCTCTCGCTGAAAGGATTGATGGTTGAGCCAAAATCGGTCTGATAAACTGATGTCAATATTTTAGTTTTACTTTTTAGTGCTCTTGCGTGACTTGCGCGGACGACCCACCTTTCGATCCTTAACGGCGTCAAGGTCTTTCGGATCGATCAGCCACTCACGCCCGACTTTGCTGGCCTTCAAACGTCCGCTGTCAATCATGGCCCGGACTCTACTCTGAGTCACGTTCAAGCGCCGTGCTGCCTCCGCCGTGCCGATGATCTTCATGGCCCAAGTATAGCATTCTGCAAAATTAGCGCGGTATCGCAATAATTCTGTTGACAACCGAAAATCCTGTCTCTACAGTGTCGGCGCACCAAAAAGGAGCGGGCTGGCCTTCGCTGTAACGAAGACCAGCCCTTACACAGCCGAATCCTAACCCGCTTAAGAGAGAGGAATCGACCATGCCGGATAATACTATCACGCACACTCACGCCAAGGGTGAAAGCCCTTACGCAATAGTAAGACTAACTCCGAGTGACATTGAGCCGAGAGATTGGGCATTCCTGCGGGAGTGGGCCGACAGGCTTGGCGTGTCGATTGAGATCTTGTTAAAGCGCATTCTGATTGCGGCAGTGATAGGCCAGCTTTACGCAGAGAAGATTCCTGAGATTTGAGAAAGCCTCACGCGGAAGCCCAGCAACCGCATGAGCTAGGGGCGTCGGAGCTTGTGGCCTCACCACATAGCGCGCACGACGCTCACAGTAAGCGTTACCGAACCGAGAGGGGCACGGGATCGGTGACGCTTAGAGGGCGCTTACGGTAGGTGGGTACTTGTAGCGCCCTTGCTATAGATCGTGGACGAGATCAGGATCTGATGTGATGAGAAAAACGATTTGAGGCGTGCTAAACGGTTCTGTTTTCGGTAAGTAGCGATCTATATGCCTGTATATTCAAGAGTGGACCGCTTGGTTCAGTAAACGAATTTCGTCTGCGTCTTAATTCGCTCCCACTTGCCATCCTTAGCCTTCGCTCATGCGATTTACCATTGGGCCATCCACGCTTTCCTTCGACCGACATTCCTCAACACAACCAATAAGAAAAAAGGGCGGTTAACGAGTCGGTGATCACTGAAGGATCTCCGAAAGGAACTGCCGTAATGAGATTTTTACTTGGCGTCCTCGTTGGTTACACCCTACGAGGCAAACAGAAACTGCTTATCAGATTTCTTGTGACGCTGGCGCTGGTTGTGTACGTCGTTATACCGGCAATTGCGCTTTTAGGCCTGAGTATTGACGTCCAACGTGAGCGGCGGTCTAGACCAGCTCAAACCAAGGTGCCAGTAATCAAAGGACTGAGTTATGAAGACGCCGAGAAGAAGCTTCATGCCGCTAACTTGAACATTCGTCTGTTGGCGACACGTCACGATTCGGCCCTTCAGCCAGGATTGATTATCGACCAAGTTCCCGCACCTGGGGAGGAAGTAGCTGTCGGCTACTCGGTTGGAGTTACCACCAGCAGGAAGGATTTCGCCGGCCCTGGTCCATAAACTCAAAGCTAATGCATTGGACCAAATAAGCCGCACGCCGCGTTCTTGGCGTATCCAGCCTCCCTGTCTCTCGATAGGCGCGACACTGCAATCGTTTTGTCCAGAGACACGGAGGTTTTCACGTATTTATTCCTCCGAGGTT
>Ga0105238_10003696_pt1 | contig 15229 bp, 11 predicted proteins | sample KBSC34metaG_FD_81526 | JGI IMG/M metagenome (GOLD analysis project Ga0105238, IMG submission 81526) | Corn rhizosphere microbial communities from Kellogg Biological Station, Michigan, USA - KBS C3-4 metaG | ecosystem: Host-associated > Plants > Roots > Rhizosphere > Soil | place: Michigan, USA... | reverse complement strand
TGCCGAATGCGTTCACGCGTTTGCCAAACGTTTCGAATGCAGGCGTAAATCCAAACGAATTCACGAGAACGATCGTGGGTGAAGATTTCCGTTCACCTTACCATCAAAGCTTCAGCTTTGAAATGCAGCGTGAACTCGGAACGGATGTCGTTTTCCGTATCGGTTATGTTGGCTCGAAGGGTTCGGCTTTGTTCCAGACCTTGGACGGGAATCCGCGCCGACTAAACACGCTCGCGCCGGCCACTTGCAATCCGACGTTTACAGGCGCGAACCCTGACAGTTGCCGCGTCAATCCGACCGCGGCCGTGGTGCGCTTGCGCGCCAACGCTGCGTCGTCCATCTATCACTCGATGCAAGCCAGCATGGAGAAACGTTTGAGCCGTGGTTTCAGTGCCGGCGTGCACTACACCTGGAGCTCGTTCATCGATTCGGCTTCCGAGATCTTCAATCCATCGAGTGGTGAGGTTGCGGTTTCTCAGGACTCTTTTAACCGCAATGCTGACCGCGCGCGTTCGACCTACGATCGTCCGCACCGGCTGACGGGGAACTTTGTTTATGAATTACCGTGGTTCCAGAGCCAGCAAGGACTGAAGGGACACGTGCTCGGCGGTTGGCAGGTTAACGGGTTCTTCACCTTCCAGAGTGGAGCACCATTTACAGTGTTGAATGGTTCGGACCCGGCGGGTGCTTTATCAGGCATCAACACGCTCGTTGGTGATGCCATCCGTCCGAATCTCAACACGAATCTGCCGCTCGGCGGTATGACCATTCCGGATATCATCGGTGCTGGTGGTGCTTCTTTATTCCAAAGAATCACTGCGCAGCAACGTGTTGGCAGTGCCGGCCGAAATATCCTTCGCGCCGACGGTATCAACAACCTGGATCTCGGAATCTTCAAGAACACGTCAGTTGGTGAGAATCAGAGACTCCAATTCCGGGCGGAGTTCAACAACGCAACCAACACGCGCGACTTCGGTATTCCTGAAGGCCGCGTTAACTCTTCAAACTTCCTGAACCAGTGGGGTACAAACGGTGGTAACCGCCGCATCGTTTTAGGTGTAAGATACATCTTCTAAAATCGAGCCACGGATAACACGGATTACACGGAGTTAACGTCGTACTTGGGCAGGGTCAGTACCACCTCGCGGTAGCGGGTGGGTACGCCGTAGGCTCTGTCCAACAAAAGCTGCGCATGCACCCACCCGCTACCGCGAGGTGGTACTGACCCTGCCCAAGTATGGCGTTGACTCCGTGTAATCCGTGGCTAATTAAACGATGAGAGTCGCAGTCGTTTTGCTTTCAGTTCTGATCTTTACTGGCGTTGCGTACGCGCAGTCGCCAACCGATCCTGCGATCGAGCTGGTCAAATTCAGTTGGAGTAAAGAGCGTCTGAACTGGGAAGGAAATCCGTTCGGTGGTCCAAACGAGAATTTCCATCAGATGCAGTTTCGCGCTCGTTCCGAAAAGCGTGTTTCTGATGCGAAGCGCAGCAACTCGGCCGAAGTCGGTAAGCTGGAGAAGGACGCGAAGGCTGATGCTGCAATCGTCGAGAATGAAAATAAAAACTCAGCACCGCCGCGATACTATTTCATCTATCGGGCGTCGATGAAAAACCTGAGTTCGAAAGCGATCAAGGAAATCGATTGGGACTACGTCTTCGTCGATGCTGTCACAGGCGACGAGCTTGATCGACGGCAATTCACGAGCGTGCAAAACATTGGACCAGGCAAACAGAAAGAGTTAGTCTTCACTCTGCCGACGCCACCTACCAGACGCATTAGCGTTCAGGCGCTCGACAAGAAAGAAAGAGTCGGGATTGATGAACGGGTTGTTGTCGTGCGAGTGACGTATGTAGACGGCTCTGTATGGGAAGTGAAGTGACAATCAGGCGCTCATCACCGGACGAAGCCGCGACGCTGACGACGATCGCGCTCGAAGCGAAGCGTCATTGGGGTTATCCCGAGCATTGGATCAAACACTGGGAATCGGACCTCACCATCTCATCCGATTTCATTCGTGACAATCATGTTTATGTTGCCGAAGAGAACGGCGAGATACGTGGTTTCTATGCGCTTTGTGTCGCAAACAGTAAGGCCGAGCTGGAACACATGTGGGTGACGCCGGCGCTCATCGGCACAGGCATTGGCAAGGAATTATTTCTCGATGCGATGGAAAGAGCCGCGAAGCTTGAAGTCGGTTCAGTGGAGATTACGGCGGATCCGAATGCCGCAGGGTTCTACGAACGCATGGGCGCCACACAAATCGGGGAAACGGATTCCGTCGTCGATGGCCACGCTCGCAAATTGCCACGCCTCGAGATCAAGCCTTCTTAAACGCGGCCTTGCAATCCCGCCAACGGCAGTTGGCGGATGGTTCAGGTCCTTTCTACAACACCTCCTAAAAACAGATCCTAATCCCGCCCACGGCAGTGGGCGGATCCTTCAAGTCCGACCTATTCACCGAGCCAGATAAATAGTAAGGACCTGAACGATCCGCCAACTTCCGTTGGCGGGATTCGGATCTCACCAATTAATTTTCAAATAGAAAGGACTTGAAGAATCCGCCCACTGCCGTGGGCGGGATTCCTGTTTACAACGTTGGGTTGTCGGGTCTGATGGGGGCCGGGCGTGGTGATTCGCTTTTAGGCGATTCGACGCGCGCTGGAGGATCCGGACGCGACGGCGGTGGCGACGAACGCGGAGGTTCGGATCGCGGTGATTCTGATCGTGGCGATTCTGATCGTGGGGATTCGGAACGTGGTGATTCTGAACGCGGTGGTGGATCTGACCTCGGTGGCGGTGACGAACGCGGCGGTTCGGATCGCGGTGATTCTGATCGTGGCGATTCCGAACGGGGCGACTCAGGACGCGACGGGCGATTTTCCGAGCGCGGGGGCTCGGGTCGTGGTTCTGAGCGCGGTTCGGGATGTCGCTCGGGTCGTGGTGATTCAGAACGCGGCGGCTCGGTTCGCGGCGGCTCGGTGCGTTCAGGGCGCGGTGTTTCAATGCGTGGTGGATCTGGACGCGCTGGTCGTTCTTCAGAACGCGGCCGTTCTTCCGAACGCGGCTGCGAAGATTCTTCCGAACGGCGATCGGGACGACGTTCTGGTCGATCGCCTCGCTCCGGCCGTGGTTCACGCGGTTCAACACGTGGCTGAGGCTGCGGTTGCTCAGGCACCGGTGTTGACGTACTTGCGGGTTGCTCTGTCTGTGGTGCGGGCGTATTGCCCGCGTCGGGAGCGTTGCGTGGCGCGCGTTCATTCCCACCCTCATTACGCCGGTTCTCACCTTCTGTTCGATTCGGACGTTCGAGGCGACCGGGACGTCCATCGCGCGGTTGATCTGTTGACGCGGGCCTTTCAGGACGATTTACTGCGCCTGTTGGCCGCGTTTCGGTTCGCGGAGTTCCCGCCGTGTTTGCCGGCTGTGAAGATTCAGGTTTCGGCTCTCGTCCACGGAAGATACGAGTGCGTCTTAGATCCTCATCGAGCGCCGGTCCTGGACGGCGTTCCGCTGCGCCAGTTGGTTGATTGGGAATATCTCGATGCGGCCTTCGACCCGGGCGATCTGAGTTGTCGCCGTCACGCCCGCGGCCCGAAGGAATGTTCTCGGCAGTTCCACCAGTACGGCCAGGTACAGTTACAACTTCCGGATCGCGGTCGACTACATTGCGCGCAACTGTCTCCTCGACCGGACGCCCGCGACGCCCGGGATTGCCGAAGTCTCCGCGCGGCAGACGCGTAACCCCACGCCATGGTCCATCATCACGTCGATCGTGTCGTCCACCCGGCCCGCCATATCCCGGACGATCGTGACGATTATCGCGGCCGTCGCGGTGATCGTGACGGTAGTGACGTGAATGCGGATCTCTCTGGTAGTAAGACAGTGGGTACCAGCAAACGTCGTTACCGAAGTGAATGTCGAAAACAAATGCGACGAGTGCCGGACGCCACCAACTCCGGTGCCTGTAAAACTGGCTGCGTGGACACCAGGCCCAGAAGCCGTTGTGATAAACCCAACGACCATAGTGATACGGCGCCCACCCCCACGGTTCATATCCCACCCACGTCCAGCCATACGGCGGACACCATGACCAGTGGCCGTAGCGATACGGCGCCCAATCGCTGAAGGTGCTGATCGTGCTTGAGTGCGGCCGCCAGATCCAGCCAAAATCGTCCGTGTAGGACCAATCCCCGTACGCGTCGAGATCTTCTGCGCCCCAAACGTATTCGTCGTAATACTTGACGTCGTACTTGAGTCGCTGGGCCAGATACTGCTCACGCTCGCTAACCCAATCGTCAATCGCATCGCGGGCCGCTGCGGAGAAGTCCCAGTCGCCCATATTCTCGCCGCTGACGACGAGCTCAGCCGAGCGGCCATCGCGCAAAGTAAACCCGGACGTGTCGGAATAAATTCGGGCGCTGCCGCCATCGCGCACCGTCAAACGCACTCGCCCGTCGCGAGGCACGTCGATCCGGTATGAACCTTCTTTCTCGGCGGCCATCGTGGTCCGCGGCGCGTCGATTTCGAAGTATTCGTGTTTACGATCGAATTTGGCGAGGCGGACCGTGGCGGTTCCTTCGACGACGCTGAGTGCGATTCCCTCGTCGCGCAGAGTGACGATACGGAGGGTTGAGTTCGCGGCGAGCCGGACGAAGTTTCGCGCGTCGATCTGAATCTCGAGACGGCTATCGTTTTCTGTGGCGACGGTATCGCCCTCGACGAGGGGATAATTTAACCGGAGTGACTCCCAATCCTGGTTGCCGTCGCGTTTCAGGTTAACCTCGCCGCCGATCAGGCTGATGCGGACGACGCGTGCTTTTACGTCGTAGTCGTCGTCAGCATTATCGTCATCGCCGGCGCGGGCGATGGTTGGTGTCGAGAAGAGAGTGAGTAGAGCGGCCGAAAGTATAAGGCTGGGTATAAGGCTGGTTTTTCGTCGGGAGACTTGCATTGTTATGCTCCTTCCTGGAGTTGTGTAGTGCGGCGCTGCGAGGAAGCGCGGCAAAGTGCATGCCCGCCCGTGTCCTTTACAGGGAGCAGTGAAGGATTTGAGGATTCTCAAAGCGACTTTGAGCGCTAACGCGACGAGTGCTTGGCGATTTAGACAACTCAAATTTTTGCGCCGCTAGATGCGATGGTCCGTCGTTAAGATTGAAAGAATGTGATGTTGCCTGAGACAGTGCACGGCTGACACGATATGGTGCGAGTCACTGACAAATCCCGTTTCGATGTGGTCATCATCGGCGGCGGCATTAACGGCGCCGGCATAGCCCGTGATGCTGCTATGCGCGGGTTGAAAGTGTTGTTGATCGAAAAGGGCGATCTCGGATGCGGTACCACTACCGCCTCGACGCGACTGATTCACGGCGGGCTTCGATATCTCGAACACTTCGAGTTTGGCCTCGTGCGTGAGTCGCTTCGCGAACGCGAGATTCTTCTGCGAATTGCTCCACAACTCGTCAAAGCGCTGCCGATTGCGATTCCGATTTACAAACAGGGTAAACGCGGGCGATTAACAATTCGCGCCGGGATGGTTCTTTACGATTTGCTTTCGTGGGGGAAGTCGTTGCCGAACCATCGGATGCTATCGCGTGCGCAAACACTCGAGCGATGGCCGGGACTGAATCCGGATGGGCTGGTGGGGTCGGCGCTTTATTACGACGCCCAGGTCGAGTTTCCCGAGCGACTTGTAGAAGCAAATGTGCGGTCGGCGCAGGAATTCGGCGCAGAGGTTCTCACGCATACGCGTGTGACGAGTATTGCCGTTGAAGATGGGAAGGTTTCCGGAGTCGGATTTGACGGACAGATCGTCTACGCCGGCATAGTGATCAATGCTGCCGGACCATGGATCGACCTCGTGCTCAAGCGAGCGCAGGTCGAGAGTCCGAAGCTGATTGGCGGAACAAAAGGCAGTCACCTCGTCGTGGCTCCATTTCTGAGCGCGCCGTCGAATGCCATCTACCTGGAGGCCCGCAGCGATGGGCGGCCGATCTTCATCATTCCGTGGAACAAGCTTTACCTCATTGGAACAACGGACGTTCGGTTTGACGGAGATCCGGATGAGGTCCGGTGCGAACCGTGGGAAATCGACTACCTGCTCGCTGAGACGAAGCTCGCTTTGCCAAATGCCGGTCTTACGCGCGAAAGCATTCTCTACACGTATTCCGGCGTGCGACCACTGCCGGTTACTGGCGACAAGAATGAAGAGAGCATTACGCGCAAACACTTCATACGCGAACATCCTCGGTTGCCGAATCTGCTCTCGATCGTGGGTGGCAAACTCACCACGTATCGCAGTCTATCGGAAGAGTGTGTGGATCTGATCTTTCGAAAGCTCGGGAAGGATTCGCCGCCGTGTAGAACTGCGACCGAGAGTTTAGCCACAGATTTCACGGATTTTACTTAAAGAGTCGCGGGCGAATTGTTTTTGCAGCCTGCGTGCAAGTGGCTTACTGAGCCTGACGAGGGGATGTTGCGGGCGGGAGAATGCAAAGATGTCGTACCAGACTGAGTCGTCGAGCTGCCATTCGATCAAAAAACGCTCTTCACCGCGCTCCACGTGGTCGGGCAGCGTTCCGTAAGCAAAACCAAAACGTCTTTCTTCATCAATCGTGTAAACGACGCGAGACGCATTCAGAGACCACGTTCCGAACGCTCGCGCGTTAACTGCGACTGTTGCGCCAACTTCGATCCTCACACCACGCGGGACAACTGTCACCCAACCAAGATCAAACTGGCGCCAGTTCTTCAGCGCCTCAACACCCTTCTGGTAGACCGCTTCACCTGTGCCAATTTGAATGCGATTGTGATCGACGTTGTAATCGGACGGCGGGTTCGTGTTCGTGGCTCCGACTTCGTCGTAAGTGAACGGCAGGTCGCGCTGACCGTTAACAAAGTCCACGGCATCCTGCTCACTTGGCTCAGTCATCCTGAACATCAGGACTTGCTCCGAGCGCGCGGATGATGGCGGTCATATGCCGACCGCAAATGTATATCTGTGATGTGCGTATAGATCTGCGTTGTCGAAATATCACTGTGACCAAGCAGCGCCTGCACCGATCGCGAATCAGCGCCGTGTTGCAGCAGATGAGTCGCGAAGCTGTGCCGCAGAGTGTGCGGTGAAACGTTTTTGATACCCACCTTTTCTGCATGTCGCTTGATCATCAACCACGCAATCTGTCGTGTGAACGGCCGCCCGCGGTGCAGAAAAACACTCGGCGTAGTCTGTTTCCCGTAACCTTTCTTAACAGCCGCGTACTGCTGTAACCAGTGAATCGCGCTTTTGCCAAGCGGCACACGTCGCTCCTTGTTTCCCTTACCGTGACACACAACGAGTCCGGCAAGCAGATCGACGTCAGCTTGTTTCAAACCGACGAGCTCGGAAACGCGCAGACCCGTGGCGTACATGATCTCGAGCACCGCACGATCGCGGATGCCTTCTTCGGTCGAAATGTCGGGCGCTGCAAGCAGGCGATTGATCTCGTCTTCAGTGAGAAACTTTGGCAGGTAACTGAAGCGCTGTGGTGTGTCGAGATCCTCGGCCGGGTGCGTCTTGATGTGACCGTCGAGCATTAGAAACTTGAAGAAGCCGCGCGTCGCACTGACAGCTCGAGCGATCGACGCCGGCGCCAGACCTTCACGTGAAAGACTCGCAATCCATTTGCGCAAGTCTGCACGCGTGAGCTCGGAAGTCTGTTTTCCGTTTTTGTTGGCCCAGGTTTGAAGTCGATCGAGATCGCGTCGATAACTCTCGAGAGAAAGACGCGCGAGACCTTTCTCGACTTGAAGATAAGTTAGGAATTCTTTGACGAAGTCTCTATCCACAGATTACGCAGATTATCATTAAATCTGCGTAATCTGTGGATTATTCATAGCGCAGGCACTCGATCGGATCGAGTCGCGAAGCTTTGCGGGCGGGCCACACGCCGAAGATCAATCCGACACCGATCGAAACCGTGAGTCCGGTGACAACTGCCCATGTAGGAATCGAAGCCGGCATGCTTGGGAACAGGAAAATCAGTAGCTGGCTGATGCCGATGGCCAGCACCACGCCGAGCGTGCCACCAAGAAACGTCAGCATCATCGCCTCGAAGAGAAACTGACGCACGATGTCGCGCCGGCGCGCGCCAATTGCCTTGCGCACACCTATCTCTTTCGTGCGTTCGGTTACGCTGACGAGCATGATATTCATCACGCCGATGCCGCCCACCAGTAGACCCAAACTCGAGATCGCGATCGCAATCAATCCAACCATCGCCGTGATGCTGTCGAACTGTTCGATAAACTTATCAGCAGTCTTGATATCGAAGTTATTCGGATCGCCAAACTTCACATGACGGCGTCGTCGCAGAATTTCTTCCGACTGCGTCAGTGCTTCCTGAACCTGTCCCGTCTTGCCGCGGATTATCATTAACAAATAACCTTTTGCGGGCGCGATTTTTTGTGCGGTGCGAAACGGAATGTAAACAGCGTTGTCTTCTTCGTTCTCGCCGAAGAATCCAGCCTTGCGCTTCTCGAGTACGCCGATCACCTCGAAGTTGTAGCCGCCCATTCGTACCTGAGCGCCGACGATGTTGTTGTAACCAGGAAACAGTGCTTCGGCAGCATTCACACCGATGACCATCACGTTCGAGCGCTGCTGATCGTCTGATTCGGTAATGAAGCGGCCTTCTCTTATGACGATGTTAGTGATGTCAGCATAGTTCGCTGACACTCCCGACGTATTACCCCAGCGATAGTTGCGGCCCTGATACGTGACGTTATCGTCAAACGGTCCTCCGCCATAACCGACGTTTGGTGCGACGTGCGCAACGTCATCGACTGCCGGAGCCTGCGCTTTGATTGTTTCGGCGTCTGCGACTGTCAGTGGTTTACGAAGTCGTTCGGCGCGATCTTCGCTCGTGCGTGGACCGGTTGAAAGATGGAACGCATAGATATTGTTTGTTCCATACTCTTCGATAATCGCCACAATACTCTGCCGCATGCCGGTCAACAGTGAAGCGATTGAGATCGCTGTCATGACGCCAATCACGATTCCCAGCACGGTGAGAAAACTGCGGAACTTGTGACCGCGAACACTGTCGATCGCCATCTTCAGCGTCTCGCGCAAAACACCTTTTGGCATTTGTAACTTCATTAACCGCTTACGCCTTCGTCAATGCCAGAATCGGATCCAACCGCGCAGCTTTGAACGCCGGATAAATGCCGGCGATCATTCCGACAATTGTCGAGACTCCTAACGCCAGGATTATGTAACCAATCGTGATCGTCATCGTGATCGACGCGAGCATGGTAATTGCGGTGGTGATACCCCAGGAGATTAATAGTCCTATTACACCGCCCAGCGCGCAAAGAATTCCCGACTCAATCAAAAACTGCATCAGGATCTGCCGTCGCGTAGCGCCGACTGCCTTGCGCAGTCCGACTTCAAAAGTTCTCTCGGTGACGCTCACGAGCATGATGTTCATCACCACGATGCCGCCGACAACGAGCGTGATGAGCGTGATCGGAATAACAACCTTAGCGATGGTGCCGGTGAACTCATCGATTTGCTTGTTGAGATCTTCAACGTTCACGAGACCAAAATCGTCTTCCTCGTTGCCGTTGAGTCGGTGTTTGATGCGCATCGCGACGCGCGCGTCTTCGATGGCCTGACGAAAACTCTCGCGCGATTTGGCCGAGCCGTGAATCTGGAGACCATTACGCCCGAAGATTTGCAGGTGTGTCGTTACCGGGATGTAGATGTGGCGGTCGAACGAGTCGCCAAAGAACGCGCCGCGCTTTTCCTCCACGCCGATAACTCGCATTGGCAGACCCCGAACTTTTAGTGTCTTACCAATCGCGTCCTGGTTCGGGAAAAACTTCTCCTTGATATCGGCGCCTAGAACCACGACAAGGGCTGAACGCTGCACGTCGTCGTTTGAGATAAATCTGCCTGTTTCAATCGTCTTGTCTTCGATATCGACCATGTTTGCCGAATCACCGAAGACCTGAGCGCCCGGAAACTCGATTCCGTCCTGCCTCAGATCCGTCCCGCTGCCGACTCCCGCACCAACTTCAGAACACGAAGCACAATGATCGCGAACCCACTCGTAGTCGTCCCAATTGAGCCTCTTGTTACGTCGATTGCGGCGCTCAAACTCATCGTCGTCCATGTGCCCGGAGAAGGCCATGCGGGCAATCATGAAGTGATTACTACCCAGAACTTTGCTGATTCTCTCGACGACGTAGGTATTGAGACCGCTGATCGAGGCGCCGACCGTGACGACCGACGCCACGCCGATGATGATGCCGATAAGTGTTAAGAAAGCCCTGAGTTTGTGGGCAAAGATCGACTGCAGGGCAATCTTCAGGGCATCAGAATAAAAGGACAGTATTGCTTTCATAACTCTGGATTCGGGGCGGTATACGCGCCCGATGGCCGCGAAGTTCAATCCGTGGCTACAGAGTTAAGACGTTCTAAACTGCCGAGGTATTAACAGGTTCTTCAGTAGGTTTGATGGTGAATTTCTCCGTCCAGCGGATGCGACCTGTTACCTGCATGACCACGAAGAGCGTCAGCACCGAACCGATGGTGATGGCGAGCCCCGTGAAGCCCTTCAGGAAAAAGGCGTAGGAAAACATCACGAGGTAGATAAACTGCGCGAGGGCAGCCTCTCTGCTCGCGAATCTCATCCCGACGACCAGCCGCAGATAACTCACGACCAGAAAAACGGAGACTAACGAGGAAACCGCAAATGCGGCGTGAATCGATATGTGATCGACCAGGTACGCCAAAAGCAGGTGGAATGAGAAGAACGCGGCAGCGAGGAAAAAGTAATTCATGGGGTGAAGATCGATGCCGCGCATTGTGGTGATGATCATCATGAGGAAGAAAAAGAAGAAGAGTGATACTGGGGCAAAAAAGCTGATTTTCCCCGCGAGTGGTCCCGGCTGGAGTTTCTCCGGCATGACCATCGCGATTTGATAACCGGACAATAAACTTTTGTAAGACCAGTTGAGGTCCCAGCCATTGGACGTCTCCGTCTTTTCAGACGGTGAGAGCGTGTTGTCCGGGAAATCAATGTCTTTAAAGTTCGTCCTCATGCGCAGGGTGAAATCGCGCACCTGCGCGACTCCACCACCGCCTTCCGTGTCGGCACCCCCAAAGCTGTAACGCCACTCGTTGAGTCCCTGAGAACTGTACTTGACGGCAAGCTGGGCAGTCTTACCGGCGGCGACTTTGAACGCGGTTTTGGCAGCGTTGTCGTGGTTCTCCATGGGAACAGCATTGCCGTCTACACTGAAAACTAGATTGTCGTAGATGGCCTGAGTGGTCGGGAACTTTAGCTCGAAATTGACAGTCTGTTCTTTGTCGCTCGAATTACGAAAACCGTAGACACCTGAAAAGGCCACTTTGTAAGTGCTGTACCACAACAGACCTTTTTGCCGGTGTTGCAAATCGAGATTAACGTCGACGTTGCTGCTCTCTAACGGCAGGTCTGTATCGACGTCCTCTTCTACGGTCTTCACGACCTTCTTTCCGTTTTCAAACGTCTCCTGCTTTTTTGAAACCTTTGTTGTGAACCAGGCATAGGGCGGCGCCTGGTTTTGTGTCGTGCCCCACGTCGATGCGACTCGATTTGAAGAAGTTGCGCCGGAATCATATGTTCGCTGGAAGATTGTTCCGCCCAGAATGGCCCAGGCCACTGAGGTGCAGATAAATATGAACACGATGGCAGCGATTCTCTTCGTCATTTCTTTCTACTCCTTGACTGTCGTTGTGCCGACATAGATTCAAGGATTCTCAGGCTCGAGCCGGGAACGGACAATGTGGTGAACCACAGAAAGTATCTGTGCGGAACTACGTGTTGCGCATCTGTTTGATGAGCGACTCCATGTGGCTCAGATAGTTTTCAAGCGCACTGCGGCCTGCCGCCGTCAGCTTGTATTCAGTCTTAGGCAGCCGGCCTTCAAAATATTTGGAGCACGAAATGTAGCCGGCCTCTTCGAGTTTGCGTGCATGAACGCTGAGATTGCCGTCAGTCGTATTCATCAGGCTCTTCAGGTCGCTGAAAGTCAGAGACTCATTCGCGGCCAGGGCGCTGATGATTCCGAGACGCAGGCGTTCGTGAATCAAGCGATCGAGATTCGGCGCGGCACTCTTTTGCTTCGTACTTACTGCACGAGTCTCCACGCTCTGATCTTGTTTACGTTCCTGTTTTGCTGTTGACTGCTTAGCCACCGTATTTCCTCACAATAATTGCTCCAAACAATAGATGGAGCCCGCCAAAACCGACGGCCATGAACCAGTTGGTCCAAGCCGCAGGACTGAAGAGCGCGAGTGCGCCCAGAGCCATAAAACAAAGACCCATCGCCGGTACGGCTCTTACTGAAAACATACCGCCCGTGATCACGCCCGTTCCGTAAAGTAGAAGCCACATACCTGGAATCGTGGTGGTTTGTCCGGCACGAGTGAGCACCAGAGTCAAAAGACCGCCGGCAATTATGGAAGGTGCGAGGCTGAACAACGCTTTGCGACCTGATCCCGAAAACAGCGGCGTATGTGTGGCCCGGGCCTTACGGTCCATGGACCAGCCGGCGATCAAAGTTGAGAAAAGGCCTTCGGCCAGCCACGTATAAACCCACATTTTGAAACTTGGTTGCCGAGCGGCGATGACGGTTGCGATCAGGGCAGTTGCGCCGATCGTCATTTCACCGCGACCGGAGATACCAGTGAAGGGCGTGGCACGCTCCATGGTTTCGCGGATATAGCGAAGATTGTCCATGGCGCGATCGGAGACAAACCGGACAGGTTCCATGCCGAGGATGGTAAGCCCGCATTAGGAATTCTGTCAAGTACTTTGTGAGGTAAAGACGAAATAGGTCCTATAGGACCAATAGGACCTATTCTGATTTCAGGGCTGCGGCGACAAGTTCGGCCTGTTCTTTCTGGTGGATGCTGTAAGAGCCGGTGGCCGGGCTTGCCGAGGCGCTGCGGCCGACGTATTGCGGGCGCTCACAGCCGAGCAGGATGCTCTCGAGGCGATCCTGGACAAACGTCCAGCCTCCCATGTTCTGCGGTTCCTCCTGCGCCCACACCAGCTGGTTCGCGTTTGGATAGCTGGCGAGTGTTTCGCGGAGGATGTTCGCCGGAAAAGGATAGAGCTGCTCCAGACGTAAGATTGCAACACTCCGATCCTCAGTCTTCTTTCGTGCCTCGGCGAGATCGTAGTAGACCTTTCCACTGCAGAGCACGACTCGCTTCACCGCATCGCGATCGGTGATCTCGGCGTCGTCAATCAGCGGTCGAAACCCTCCCGATGTCAGGTCGTCAATGCTTGACGATGCTGCTGGCAAACGCAGCAGGCTCTTCGGCGTCATTACGATCAGCGGGCGTTCCATGCCTGGTCGCACTTGTCGTCGCAGCAGATGAAAGTACTGCGCCGGCGTTGTCGGATAACAAACCTGCAGGTTGTTTTCAGCACAGAGTTGCAGGTAGCGCTCGAGTCGCGCGCTCGAGTGTTCCGGTCCTTGTCCTTCGTAACCGTGCGGCAGGAGCATCACCAGTCGTGAAGTCTGTTTCCACTTGTCTTCCGAAGCTGCGATGTATTGATCGATGATGGTTTGAGCGCCGTTTCCGAAATCACCAAACTGCGCTTCCCACAAAACCAGCGCGTGTTGTGCAACGACTGTATAGCCGTACTCAAATCCAAGCACGCCTTCTTCCGACAACGAGCTGTCATAAACATCGAAGCGCGCGTCGGAATTTTTCTCCGAACGTAACTCAGCGAGCGGCGCCCAGCTTTGTCCGGTTTGCGTGTCGAACAGAACAGCATGACGCTGGCTGAACGTGCCGCGTCCCGAATCCTGTCCACTCAGGCGCACTCGATTGCCGTCGAACACGAGTGAGCCGAAAGCGACCGCTTCGGCGAACGCCCAATCGAGCGGCAGACTGCCGTCGCCCATCTTCGCCCGACGCGCGAGTTGGCCCACCATCTTCGGATTGACGTGAAAGCCTTCCGGGACGACCGCGATCTTGTGAGCGATGCTCTTGATCGTTTCCGCGGAAACTCCTGTTTCAATCACCTCAGAACCGTCCATCTCCTCAACGCGGGCTTGCGGCTTTTTCGGTTCTTCGGCAACTTCTCGCTTTGCATTTGCGAGGGCTGTTTCGTAACCACGGACACGCTCCGCGATCAGATTGTTTAGTTCTTCTTCGGTGATGACGCCCTCTTTGATCAGACGTTTCGCGTAGACGGTGCGCACGCCCGGATGCGCTTTGACGCGCGCGTACATCAGCGGTTGCGTGTAGCTTGGTTCGTCGGTTTCGTTGTGACCAAGGCGGCGGAAACCAATAAGATCGAGCACCACATCCTTGTTGTATTCCTGGCGGTAGTCGAGTGCGATTTGCAGCACACGATAAGCAGCTTCCGGATCGTCGCCATTGATGTGGAAGATCGGCAACTGCGTCATACGCGCGACGTCAGTCGAGTAAATCGTCGAACGTCCGGCTTCCGGAGAAGTCGTGAATCCGATTTGGTTATTGATGATGATGTGAATTGTGCCGCCGGTGCGATAACCCTTCAAACCTGCCAGGTTCAGAGTCTCCATCACGACACCCTGGCCCGCAAAAGCGGCGTCGCCGTGTAACAGCACAGGCAAAGCGAGATCGATGACTTGCTCGCGAGTTGCTCCTCGCTGGCCCATCATCTCGTCCTGCGTCGCGCGCACCATTCCCTCGACAACCGGATCGACAGCCTCGAGGTGACTCGGATTTGGCGAGAGTGACAGGCTGACCTTTCGTCCGTCCGCGAGAATGCGTTCACCCGTTGCGCCCTGGTGATATTTCACGTCGCCTTCGTCAGCCGGAAACTCGGGATGCACTGAACCTTCGAAAGCGGCAAAGATTCGTTCACACAGATTCCCAATCACGTTCGCGAGCACGTTCAAACGTCCGCGATGGGCCATGCCGAAGGTGATGGCTTCAACTCCACGCGCGGCAGCGCCGTCGATCAACCGATCGAGCAAGGGAATGATTGTTTCGCACCCTTCCAGTGAAAATCGTTTCTGTCCGAGATATTTAGTGTGCAGAAAACGTTCGAACTGTTCCGCCGAGATCAGTTTCCAGAGCAGTCGTTTCTTGACTTCAACCGGAATCGGTTCCGGCTGCACAAACTCGCGGCGAATCTGTTCGCGAATCCATTGCTTTTCTTCTTTACTCTGTATGTGACGATATTCGATACCGA
>Ga0105238_10003695_pt1 | contig 15233 bp, 8 predicted proteins | sample KBSC34metaG_FD_81526 | JGI IMG/M metagenome (GOLD analysis project Ga0105238, IMG submission 81526) | Corn rhizosphere microbial communities from Kellogg Biological Station, Michigan, USA - KBS C3-4 metaG | ecosystem: Host-associated > Plants > Roots > Rhizosphere > Soil | place: Michigan, USA... | reverse complement strand
GACCACACGTCGTTCTCGCTGGGGCAGTTGGACCTGTTCGTGACCTCGGACGTGTCGGACAAATTCAAATTCCTGAGCGAAATCGTGTTTGAAGCCGGTCCGGAGAACATTTACGGAGTTCAGGCCGGCGAGCCGAACAGCTTTGGCGTCGATATTGAGCGGTACCTTCTGCAGTATTCCCCCAACGACTATTTCAGTCTTTCCGCGGGGCGGGTGCACACGGCGATTGGGTACTACAACACGGCGTATCACCATAGTTCATGGCTGCAGACGACCACGGGCCGGCCGTTGTTGTTCGATTTTGAGGACCACGGAGGGATCCTGCCGATACACATGGTGGGAGTTTCGGCGACGGGCCAGATTCCGTCGGGCGCAATGGGGCTGCACTACGTGGCCGAAGTGGGCAACGGGCGCGCATCGCGGAGACCGCTGGATCAAGAACCGGTGCAGAACGAGGAGGACGATCAGAACCACAAGGCGTTCAACCTGGCTTTGTTCGCGCGGCCGGAAGCGATTCACGGCCTGCAGACCGGCATTTCGTACTACCGCGGCCAGCTTGTGCCGCAAAACCAGCCCGCGATGAGCGAGTCGGTCATCGCGGCACACGCCATCCTAATGCGGCCGAAGTACGAGTGGCTGAACGAGGCGCTGGTCGACCGGCACACCTTGCTGGGCACGTCTCGCACCTTCAACACGCCCGGATTTTACAGCCAGGTGTCGAAGCAATTTGCGGCGTACCGGCCGTATCTTCGCTACCAGTACCTGAATGCGTCGAACCGAGAGCCGTTGTTCAGCGACGTAGGACTGCGGCATGGGCCGTCGGCAGGGTTGCGTTTCGATGCCAGCGAATCGGTGGCATTGAAGTTTCAATACGATTACACCTTTTTGCGAAACCAGCCCGGGACCAGCCAGCTGGCGCTCCAAATGGGATTCACCTTCTGATTGAATATTGGTTCGCATGCGCCGACTGACCACTCTCTTGATAACCGTGCTTCTGATCGCCTGGCCGGAGGTGGAGGGCGTGCATGCGGGCAGCGCGGCGCAAACACCGGGGACGACGGAGCCCCTGGCGATTGTGGTGAACCGGTCGAATCCTGTGGATGAACTGAGCTCGGCAGAGCTGCGCCGGATCTTTCTGGGCAATCGCAGCCACTGGGCGAACGGGCGGCGGATCACGCTGGTGATGCGGGAGCCGGGCGAGCCGGAGCGCGCAATCATTCTGCGGGAGGTGTGCGGCCTGACAGAAGACCAGCTGAAGAATCATTTCCTGCACGGGCTGTACACGGGCGAAATCCTGGTATCTCCGAAGATCCTGTCGTCGGCGGTGGGAGTGCGGAAGTTTATCTTCAACGTGCCGGGGGCGATTGGATATCTGCGGCTGGAGGATGTGGACGCGACGGTGAAGGTGGTGCGCATCGACGAGCTTCTTCCGGAAGACAAGGGATACAAGTTACGGGTAGCAACGGAGCTGGGGATGGGAAATTGAACAAAGCGCCCTATTTCGCGTCGTTCCGGCGGATGTTGTATCCCGTGCCACTGATGGACCGGGTGTTGAATGCATCGTCACGGCACAGCGCGATGCTGCTTCTGTTCATGGTGTGCTTCGGGGTGGCAGTCGTGGCGGTGTTCATGATCCGCGACCTCGAGCGGGCCAATGCCGGCGCGCCGGTGACGATTTTCGAGATCGAGACGGCGGTTGCATTTGACTTGTTTTCGCGGCGTCCGGCGGATGTGGTGCTGCTCGAAGTCGGGCTTGGCGGCCGGCTTGATTCCACCAATGTCATCGATACTCCGCTTGTCACCGTCATTACCCCGGTCAGCATGGACCACACGGAGTTCCTCGGCGATTCCCTTGCAGCGATTGCTGGCGAAAAGGCTGGAATCATCAAGCGCAACGTGCCCGTTGTGGTGGCCGAACAGGCGGGCGAAGCCATGAGCGTGATCGAGGCGCGCGCCCGGCAGATGCATGCACCGCTTATGGCGGCGGGCCAACAATGGCATGTCGGGGTCGAGCGGGGCCGGCTGGTTTACCAGGACGAGCGCGGCTTGATGGATCTCGACGCGCCACGCTTGTTCGGCCGCCATCAATTCGACAATGCGGGTCTGGCGATCGCGACCTTGCGCGCGCAAAGCTTGTTCAGGATTGAACCTGCCGCCTTTGAAAGCGGGATCGTCGCGGCGGAATGGCCGGCGCGGATGCAGCGGATCACCTCAGGCGATCTGCTCAAACTGGCGCCGGAGGGCGCCGAGGTCTGGCTGGACGGCGGACACAATGCCGAAGGTGGCCGCATCGCAGCCGCCGCGCTCGGCGATCTAGAAGAACGTGTTTCGCGTCCGCTCGTCGTTATCTGCGGGATGATGGCCAACAAGGATGCGAAGGGTTTTCTCGCCAACTTCACCGGTCTGACGCGCCATATCGTTGCGGTGCCGATTCCGGATCACGAGGGCGCGATGCCGCCGGATCGGCTGGCCGATGCCGCCCGTGCGCTCGGATTGCGGGTGGAGACGGTGGGTAGCGTGGAGGCGGCGTTGCGGGCGCTTGCGCGCCTGGCTTACGAGATTCCGCCGCGCATCCTGATTACCGGTTCGCTCTATCTGGCAGGTCACGTGCTCGCGCAAAACGGTTCGCTGCCAAGGTAAGCGGCCAAAGCAAACGGCCGGCTTTTCGGCCGGCCGCTCTTGGTTCATCCCAAAAGAAAGCTCGTCAGACGGCGGTGCTGATCCACTGCTGCAGCTTGGCCTTTGGCGCCGCGCCGACCTGGCGCGAGGCGATTTCGCCCTGCTTGAAGATCATCAGGGTCGGGATCGACATGATGCCGTATTTGGAGGCCGTCTTCGGGCTCTCATCGACATTCAGCTTGACGATCTTCACCTTGTCGCCCATCGCGCCGGAAATCTCGTCGAGCGCCGGGGCGATCATGCGGCAGGGGCCGCACCATTCGGCCCAGAAGTCGACCACGACCGGCCCAGTCGCCTTGAGAACTTCAGCTTCGAAATTGGCGTCAGAAACCTTGCTAACGGCCATGGAATACCTCTTGGGTTGACTAAAAAGGGCGACATGGAATCGCGCCCCCACAGGATGGAGCAAACCTATGAACGAGGTTGTTGCCGGTCAAGCGCGCTCATTCCTTTGGATAAGGGATGCCAGCGCGGCGTCCAGCGCGGGGGCCGGGATTTCCACCAATTCTGGCGTTTCGGTCCAAAGAATTGCGGCCCGGACCTGCCTCTCGGGGTAGAGCCGGCCAAGAACCGCCCGGTACAGCGACAATTGGTCGATATAGCCTGCGGGCACGCCTTCCGGGCCGGGAGCGGGAGCGTGGTCGGTTTTGTAGTCGACGATCAGCACGGCGTGATCGGTCACGACCAGGCGGTCGATTTGTCCGGACACCAAAATGGGCCCGCTTGGGGCCGTCAGCCTGCCCACGATTGGAACCTCGGCGCGGCTGCCGGCGCCGAACACCTCGGCCAATTGGGGCTCTTCAATCAGCCGGATGAGGTCGGCCGCGAGCGCCTCGCGCAGGCGCAGGGGCCAGGCTGCGGCGTTGCGGGCGAGGTACGAGAGCGCGGCGTCTCGACGCCGTTCGCCTCCAAGCTCGGGCAGCGACTGCAACAGCCGATGCACCAGGGTGCCGCGCTGCCGGGCCTGCGCGCGTGCATCGGCCCGTTCGCTCGATCGTTGGCCGGCTCGACTGGAGGCGGGCGCGGAAGGACGCAGCCGAGAGCCGGGCAAGGGAAGGGGGTTTGCCGGTTGCAGCAGCCAATCCGGGCGGCCCGCCGATAAGGCCGGCCGAGCGTGGACGGGAGCCACCGGCTCGAGCTCGGCGAGATCAGGGTGCCGATAACGCTTGGCGCCGCCGCTCGCCGTCTCGACCTCTTCTACCTCAAGGCCGGAGCGGGCCAGCCCCTTGGCGATCAGATCATACCAGGAGGACTCGCGCACGTTGTTCATGTTGCCCGGCTGGCAGCCTCCTATGATCAGCCGGTCGGCAGCCCGCGTCATTGCGACATATAGCAACCGCCGATATTCGTCCTCGGTGTCCCGCAGCATCGCCTCGCGCGCGATGCCGACAACGCTGCAGTCCTCGGCCTTCTTTCCTGCCCAGATCGAAATCTTAGGTGAGGTCGCGCCCGCCGGCAGGCGGATCAGCCCCAGCCGCTGGGTATCCGTGGGCGATGTCGTGGTGTCGGCGAGAAAGACCACGGGCGCCTCGAGGCCCTTGGCGCCATGCACCGTCATCACCCGAACCTCGTCGCGGGAAATTTCCATGTCCCGCTTCACTTCGGTGTCGGCCGCTCGCAGCCAGGCCATGAACCCCTGCAGCGACGCCGGCGCCTTGCGTTCATAGTTCAGCGCCAGCTCCAGAAATTCATCGAGCGCATCGTTGGCTTCATGCCCGAGCCGCCGCAAGATGCGGGCGCGTCCGCCATCGCCTCCAAGAAGCCAGGCAAAGAACCCGAATGGCGTTTCCCGCGCCGCATGGTCCTCGCATCGGCAAAGCCCGTCCCAGGCCTTGCGCAGACGGTCGTTCGCGTTGGCGTGATCTGCAAGCGTCCCGCGCAGCGATCCCTTGCGGCCGTGCGCGATCGCAAACAGATCGTCTTCGGTGAGGCCAAACAACGGGCTCTTCAATGCAACCGCCAGCGCCAGGTCGTCTTGTGCCAGAAGCAGCGCGTCGGCGAGGTTCATCAGATCGATGACCGCGATATGTTCGGTCAGCTTCAGCCGGTCGGCACCGGCCACGGGAACGCCGGCGTGCTTGAGCGCCTGAATGACGGCATCGAAAAGATTGCCGCGCCGTCGCACCAGCACCATGACGTCGCCATAGCGCAGCTGGCGGGGATGGTCCCGGGTACCCGTCATGGTGCCCGCTTCGACCAGCGCCTTGATCTCGATTTGAATGCGGCGCGCCAGCCGGACTTCGGGACTGGTTTGCGATACCGCATCGAATGGCGCGCGCCAGCCTTCGATCTCCTGCCGTTCTTCGGGTCGTTCCAGCTCCCAGAGATCGATCACCCCGGGCGTGGCATCGGCGAGCGCGTTGTGGATCGGATAGCCGTTGTCGATCGCGTGGATACTGCGATAGATCGCCTCCTCGCGAAATACCGCATCGACCGACTGCAGGATCGCAGGGCCGGAGCGAAACGAATAGGTGAAGGAGATCGGGTCGAAGGTCAGGCCGGCATTTTCGAACAGGCTTTTCAGGCTGCGGCGGCGGCTGTCGAATTCATGGGGGGCTGCGCCCTGGAAGGAGAAGATCGACTGCTTTTCATCGCCGACCGCAAAAATGGTGCGGACCACGCCTTCACGGGCGCCCTTTCCGGCGGTGAATTCCGAGATCAGATGGGCGATGATGTCCCATTGTTTCGGGCTGGTATCCTGGGCTTCGTCGATCAGGACGTGGTCGACGCCGCCATCGAGCTTGTAATGGACCCAGCCCGAGGAGCCGCTATCGAGCATGGCCAGGGTCTTGTCGATCAGATCGTCATAGTCGAGCAGCCCGCGTTCCTGTTTCTCGCGACGATAATTTGACGCACTCTGGGTCGCGATCACCAGAAGCGCCCAGGTGCGGTCGCGGAGTGTTACCGCGCGCCGGCGTTCGATCAGCTCCTCGACACGACCTTTTTCCTGTTCGAACAGATCGGCAATCGCCGGATGGCGCTCGCGAATTCGGGCGGTCAGCAGATTCTTTCGAAAGGCACGGGACTCGGTCAGAAACAGTCCGAGATATTCGTCGACCTGCATCGCGCCGCTCTGCAACAACGCTTCCCGCAGCCGTGCCGCCTGGTCCTGATCGCTTCTGGTGCCGCCATCCAGCGCCGCGGCAATGGCTGGCCATTGCGAGCGCGGCAAATGCGGGCCGTCAACAATGGCCTGCTCGATATCTTCGAGGCGGTGGTCCGGATTGACGCCGAGCGCCTCGGCTAATTGCAGCGCGGCGCGATCAAGGCTGCCCGCGGCGTCCGTCCATGCCATGAAATGGTCGCGGCTGAGACAGGCCTCGCGGATCACATCCTTGAAAGTGACATCGGCGGCATTGGCCATCGCCAGGGTGAGTGCGCGCCCCGTAACGCTGTCAGGATCGCGCGCGGCCTCCAACAGCACCAAAAGATTGGCCCGCTCCATCATTTCGCTCTGGTCGCGCTCGTCGAGCACGGCAAATCGCGCCGGCACATTGGCCTCAAACGGGAATTGCTGAAGCAGCCGGGTACAGAGCGCGTGAATGGTCTGCACCTTCAATCCGCCCGGCGTTTCCAGCGCCGCCGCAAACAGTTCACGCGCCCGTCTTCGGGTTTCGGCGCCCGAACGGGCTATTCCGAGATCGCGGATCGCGGCATCGAGCGCCTCGTCATCGAGCGTGACCCAGTGGCCGAGGGTCGAGAAAACCCGCTCGGCCATGTTGGCAGCGGCCGCCTTGGTGAAGGTGATGCAGAGAATTTTTTCTGGCGGCACGTTGTTCAGCAGCAGACGGATCACGCGCTGTACCAGCACATGGGTCTTGCCGGATCCGGCGTTCGCCGAAACGAAAGCCGAAGCCAGCGGCTCTGAGGCGCGGGACTGCATTTCGCGCACCGCGTTCGGAATAGGGCGCGGCGCTCTTACCATTCCTCGATCCCCATGCCGCCGGCCGCCGACCATTCCTTGATGCGGGCCAGGTCGTCGTAATCGCCGTATCTGTTCGTCCACATCGACAGATTGAGCGAGGTGTAGGCCTGCGATTCGTTTTCGAAGACGCGGATCAGTTCCTCCAGCTTGCGGCGCGCATCGTCGGCGGCGTCGTCGGGCAATTGCGGCGGATCGCTGCGATTGACCTTCAGTTCAAGCAGCCGCGGTTCGCCCGGCGGGTTGTTGCCGCTCAGCCGCACATAGATCAGCTCGGCCACCGATGCGCCCGCCGGGATGCCTGGAAAGCCGCCGCCGCGCAGGATCGCAGCTTCCAGTGTCAGCTGCGGCGATAATCCAAGCCGAACCTGCTTGCCGGTGGGCGGCTGGCCGGTCTTGTAGTCGAGAATAGCGAAGGTTCCGTCGTGCCGCCGCTCGATGCGGTCGGCCCGCGCGGTGAGAACGAAGCGTCGGCCGTTCGCGAGCAGAACGGATATTTCGCCCTGGATTTCGGCTTCCACCGATTGAATGTCGCTGCGCCGTGATGTTTCCCAGCCGGCAAACCAACGGGCGATGCGCTGAAAGCGCGGCCACCACAAAGCGCGCGCTTCCGGTCGCTCCATCAGCGGCGCGAATGATTTTTCGCCGAGCGCGCGCAACACGCGCTCCGGATCATCGGGCAGGGAAACAGGGAAGGCCTGCGTGAAGGCGCCGATCGCATCGTGGATCGCCGATCCGCGATCGGCCGCCGATAGCGGCATGTCGACGGCCTGGAGCGGCGAAAGCCCAAGGATGAATTTTGCGTAGATGGTATAGGGGTCGCGCAGCCAGTCTTCGATCGCAGTCACCGATAATTTCTGCGGCCGCGCCAAAACGGGAGGGGTTGGCGCGGGCTGCGCGATCGGTTCGACGCGCGAGGGTCGATCAAGGCTTTGGGCGAGTTCGACGTAGCCGAGGCCGCGCGCTTTGGCGGCCTGCCAATTGGCTTCACCCGCCACGGTCTCCAACCGATGCAAGAACCGTGACGCCACCGCCGGCGATCCGCCCACCTTGGCGGCATGGCTGAGGATGACTTCGCGCGTGCCGAGCAGTTGGGCCAAATCATGCGCCGACAGGCCAATGCGTCGTTCCGGCAGATCGAGCCCGAGTTGCTGGCGCATCGGGCGGCTGAGCCAGGGATCGATGGGAGGCGCGGGCGGCCAGATGCCTTCGACGAGTCCTCCGAGAATGACGCGATCGGCCTCGGTCAGTCGCGCTTCGAGCGGACCGTAAATCCGCAACGAAGCCGCGGCGGTCTCCGGCCGCCGCACGATGTGATCGCCGAAGGAAACCTGAAAGGCCTGCGGATAATCCTCGGATTCGATCAGAAGCCTGCTCGAGGCGTCCAGGTCAGCAAGGCTCTCGAAAGCATCGGCCAGCGCCGTCCCGTCTTGGCCGGCAAAGGCCATCACCGTCCCCTGCTCATCGCGCGAAAGCTCGATCAGCACCTGGCGGTGACGTTCGGCCAGATCCGAAAAATCGATTGGACCGCGCGCCGGATTTTCAAGCGGTGCCAGGGCAGCCTTGAGGCGGGCCAGCAACGGTGGCACGCGATCGAGCGCCTGGTCGCTCAGACGAGCTCGCATCTCGGAACGATGCAGCGAAGAAGGTTCGCCGTTGCGCAGCTTCGTCAATTCAAGACGAAAGCGGGCAAATTCGCTCTGTAAACCGTCGCTTCCAGGCGGCGGGCGCGTGCCGCGCAACAGCGTCAATTCGAGGTGCCTCAACGCCTCCCTGAAAGCACCCTCCGCTTCACCGAGCCGGCACAGGGGATGCTTCAGGAGAGCCAACAGGGTTGGCGGCTCCAAGCGCTTGAGCGCGGTTTCGGCGGCAAGCCGCGCAAAAATCCCGGCTGGCGTATCCATCAGGGAATCGCCACCGGAATCGTCGAAGGCGAGATTCCAGCGTCCGAGCGCCGCGCCCACTCGCCGCGCCAGCGCGCGATCGGGCGTCACCAGTGCGGCCGATATTCCAAGATGTTGCGCTTCGCGCATCACGACGGCAATGGCTAGCGCCTCGGCTTCCGGATTGGCGGCCTCGATCACGGCCATTCCCGCCATGCCGGCGGAAATCTGCGCATCGATCAAAGGCTCGGCCAGACGCTGGTGCCAGCGCGAGGTGGCATTCGCTGGCCGCATGGATTCGGAAGCCAATACTTCGCGGCCGGGAAAGTGCGGCTCGCCGAGCTGGCTCACATCGCTTCGTTTGATTCCAAGCCGGCGCAGCAAGCCGTGCATGGCAAATTGCGGATGGCTCGACGAGGGCGGCGTCACAGTTCGGCCGGCCGTGTCGGTGACGCCGCCAATCAGCTGCCAGGCTTCGTCATCCAGATCAGTGTCGAGCCCTGGCAGCACCACCGCGCCTTGCGGCAGGTTCGCAACCGCTTGCAGGAACGTCGCGGTAGCCGGCATCGATCCCGTCGATCCCGCCGCGATCACCGGCCCCCGGGGACGGGCCATAAGCCGCTCGGCCTCTGCTGCAATCAGGCGATCACGGCGCTCGGCGGGTTCGATGCGGCCATGGGCGCGCAGGATCTCGGGCCAGACATCCTTGGCGAGGTTGAGAAAGCGCAGTGTCAACTGCCAATAGGGATCGAGCGCGTCGGGCACCAATCCATCAAGGCTCTTCCACGAGACCTTGCGGGTCGCGAAATCGTCCATCAGCCGCGCCAGATCATCGGCCAGCGCCAGGATCGATTCCGTGCCCCCTGTGACGAGCGAGGCCTGTGCGGGATCGCCAGGCTTGATTTGCCTGGCCCAGCCCGCGATCAATTGCGCCAGCAGAAAACGTCGCTGCAAACCCTCCAGGGCCGGCGGGATTTCCAGCGCGGCAGGCCCGTGTGTGGCTTGCGCAAAAGCCAGTTCGTCCTCGTCAATATCGCCAAGCGCAACGATGCGCGGCAGTAGCGCGGCTTCCGCCTTCAGCTCATCAAGGAAAAGGTCGCGCGCCAGCCGGCCGGCGCGCCGGGTCGGCAGATAGATCGTCGCTTCGGCGAGCTTTTCCGGATCGCGCCTGGCGTTGAATCCCTCGATCAGCCGTCCATCGAGCAGGGCGGCGATGACGGTGCGCAAAAACGGCACAGATACGGGAACATTGAAAACGCGCATGGAGGCCTTGATTCGCGATCAGGGCGCATCATGGCACAGGCGTTTTTGGGGAGCGATTTGATTCACTCGCGAGGAGGCCTCTCAGACGACGCTTTCGAGATAGGCCTCTTCGGCGGCGGCAACCGCGTCCGGGGTTCCGACATGCATCCAGACGCCATCAAGCCGCAGTCCGAACAAACGCTCCTGCTCATTGGCGCGATCAAATATTTTCGTCAGGGAAAATTCGTCCCTGGGCGCATCGACAAACAGCGAGGGCGACAGGATGGCGGCGCCGGCATAGACAAAGGGGACCACCTGCTGCTCCCGACGACGACGCAGCGCGCCGTTCGGCAACATGCTGTAATCACCCCGGCCGCTATAGCCAATGCTGGTGGTCGTCGGCGCCATCAATAGCAGAATATCCATTTTCGCCGGGTCGAAGGCCTCGGCCATGCGTCCCAGATTGGGCCGCACGCCGTCGATCCACATGGTGTCGGCGTTCAAATGGAAGAATGGGGTATCGCCAAGCAGCGGCAACGCCTTGACGACCCCGCCGCCGGTGCCGAGCACTCTGTCGCGTTCATCTGAAATCGTGACCTTAGGCCGAGTGCGGCCCGCCACATGCTCGATGATCTGGTCGGGCAGATAATGCACATTGACTACGGCCTGTCCGACATCGGCGTCGGCGAGCTTGTCGAGCGCATGGTCCAGTAGCGCGCGGTCCGCCACCCGCACCAAAGGTTTCGGCAGGCGATCGGTCAAGGGCCGCATGCGCAGGCCAAGGCCGGCAGCAAGGACCATGGCTTTCGTGGGTTTGACCGGCATCGATATTCCCAAAGTGGAGGCTACCGGCGCACCGCGGCGCAGGAATCAAGAATAGGCCAATTTCCGTTCGGGTGGAATCGGAAGGCGCTTCTCCAGACCATACTCCGAAAGGGGCAGGCCGGGAGAATTGTTCCGTTTCATAGGCATCCGACGTGACACTTATGCGACGTTACCCGCCTCAGGCCTCGGCGTCCTGTGGAGCGCTGCGCCGGCCGGTCTTTTTCTTCTTGTCGGCCTGCTTCAGGAAGTTGACGCCGATCTGGTCGCCATTAACCCAGGCGAGCTCACATCGTCGATAGGCAAGACCGGTCGAGGACAGGAGCAGGAAGAATTCTTTCAGATGCAAGCCGACCACGGAGCCCTCGACCGTCAGCTTGGCGCCGGTCTCGGAGACGTCTTCCATCTTGCAGTCGCGCCGCCAGGTCCCGTCGATTCCCATCATGTGGGCGTCAATGCCGCGCTCGAACACCACGCGTTCGCCCGTGCGTCGTTCGGATACCATCGTTGTTGCTCCGCAGCTCAAAGTCCCTAAGGCCAGGGCAGACTTTGGCCCAAGGCAGACTTGGAGCGGATGGTAGGACGGGAGCCCTAACGGCCGGTAAATTTAGCGCTCAGGGCTGAGGGACATGCGCCGTGACCCAGTCCTTGAAGCGGGCCAGCGACGGGTGGGCCAGCGAGCGCTGCAGATAGATCCAGATGCGCGGCTGATGGCGAAGATATTGCGGTTTGCCATCGCGCCGGTTGAGCCTGGCGAAGGTGCCAAGCAGCCGGGTGTTGCGCTGCGCTGACATCAGCGCGTAAAGCTCGGCAAAGGAGGCCGGATCAAACCCTGGTTGCTGCTGCCGGCGCGCCTTGATGTAGCGGGTAAGCAGCGCCAGTTCGAGCTGCTCGGGGACGTCGATCCTCGCATCCTGCAGTAGCGAGACCAGATCGTAGGCCGCGGGTCCCAGCACGGCGTCCTGAAAATCGATGATACCCACCCGCGCCACGCCCGTCCGCTCGGCAAGCCAGATCAGATTGGGCGAATGATAGTCGCGCATCACCCATGTCCTGGGCGCGCTCGCCGCCTTTTGTAGAAGCTGCCGCCAGATCGCATCGAATTCGTCGCGCACCGTCTGGCCCGGCACGACGCCGTGGTCCGGCAGGTACCATTCCAGCATCAGGCCGATTTCGGTCAGCATGGCTTCAATGTCGAATGCCGGAATAGAGTAGGTGACATGGGGCGCCACCATGAGCGTTTCCGGCAGGGATAGATGATGCAACGCCGCCAGCGCGTCGGTCGCCGCTTCATAACGCTCGGGAATGGGCGCGGGCGGGTCTCCGGCCACAAAAGCGGCGCTGCCGAAATCCTCGGTGATGAGAAACCCGGCTTGAAGATCGGCGTGGTGGATCATGGGCGCCGAGAAGCCGTGCGCGCGCAAGCCCTGCGCGATCGCCACAAAAGGCTGCACGTCCTCGGCCAGATGCACGGCCGCGCTATAGCTCTGTCCGTGATAGATCGCAGGGCCGTCCGGACGCCTTGGCGAATTCATCAGGATGAAAACCTGATCGTTCTGGATCAGCCGGGCATAGGAACGCGTCGAGGCATCACCGGGCATGCGCCGTCGTCCAGCGTCAAGAAACCCCGCATCGGTCAGGAACTGCCGCAGCGCCATGAGCCGCTCGACCTTAACGGCTGCCTTGCCGAAGCCCGTGATTTCGGCGGCGCGCGCGCTTGGGCCGAGCGCGGGGCGGTGAGCCAAGGCGATATCGATGCGATCAGCGGGCAGAGCCGATCCCGCGCGCTCCGGCCATTCAATCACCACGACGGTGGCGTCCGGCAAGGGCAGCAGCCCGATCTCCTCCAGCTCGCTCGCATCATCGATCCGATAGAGATCGGCATGGACCAGCGCAAAGGAGGGCAGGTCGTAACTCTGTGCCAGCGTAAAGGTCGGGCTCGGTACCTCCAGCGACACGTCATCGGCGAGATAGCGGATCAGAGCGCGAGCGGCGGCGGTCTTGCCGGCGCCGAGATCGCCGGACAGCGTAATCACGTCATCGGCACCGATCAGGAGTGCCAGGTCGGCCATCAGATGGGCGGTAGCGGCCTCATTCGGCAGGGCAACGGAAAAGCTCGCTTTCGCGCGCGTCATTCGGCGGCACTGCGCTGCGCGGTCTGGTCGATCGGAAAATCGCAAGTCACCGTGGTGCCGACGCCCACGGTGGAATCGACCCAGACCCTGCCGCCATGCAGTTCAACGAAGGAGCGCACCAGCGACAGTCCAAGACCGGCGCCGCGATGCCGGGAGCCATTCGAATGGCTTTCGAACCAGTCGAACACCTTGTCCTTGACGTCGGGCGGAATGCCCGGGCCGTAATCGGTGACGGTAAAGAGGATGCTATGCTCGGTGCGCCGAGCCCGCAGCGTCACGGCTTGGTTGGGCGGCGAGAAGCCGACCGCGTTGGCCAACAGGTTATACAACACTTGCACGACCCGGCGCTCGTCGCCGACGAAATGGCCAATCTGCGGATCGACCTCGATATCGAGACGGATATGTTCGGTGGCAAGGCGGTCCTGAATGCCCTCGGCCGCGGCATCGATCGTCTTGCGCACATCGATCGGGCCGAGATTGAGGGTCATCGCACCAGCATCGATGGTCGCCAGATCGAGGATGTTGTTGATGATCGCGAGCAGCGCATTGGTCGAAGTGGTGATGTAGCCGAGATATTCGGCCTGCTTTGGCGTCAGCGGGCCGGTCAGGGGATCGCTGAGGAAATGCGAGAACCCGATGATCGTGGTCAGCGGCGAGCGCAGCTCGTAGGAAACGTGGTGAACGAAATCGACCTTCATCTGGTCGGCGGTTTCCAGCGCCTCGTTGCGTTCGCGCAGCGCGCGCTCGACATTTTCGGCGTCGGTGATGTCCTGGAAAGTCAGCATGGTAGCGCCATCAGGCAGGGGCATGGTCATGCAATGCACGACGCTGCCGTCCTTACGTTCCAGTTTCATCGCGACCTCACCGCGGTTTTCGATCGCGGTGATGGCCTCTTGCAGCTGGCGCCAGGTGGCGGGCTCGTCAAACAGCGGCTTGCACCACTGAATGATGGTTTCAATGTGGGGCTGCTCACGCAACGCTTCCGGGGATAGTTTCCAGATCCGGACAAAGGCCGGGTTGAACAATTGGGCGCGGCCATTGCTGCCGAACACCGCGACCGCCTCGGCAAGACTGTCGAGAGTTTCCCGTTGCACCCGGATCAGACCATCGAAGCGCCGCGCCAGGTCCAGGCTCTCGGTGACATCGTCGAACAGATAAGTGACCCCGCCTTCCGGATTTGGTGTCGTAACCACGCTGAGCGCGCGGCCATCCGGCAGATACCAGGTGTCCTTGTGCGGATCGATCGCGCGATAGGCCTCGTGCAGTTTGGCTTTCCAGGCCCGGAAATCCGGTTGCTCCGGCAATTTGCGGGCCGCGCGCAACCGATCGAGCACGCTTGAATCATCGGGATTACCGTCGAGAAAATTCCGGTCGAGATCCCACAGCCGGCGATAGGAATCATTATAGAAAGCAAGCCGCCGCTGGCCATCGAAGACGGCAACGCCGGAGGATAGCTGGTCCAGCGTGCGTCGATGGGCCTCGGCCATCCGCACCAGCGCGGCTCCGAGTGCGGTGGCCTCGCTGGCATCGATGGCGATCCCGGCGCTGCCGCTGCGCATCTGACGGGCATGTACATCGTAAAATCGCCGCTCGCCACCAACCACGATCGGCAGCCGCGCGTTAAAGACCGCCGTCTGGCTCAACGCGCGATCCATCTCGGCGCGGGCGCTACTATCCAATAGCTCCACGCCGCGCCGAACGGCGTCGGTGACATCGGCTGCGTCGGTAGCGCGCGCATAGGCCGAGTTGGCATATCCTAGGCTGCCGTCGGCCTGTTTGGTCCAGATCGGCCAGGGCGCGGTGGCGATGAGACCGCGCAGCATCTCGGTTTCCCCGGCGAGCGTCCGGTAACGGAGGCTGGTTTCGGCAAGCTCGCGGCGCAGCCCGCTCAGTTCGCGGATGCGGACGATGGCCTGGCCGCCGATGGCTCGCCCAAGCGCTTCGATGGTATGACCGTTGAAGGTGGTCAGATGAAGCAGGAAGGCTTCGCCATTTTCGCGCAGCGCGTCGATCGCATGGTCGATCTGCAACGCGGGCTCCGGCGGCAACCAGGTGCCGAACGCCAGCAGTCGCTGTGGCTGAGGGTGCAGCGGATCCTGCGGAATCAATAAGCCTACGTCGCCGCTGATGTCAGGGTGGTTGTCCCCGGCCGACCAGGAAATCAGAATTTGCGGTTCGGCAAACAGCAAGGTTCGATAATTGTCGGTCTCTGCCTGCAGCGACCGCAGGTCGGCACGCAATCGGGCCTCGTTGTGGGCGGCGCGCAATCGGGTTCGCATCAACAGGATGGCGGCCACCACGGAAAAGCCGAGCGGCGCCAGTCCGGTCGTCAGGACCGCGAACTCCTGCCAGTTCAAATCGAACAGCGCCGACATCGAAGAGGGGAGCGACGGCTCGCTGGCGCGCGCGGGAAGCCCCGCGATCACCGAGGTGCCAAGCACGGCGATGCCGTAGTGCGCCAGCGAGGTGCACGACAGCAGGGTCCGCCGCATGGCCGCGATCACGCCTGACATGGTTTGCCCCAAACCGCACGACTTTACGTCCGGCGTT
>Ga0105238_10003692_pt1 | contig 15236 bp, 16 predicted proteins | sample KBSC34metaG_FD_81526 | JGI IMG/M metagenome (GOLD analysis project Ga0105238, IMG submission 81526) | Corn rhizosphere microbial communities from Kellogg Biological Station, Michigan, USA - KBS C3-4 metaG | ecosystem: Host-associated > Plants > Roots > Rhizosphere > Soil | place: Michigan, USA... | reverse complement strand
GTCGCCGTGCGCATTGTGGCCGCCGATCCCGAGTCGCAGGAACGGATGCGACCGCCAAGACGGACTTCATCGAGCGCGTCGTCGCCTTGGCGCTCGAGGGATATCCGCGGGGCGGTCAGGGAAGCTGAGGCGCTGAAACCGCACCTGCGGACGCGGCATCGAAGCGGGTAGTTACTACAATCTCCCCAGGGGGTCGAAAGTCATGTCCATTCGCGCCATCAAGGATCAGTCCCATCCCAAACCCACGCTCGAAGGCGCCGGTGTCCGGCTGCAGCGGGCGTTCGGGTTCGGCAACACGCGGGACTACGACCCCTTCCTGCTGTTCGATGACTTCCGCAACGACAACCCGAGCGACTACCTCGCCGGCTTTCCGTGGCACCCGCACCGTGGCATCGAGACGATCACCTATGTGCTCGCCGGCGATGTGGAGCACGGCGACAGCCTGGGCAATCGCGGCAGTCTCGGCGCGGGCGACGTGCAATGGATGACGGCGGGTAGCGGCATCCTCCACCAGGAGATGCCGAAGGGCGACGCGCAAGGACGCATGCACGGGTTCCAGCTCTGGTCGAATCTGCCGGCGTCGCTCAAGATGTCGAAGCCGCGCTATCAAGACGTGAAGGCGGAGGAGATTCCGGAAGTTACCGACGACGACGGCACCAAGGCGCGCATCGTGGTGGGCGAGTTCTGGGGCAAGACCGGTCCCGTAGTGGGAGTGGCCGCCGAACCGCGCTACGTGGACATCAGCGTGCCGCCGCGCAAGGAGAAGCGCATCTCGATCGAGCGTTCGCACCACGCGTTCGCGTACGTCTTCGCCGGCTCTGGCACCTTCCGCGACGCATCGGCGCCGCAGTCGGTCCTCAACGAGCTGACGGGCTCGCGCGAGCAGGGCGCCGCGGGCAACCGCACGCTGGTGCTCTTCGATCAGGGCGACGAGATCGTGGTGCGCGCGGGCGACGAGGGCATCCGCTTCCTGCTGGTCTCGGGCAAGCCGCTCGAGGAACCGGTGGCCTGGTATGGCCCGATCGTCATGAACACGCCGCAGGAGCTGCGGCTCGCCCAGTACGAGCTGAGCGCGGGCACCTTCATCAAGGAAGGCGCGTCTGGGTTCTGAGATCAACGCGAAGACACTCTTCCGGGTGGGGCCGCTGACCGTTGTGGTCGCGGTCCTGCTCGTGCTGATCGTCACGCATGTGGCGGCGTGGGCGCCGACGGTCTCATCCTCACGAATTCAGCGCTAATCAAACGACGCGCGCAGGCCTGAAGGCCTGCAGCGACGTGCGCCGAGGGCGGTTGCGCCGCGTGCTAGACTCCGCGCGATGAAACGCCGGTCGCGCTTCTCGGCGCCGCGTCGAGACTTCATACGTCAGGCGGCGACTGCCGGCGCTGCGATGGTGGCCGCTCCGACCGCGATGGCCGCCCAGGCGCCCGGCCCCGTTGCCACGCCCGCCGCAGCGTCAGATCCCGAGCCCGAAGCGCTTACTGGCGGGCGCGCCGGATCGGACTTCATGGTCGACACGATCAAGGCGCTCGGGGTCGAGCACATCTGCGCCAACCCCGGATCGAGCTTCCGGGGCCTGCACGAGTCGATCATCAACTACGGCAACAACAGCAAGCCCGAGCTGATCACGTGCATGCACGAGGAGTCGGCCGTGGCGATGGCGCACGGCTACTTCAAGATCGAAGGCAAGCCGCTCGCCGTGATGGCGCACGGCACCGTCGGCCTGCAGCACGCGTCGATGGCGATCTACAACGCGTGGTGCGACCGCGTGCCGGTGTATCTGCTCCTCGGCAACACGCTCGACGCCACGATGCGCGCGCCAGGCGTGGAGTGGGTGCACAGCGTGCAGGACGCCGCCGCGCTGGTGCGCGACTTCACCAAGTGGGACGACATGCCGATGTCGCTGGCGCACTTTGGCGAGTCGGCGATGCGTGCCTACAAGGTGGCTATGACGCCGCCCTACGGACCGGTGGTACTCATCGCTGACAGCGAGCTGCAGGAGCGGCCGATCGCCGCGCATGGTGCGCCACCGCGCGTCCCGCAGATGACGCTGGCGTCGCCTCCTCAGGCGGAGTCTGGAGCCGTGACCGAAGTCGCGAAGCTGCTGGTCGCGGCGTCGAACCCCGTGCTGATCGCCGATCGACTTGCGCGCACTCCGGCCGGCATGGCGCGGCTCGTCGAGCTGGCGGAGCTGCTGCAGGCCGCGGTCATCAGCGCGCAGCCGAACGTGCTGCCGCCGACGTCGGCGGGGCGCATGAACTTCCCCAATCAGCATCCGCTCAATCAGACGCTGCGTTCGGTGGCCGTCACGGCGGAGGCGGACGTGGTCGTCGGCCTCGAGATCGCGAACTTCTACGGCGCCACCAACATCATGCGCGACCAGCTCGAACGCACGAGCCGCCCCGGCACAAAAGCGGGCGCGAAGCTGGTGACGATCTCCGCGACGGACCTCACGTCCAAATCCAACTACCAGGACTTCCAGCGCTACGCCGAGGTCGATCTGGCGCTCGCAGGCGATGGTGAAGCCACGCTGCCCGCGCTCATTGAAGCCGTACGGCGTCTCCTGACACCGGACCGCCGCAGCGCCTTCGAAGCGCGCGGCAAACGGCTGGCGGAGGCGAGTGCCGCGGCGGTAGCGCGTGCGCGATCGGACGCGGCCTATGCATGGGACGCGTCGCCGATCAGCACCGGCCGTGTGGCGGCCGAACTGTGGGACAAGATCCGGCGCGAGGACTGGTCGCTGGTGAACGGCAACTTGAGCGGCTGGCCGCAGCGTCTCTGGACGTTCGACAAGTACCACCAGTACATCGGCGTCTCGGGCGGATCGGGCATCGGCTACGGATCGCCGGCGGCGATCGGCGCCGCGCTGGCCAACAAGAAATACGGCCGGCTGTCGGTGAACATCCAGAACGATGGCGACCTGATGTATGCCCCAGGAGTGCTGTGGACGGCGGCGCATCACCAGATCCCGATCCTCACCGTGGTGCACAACAACCGCGCGTATCACGAGGAGACGATGCACCTGCAGCGCATGGGCAACCGCCGCAATCGCGGCGTGGACCGCGCGCACATCGGCAACGAGATCGACAACCCCGCGATCGACTACGCGAAGCTGGCGCAGAGCATGGGATGGTTCGCGGAAGGGCCGGTCTCGAACCCCAACGATCTCGGGCCGGCGCTGGCACGCGCTATCGCCGCCGTCAAGAAGGGGCAGCCCGCCCTCGTGGACGTCATGACGCAGGCGCGGTAATGCGAACGCTCCTTGCCGCGCTCGCCGTCAGTCTGAGCACCGTAGGTGCGTCGGCTCAAACCGCGCCGGCCGGTTCGGTGGACAAAGGGCGCGCGACTTTCCAGAAAGTGGGCTGCGCGCAGTGTCATGGACGCGAAGGACAGGGCTCGCCAACGACCGGTCCGCGCCTTGGTCCCGTGTCGATGCCATGGGCGGGGTTCTCGCGATATGTCCGCGCGCCGCGCCAGCAGATGCCGCCGTATACCGACCGCATCCTGCCCGACGGCGACCTCGCGGATATCTACGCGTTCGTGCAGTCGCGGCCCAAGCCTGGGACGCCCGCGATTCTGCGACCTTGACTAGTGCCGCTGCGGCGGCTTCACGATCCACTTCGTGAGCCAGGTGGGATCCACCACGATCTGACCGGTGGAGCGCAGCTCGTACTCGCCCGGCTCCGCCGGCTCGTAGGCCGCGGGGTCGAACGGCAGCCAGTGCTCGTCGCCGTCGGCATCCCGCACCGTGACGCCGTCCTCGGCGCTCGCCTGCACGACTTGTCCGTGGAACTGGTGGCGTTCCTTGACGTTGCCGGCGTAGTCGACCATCGTCACGCCCGCAAGAACGTCTGTCCCGAGGAGCTCCGCCGCGAATTTCTCGTCGGACCGATCGGCCATGAAGGATCAATCGGCACGACGGCGGAGAGCTGAAAACCCGAGAATCCCCGGGCCCGATTTCACCGCCGGCGGGCGAAGCGGTAGTTGCCCGAGACGTGTTTTACCAACAGGCCGCCGTCGATGAACTGCACGCCAAGCCCGTAGAGACCGCTGAACTCGGTGTTGGACGCGGCGATCAGCACCTGCTTGCCGCGGTTGTCCATGTCGCCCACCAGATGCCCGTCCTCCACCGTGATCTGCACGGTGCGGCCAGCCGCCTGGTCGGCGCCGGAAATCTGCACGCTGTGCCAGAACGGCGCCTGTTCGTCGTACGTCCCGACGTAACGCGACAGCACGTCAGCCGGCACCTTCACCTCGTTGCGGCGGTCGTCCGCCGCGGTGCCGATCCAATGCACCAGGCTGCGCCCCGCGCCTTCGTTGCACACCCACTCGAGCATCTCGGTGTCGGGCGCGTAATCGGACACCACCTTGACGGTCCACGGCTTGGCGTACGCACCCGGATCGTCGAACGTCACGTCGGTCTCGAGCTTTCCGAAGGTCGGCCGGCGATAGCGTTCGGTCAACCGGAGCTGATCGGTGTGCGGATGGCCGTCGCGATCCAGCCATGTGCCCGGGTGGAAGCCGAAGCTCTCGACGACCAGCATGTCGCCTTCCCAACGGCCGACGGAATATCCCATCCACGACGGGTTCGGGGTCGTTTCGAGTTTGCGCCCGTCCATCCAGATCTGGCGGTAGGTGAGATCGGGGTTGAGCATGACGATCAGCTGCGGCGTCTGGATGATGCGCATCATCTCGGAGCCCGTGCTGTCGCCAGACGTGGCGTAGGCGGGGCCGAGCGGCAGGCAGCGCACCTGCATGCCGTCCTTGCCCAGATCCTCGCGATGCGCTTCCACGGTCTCGCGCGTTGCCGGCCGCAGATCCTCAGGCTTGAGGTCGGCAGCGACGTTGCGCGCGTACTTCACCGACGACTTCGCCCACAGCCCCGTGAGATCGGGCTTGCCGTCCTGTGTCCGAGGCGCCGGCGCCGCGAGATTCGGCTTGCCGTCCGCCGTGCGTGGAATCCCCGGCGTGTTGTGCCCGAGCCATTGCGCCGCAAGTGCGCCGCTCGAAATCACGACGAGAACTGCGATGAGACCGGCTTTCATGGTCGACTCCTAGCCCGCGATCGATTTCCAGTTCTGTGACAGATGCTCCGCGGTGCGCCACGCGAGCGCCTGCGCGGTGAGCGTCGGGTTGCGCGCGCCGCTCGTGCCCATCACCGACGCGCCAAGGATGCCGAGGTTCGGCACTTCATGCGAGAAACCCCACCGGTTCACCACGTTGGTGTCCGGGTTGTCGCCCATGCGCGTGCCGCCGTAGGCGTGCGTCGTCGGTCCCATCGTGCCGACCGGTGTCTTCTCCGTGACGACGGCACCCGCGGCGCGGTACCACTGCACCATCTTGTCCTGGATGAAATCGGCGAGCCGCCGCTCGTTGTCCTTGTAGTCCGCAGTGATGCGGCACACCGGAAAGCCGAGCGGATCCTTCACCGTGGGATCGAGGTCGAGATAGTTGTCCTCGTAGGGCAGCGTCGTGCGCTGCAGGTACGCAGTGTTGCCGCGATCCGCGTTCTCACGGATGAACGCCTTCCACTGCGCGCCCCAGCGCGGTGCGCGGCCGAACGTGCTCATGTTAGCCGCGGCGATCGGCCGCCGGTCCGAGTACACCCACAGGTTGCCGCCGCCGATGAAATCCAGACCGCCGTGGTCGAAGTTGTCGTCGGCCCAGTCGTCCACGGCCATCCCCTGCGCCGGCAGTCCGTACCAGGTGTTGAGATTGCGCGGAAATAGCGCGTTCACCGTGGCGATCTGGTTGTGGCTGAAATAGTGCCGGCCCACCTGTCCGTGATTGTTGGAGAGCCCCTTCGGAAACGCTGAGGACTTGGAGAGAAGCAGCAGGCGCGTGTTCTCGTAGGTGTAGCTCGCGAGCAGCACCGCCGCCGCCGGCTGGAAAAATTCCTCGGTTCCTTTGCGATACGTGACGCCGCTCACCCGGCCTTGCGAGTCCGCGTCGATCGATGTGACGTGCGCCTCCGTCACGACGGTGAGCCGCTTCGTGCGCTGCGCTTTGGGAATCGTCGTGACGGCGGTCGATCCCTTGGCGCTCACGTGACAGCCGCCGCGATTGCAGAAGCCGTGATACACGCAGCCAGAGCGCCCGTCATACCGCCCCGACGTGATCGCGGCGGGGCCGGGAAACGGATGCCAGCCGAGTGACCGTGCCGCGCCGGCCATCATCTCGGTGAAGCCTGTGCCGCGCAGCGGAGGCATCGGGTAGGCGCGGGCGCGCGCTCCCTCGAAGATGTTGCCGCGCGGGTCGATCTTGCCGCCGATGTTGCCGGCCTGCCCCGAGACGCCGATCTCGACTTCGACCTTGTCGTAGTACGGCTCGAGTTCCTCGAGCCCGAACGGCCAGTCTTCGACCGTGGTTCCTTTCGGCAGCCGCGCCGCGCCGTAGCGCCGCCGCGTCTCGCTCACAACCTCGAAGTCCCACGGATTCAGCCGCCAGCTTTGCGCCCAGTAGTGCAGCGTCGTGCCGCCGACCGCGTTCATCATCGGGTGGATCGCCGGGCGCGGAGAGTACGGCGCGGTCGCGCTGGAACGATGCGTCGGCACTTCTCGATTGGCCTTCTGCACCGACTGCGGCCAGCCGCGGAAATTGTTGCGAAGTTCGTCCGGCGACAGATCCGCGGGCGCCAGCCAGGTGCCGGCCTCGAGCCCCACCACGTCGAGCCCGGCCTGCGCGAGCGGAAGCGCCGCCACGCCGCCGGTCGCGCCCAGACCGATGATCACCACATCGGTCTTGCGAAGGTTAGTGGCCATGTGCCGGCTTCCGCCCCGAGAACATCGAGTAGTCGTACGCCGACATGTGCGTGGCCGCCGGCTTGGCGTCGAGGTTCTGCTGATCGGCGGTGACGGCAAGCCGTACGCCCGGATAAGCGATCAGATCCCAGCCGGCAAAGTTGCGGTTGCCGCCGTAGAACGGATCGCAGAAGGTGCCCTGCACGGTGTGCGCGAGCACGAGCGCGAAGAAGGACGCAGAGCCGCCCTCGAAGCCGGTGGCGGTGTTGCGCTCCATGTCGGCGAGCACGGTGTCCTGGTCCGCCGCCGACAGCTGCGCGAACGGCGCGCGTTTGGCGCCGCGCGCGTAGGCGTCAACGCTGGCCAGGCCTGCACGATACGCGTCGCGGAAGTTCGCGAGCGCGCCGGCGAGCGCGCGGTCGATGTAGATCGCGGCTCCGGCTTCAGCTGCGCCTGGGCCATCCGGACCGGTGGGAATCAGCCGCGCGGCGATTGCTTCGAGCGTGACGGCTTCGGCTGGCGTGAGCGCCTCGAGCGGACCGCGCGCCGGGGAACGGCGTGTCTGAGCGTCCGCGACGGACGTGCCCGGCGGAAGGACCTCCGTGAGTGCGACGAATGCACCGGCCGCGCTCACGCGGCCAAGGAGCGCGCGGCGCGACAGATCGCCCGGCTGACCGCCGTCGCTCATCGCCGCCGCGCCGGTGCGACGCCGACCGTCGCCAGCTGCGCACGGTCGAGCGACGCGCGAATGAAGCCGGATGCGCGCAGGTCGTCGACGAACGTATCGAGAATCGCCGCGGTCGCCGTGTCGCCCTTCTTCACCACGAACGACTGCTCGACGCCCACGTAGCTGCCGGTCAGTGCTCGCAGTGGCACGGGCTTCCCAGCCGACGCCCTTTCTGCGTCGGCGGCGCGCTGCGTGTTCTGCGCAAAGGCGTCCACCTCGCGATTGCCGAGCATCCGTTCGAGATCCGCCTCCGACGGCTGCACGTCGATGGCTTTCACGCGCGCGTGTTTGAGGTTCGCGCTCAGCCAGATCTCCTGCGTCTGCGCGCGCACGGCGCCGATCGTGACGCCTTCGCGGTCCGCCTCCTCCACGGTGCGCAAGGGCGAATCGGCGCGCACGAGATGCGTGTTGTACATGACCGCAAACGGGCCGGCGAACTCTACCTCCCGCGCGCGCGCTTCCTCATAGGCAAGGAAGCCGATGTCGGCGGTGCCCCCCTGCACGTGCGCGATGACGCCTTGCGCGTTCTGGGCGGGAATCAGCTTGAACGGCACCTTCAGGCGGCGGGCCAGCTCGCGGACCAGATCGGCGACCGGGCCGGTGATCTCGCCGGTCTTCGGATCGGTGCGTGCCTGCACGGGATTGGTCCCGAGAAACGCGGCCCGCAGCGTGCCCGTGGGCGCCAGATCGGCGCCTCGCGTTGGGCTGACGCTGGCACTCCAGATGACGGCGGCGATGACCAGAAGGAGCCCTCCTCGCACGCGCCGATTATGCCCGAGCGCGCGCCGCGGCTAAAGCCCCGCCTTACGGGGATGGGGCTAGAATCTGCAGCCATGCGGCGCGCGCTGGCTCTCGTGTTTCTGGCCGGTCTGGCCCTCCTTCCGGGGGCGCTCGTGCGCGCGCAATCCAGGCCGGACGCGCGCAACATGGTCCTCGTTGGGCACGATGATCTCGGCGGCAACGGCGACGGCGGCGAGGGGCTGGCGCTGCAGCAGTTTCCCGACGGCCGCAAGGTGCTCTACCTGGCGCACGAGGCGCCGCAGCGCTGTCTCAGCGTGATCGACGTCAGCCGCCCCGAGGCGCCGGCGCTGATCAGCCAGCTGCCCTCGCCGGCACCGGGCGTCACGCGCTGCAACTCGCTCGGGCTCTCGGGCAGCGTGCTCGCGGTGGCGAACCAGGCGGCCAAGGCAGGTGGCAAGACAGCGGGCATGTGGGTGCTCGACGTGTCGAGCCTCGACCGGATCAAAGCGGCGAAGTCGCTCGATGATCTGAAGCTGTCGTTCTTCGATACCTCCGGCCCGCAGTCGCGTGGCGTGCACAACCTGTGGTTTGCGGACGGCGAGTTCGCGCACCTCACCACGGGCATGCCCGACTTCGTTCCCACGAACGAACAGGACGATCAGATTTGGGTCACCGTGGATCTGCGCGATCCAAAGCGTCCGCGCGAAGTCGGGCGCTGGTGGCTGCCCGGCACGCGCAAAGGCGACGGCTGTCTGCCCGCGTGCCTGCCGAAACGCCACGTACCCTTCGACGACGGCTACCGGCCGCATCAGATCGAGATCTGGCCCGATCACGCCGACCGCGCCTATGTGGCCTACATCGACGGCGGCGCGATGATTTTCGACGTCTCGGGCCTGGCGCAGGTGAAGAGCGGACGCGCCGCGCGCTACACGCCGCGGCTCCTCGGCCGCCGCGACTTCCATCCGCCGTTTCCCGCGTGGACACACACGTTCCAGCCGATGTTCGAGCGGAAGCTCGCGTGGGCGTCCGACGAGGACACGATGGACAACTGCAAGGACGCACCGAAACTGGTGTGGCTGCTCGACATTCGCGACGAGACCAATCCCGTCATCGTCGCCACCGCGCCGCTGCATCAAAACGACGGCGAGCGATGCTCGAGCGGCGGGCGCTTCGGCGCACACAACATCCATCCGAACTTCCCCGGGCCGCTTTACGCGAACTTGAAGAACACGACCGTGGCGAGCTGGTTCAACGGCGGCGTCCGCATCTTCCGCGCCACGGATGGACCCAAGGGCGTCGCGAACGTCCCGCCGCAGATCGACGAGCTGGGCTACTACATTCCCGAGGCGCCGCCGCGGAATCCGTCGAAGACCATTCAGATCAACCACGCGATCGTCGGCGCCGACGGTCTCATCTACGCCAACGATCGCTTTGCGGGAGGGCTCTACATCCTGCGCTACACCGGCACCGTGCCGCTCGATTGACCACCGTCATCCACAGAGGATCATGATGCGCACTCTACAGACCGTCATCGCTCTCGCACTCGCCACGTGGCTCGGCTCCGAGGTGATGCGTGCCGCCGCCGAACCGCCGGCGTGGGCGTACGCCATTCCGCCGGCTCCGCCCGCGGGCGCGCCCGCCGCCGCTCCGGCCGCGCCGGACCCCGCACCGCGCAGCCTGCCGGGCAGCACCCTCACGTTTCCGCTCGCAAACGTCCGCGACGCCTTCGGACCAGCGGACTGGTTCCCCGGCGATCACCCGACGATGCCGGAGGTAGTGGCGAAAGGGCGCCGTCCCGACGTGCGCGCGTGCAGCCTGTGCCACTACCCGAACGGCAAGGGACGTCCGGAGAACGCCGGCGTGGCCGGTCTGCCGGTGAGCTACTTCATCCAGACGATGAGCGACTTCCGCAACGACACGCGGAAGAGCGCCGAATCGCGGAAGGCGAACACCAATGTGATGATCCAGATCGCGAAGGGGATGACCGAGCCGGAGATCAAGGCGGCCGCCGACTACTTCGGATCGATGAAGTGGACGCCCTGGATCAAGGTGATGGAATCGAAGACCGTGCCGAAGACGCGCATTGCCGGCGGCATGTATCTGCGCGAGGGCGAGGGGACCGAGCCGCTCGGAATGCGCATCATCGAGACGCCGGAGAACGTCGAGTTCACCGAGACGCTGCGCAATCCGCGCTCCGGGTTCATCGCCTACGTGCCCGAGGGCAGCATCAAGAAGGGTGAAGCGCTCGTGACCACCGGCGGCAAAGGGAAGACGACCGAGTGCGCGCTGTGCCACGGCGCCGATCTGAAAGGACTCGGCCCGGTACCCGGGCTCGCGGGCCGCTCACCGAGCTATCTCGTGCGGCAGATGTACGACATGCAGGCCGGCGCGCGCCACGGCGTGTGGACCGACCTGATGAAACCGGTCGTGTCGAAGCTCACCGACGAGGACTTCGTCTCGATCGCGGCCTACCTGTCGTCGCGGATGCCATAGCCGGTCTTACGGCGGGGCTTCTAGCCCCGCTATTCTACGGAGGCACGGCGCTTGCTCTACTCAGAGCATGACGCGTCGCCTCTGCCGCGGAACCTTGGCCACGATGAGCCTGCTGGCTCTCGTGGCCATTTCTCTGTCAGCGCAACAACGGAAGAGTGGAACGCCAGAACACACCGCGCCGGCCGCTCGAAAGGCCGCCCCAGAGAAGCTCGCGGCGCAGGTGCTGATCGATCGTGCCGGCTTCTCTCCGGGTGAAATCGACGGCGCGGGCGGCACGAACACTGACAACGCCATCGACGCATATCAGCGTGTCACCGGCATGCAGGTGGCGGATCTCGTCGCGGCGGCGCAAGAGCCGCCAACCACGAAGTACACGATCTCGACGGAAGACATGGCCACGCCGCTGACGCCGTCGATCCCGGCCGACATGATGGCCAAGTCGCGCCTGAAGCGTCTGAACTACACGTCGGTTCTGGAAATGCTGGGCGAGAAGTTCCACACCTCTCCGGCGTTGTTGAAGCGGCTCAATCCACGCCTGAAAGTGGCGGCCGGCGAGCAGATCGTCGTGCCGAACGTGAACGTCGTTTCGGACGCGGAGGGGAAGCCGCGGCCCGACGTCGTGATCCATGTCTCGAAGTCGGCTTCGACGCTGTGGGTCACCGACGGATCGGGCAAGACGATCATGCATGCACCCGTCACGAGCGGCAGCGAGCACGATCCATTGCCAATCGGCGAGTGGGCTGTCACCGCGGTGTCGCGCAACCCGACCTTCAACTACAACCCGGATCTGTTCTGGGACGCCAACCCGGCGCATTCGAAGGCGAAGATTCCGCCGGGACCGAACAATCCGGTTGGTGTCGTGTGGATCGATCTCAGCAAAGAGCACTACGGGATCCATGGCACGCCCGAGCCGTCGACGATCGGCCACACCGAATCGCACGGCTGCGTTCGCCTGACCAACTGGGACGCCTTGCGGCTTGCCGCGATGGTGGGGAAGGGCACCAAGGTGGAGTTCGTCGAGTGACTGTCACGTGGCTGCAGGGCCCTGCGTGGCTGCAGGCCCTCAGGCCTGCACCAGCGTTCGCAGCGTTCGCCCTCGCTGCCAGTATTGGTCTTGCCGCCGACGAAGACGACGCGGTGAAAGCGCTGCGGAAGCGGCATCTCGAGCTGCCCGTGCAGGGGCTGAAGCGAAGCGACCTGCGAGACACGTTCCGGGAGACACGCGAGCGCACGCGACAGCACGAAGCGCTCGACATCCTGGCGCCACGAGACACGCCGGTGCTGGCCGTGGACGACGGCACGGTCGCGAAGCTGTTTCTGAGCAAGGCTGGCGGCAACACGATTTATCAGTTCGATCCCACGTCGACCTACGCGTACTACTACGCGCATCTCGAACGGTATGCCGCCGGTCTCAAGAACGGCGACAGCGTCAGGCGGGGACAGGTGATCGGCTTCGTCGGCACCTCCGGTAATGCGCCACCGAACACGCCGCATCTGCACTTCGCCATCTTCAAGCTGTTCGAGGCGAAGCGCTGGTGGGAGGGGGCGGCGATCGATCCGTATCCGATTTTGAAATGAGCAGGCCTAAAGGCCTGCAGCCACCAACGACGTCACCCAGTAGCGATCGGGCCGCGGCGCGCCAGGATGTCGGCCTTTCGGATCAAGATCAAGTGGTGCGGACACTTCTTTTTGTTGTCGTACAGCCGCTCGCAGTCATCGCACCGCACGCACTCGGTCTTCAGGATCCTCGGGCCGTCGATAGCGCCCCACTCGCACGCCTTTTGACAGATCTTGCAGGTGTTGCACTCGGACCAGCGCTTGATGCGGAACACCGTCAGGTTCGACAGCACGCCGAGGAATGCGCCGAGCGGGCACAGGAAGCGGCAGTAGAGATTCCGGACGAAGACCGACGCGATGAGGAGCGTGCCGAGCATCGCCAGCAGCACTGGCGTGCGCAGGTGGAGGCCGAACATCCAGAACGGCTCGATGTAGGGATAGATCAGCGGGTTCTTCGTGATCAGGAAATACAGGAGCGCGCTGCCGAGGATGCCGTACTTGATCCACGACGCCCGCATCTCGAGCGCGCGCGGCACGTTCCACTTGAAGCGGTCCGGCACCACCGCGTCCACCAGCTGCGTGAAGGCGCCGAACGCGCAGATGCGCCCGCAGTAGACGCGGCCCCACAGGATCGTCGAGACGAGCGTGACCGCGGCGAGCAGATACCACGCGAGGTTGGGGCGGAAGATCGGCAGATTGCCGCCGAGCAGGCCGAAGACGTTGACGATCGAAATCAGCAGGCTCTTCGACACGCCGAGAAAGGCGACCGCCGCGACGAGCGTCACGTATTTCAGCGGAACGCTCTTGCGGAAGAAGCTGACGAAGGCGAGCACGAGGAACGCCGACACGAGCACGAGGTCGAGCGCCTGCGCGCGCAGGTCGTCGCCCCAGGTGGGCGCGTCGTCTTCTTCGTCGGGAAAGTCGAACCCGCCGGCTGGCGGCTGTTCGACGGCTTGCGCAGCGACCACGTCGCCGCGGGTCTTTAGACCCGCCCCTGCCGCCCCAGCGACCAGCAGCAGAACGACGGCGAACACCACGCGCAGCAGCTGCGCGCGCACGGTCACGGCTTGCCGGCCGCGGGCTGGGTGAGGAGCGATCTGGCCACGCGTCTCGAGGCGTTGCGGATAGTGCGGACCGCGCTCGACATCGTGATCGTCGCGCGCGACACGGCGTCTACGTCTTCGCCGAGCTTGAAGGGGTCGCGGACGTCCTTCCCCTTGAACTGCGCCGGAAACGCCGGCATGTCGATCGAGAAGCTGCCGTACGGTTCGTGGTGCTCACCGACGACCACGCCCGTGAGCAGCCCCTTGGTGTCGAGCCCCACGAGCATCACGATCGGGCCGCCGTAGCCGCGCTCGAGCGGCACCACCTCGGTGGTCGAGAACGCGTAGCCAAGCAGCGTCTTGCCGCCGCGCCCGTCGCCGCCAAAGGCGGTGAAGTGCAGCGGCTCGCCCTCTTTGGGCGTGAACGACGTGGCCGCGGGGAAGAGCCGTTTGAGCTTGTCCAGCACCGAGGCTTCGATGCCAGCCTGTCCCACCGCGAGGCTGCCGCTGCCCACGAGCAGGGCCGCCACTAAGACCAGCCATGGAGCCTTGCGGCTTGCCGGCTGGTCTTCTATCTCTCTGGGCGCGCGTTGCGCGCCCTGGACCGCCCTGCGATCCACACCTGTGATGAAATTCATGCAACGAGCCGCATGGCGGTCCAGCCGTTTCAGGGTCGTGTCCCTCGGAGACCGAATTATAGGGGATAGTAGACGTATGAGGCTTTGGACCAGGACGTGCGCTCTTGGCGCCGCCGCGATGCTTGCCCTGGGGCCCGTGGCCGCGGGTGCTCAGACGGACGACCCGCCCAATCCATTGAAAACGGTGAAAGCGCTGAAGTGCCGCTTCCCCGTGGCCGTCTCCGGCACCTGGAAGAACGGCGAGGCGGTGGCCAACCCGCGAACGCAGGAGCTGCTGATCAACGTCACGGAGATCGACGTGAGCGACGGCACCGCCGAAGTGGCCGGCACGGCCGGCAAGGCGTTCGTCAGCGCGGTGCTCTCCGGGTGGAGCTTGTATTTCGTGGAGAACGGCGTCGGCCAGCTCAACGTCACCACGGTGTTCGCGCAGGAAAGCGCGCCAGGCAAGCTGAAGGCGGTGCACTCGCGCCACGGCTACCTGCAGATGCAGGTGGGGAAGTTCATCGCCGAGCCGTCGGTGTCGCAGAATTACGGCGAGTGCGAGATCGTGCCTTGAAGGCCGGCGGGCCAGGTCGGTAACGACACCACGTGGCTGCAGGCCTGCAGGCCTGCACCGTCTGCTACGATCGATCCGTGACCAGGGGAACCTCGTGCGTGGCGGCTGCGGCGCTCGTCTTCGTCGCGACCATCGCGGTCTCGCTGCGCGCTGAACCGGCCGCGCCCACGGCGCGTGCCCAGGCGGGCGAGAACGACAAGGGCGAGCGGCTGATGAACGCCAGCTGCCAAGGCTGTCACGAAGTCCGCGTCATTCAGGTGCAGGCCAAGAGCGCCGACGAATGGACGAAGACGATCGACGCCGAGATCGCCCGCGGCGCCAAGGTGGCCAAGGAGGACATCCCGGTCCTCGTTGACTACCTCGTCGATCACCACGGGCCGCTGCCGGACGGGCGCGGCAAGGCGATCGTGCTGAACGTCTGCACGATGTGCCACGACCTCAAGCGCATCCGCTTCGGACGCCGCTCGCCCGACGAGTGGGAGGAAACGTTGAACGCGATGCTCAACGAAGGCGCACCGCTCTCCGACGAGCAGTTCCCGATCGTCCACGCGTACCTTTCACGGAACTTCGGCAACGAGTGATTCCCGCTGCTGAAGCGCTCGAGCGCCTGCGCGAAGGCAACCGGCGGTTCACGTCGGATACGTCCGTGTTCGCCGGCGCCAGCTATCGCGAGCGCCGGCTCGAAACGGCGGTCAACCAGGAGCCGTTCGCCATCATCCTCGGCTGCGCCGACTCGCGAGTGC
>Ga0105238_10003691_pt1 | contig 15238 bp, 7 predicted proteins | sample KBSC34metaG_FD_81526 | JGI IMG/M metagenome (GOLD analysis project Ga0105238, IMG submission 81526) | Corn rhizosphere microbial communities from Kellogg Biological Station, Michigan, USA - KBS C3-4 metaG | ecosystem: Host-associated > Plants > Roots > Rhizosphere > Soil | place: Michigan, USA... | reverse complement strand
CGCGACGCAGCGATTGACACACAGCTCAAGGTGGATGGCAAGGAAGTAAATTATGAAAACCGTGCCCCGCTGCTGGCCGCGCAATCCAAGCCGCTGCATGATCCGTTCCTGACCAAACTTTCGGAAAGCCTGACACCCGAGCAGGTCGAAAAAGTCAAAGATTTGATGACTTACAACAAGGTGAAGGTTACCTATGACGCCTATGTGGCGATCGTGCCCGCCCTGACGGATGCGGACAAGGCGAAGATCATGGAGTTGCTGAAGGCCGCCCGCGAAGAGGCAATTGATGGCGGCAGCGCCCCGGAAAAAGCTTCGATCTTCCAAAAGTACAAAGACCAGATCAACGACTACCTCAACGCGAACGGCCACGACATGGCCAAGGCGTTCAAGGAATGGGCCGAAGCGCATCCCAACACGAACAATCCGGCGGCCAAATAAAATAAAAAACCGCAGTTTAGTTGGAGTCGAATTCGTAACAACCCGCGCCGGTTTCAAACACGGCGCGAGTTCCATCGTTAAACAACAGTTTTGCTGCCGGGCTGTTGGCGGACACATGCGCGCCCGGCTTGGTGGGCACAAAAACGGTCGCCGTGGTGTTCGCGGGGATGGTCACCTTCAGGCTGAAGTCGTTACCGCTTCGCTTCCAATCGCTGATGATTTTACCCCGGATGGAATCATAGCTGGCCTTCACCCAGGTCACGTCGCCCGCAGGTTGCGGCGCGATAACGATTTTTTTGAAGCCATCGCCGCCGGAGCGGATGCCTGCGAGATCGTGATAAAACCATTCCTGGATCTGGCCGAGCATGAAGTGATTTTGCGATGAACCGCCATCCCATGCCTCGGTCAGGCTGGTCTTGCCCTTCTTTAACTGCATCCCGTAGCCGGGTTTGTCCGACTGGTTGCTGATGTCAAAGATTACATCGCTGCGGCCGCCGTCGGCCAGCGCCCGGAGCAGGTACCGGTAGCCGACATCCCCCGCGGTGAGCGCGTTGCCGCGCGAACGCACGTCGCGCACGATGGCCTCCACCACTGCCGCGCGGTTGGTCGGTTCGCACAGGCCCATGACCAGCGGTATGGCGTTCGCGCATTGGGAATCCGTCGCGTAAAACCGGTTGGCGGAGTCATAAAATTTTTCATTGAAGGCGGCGCGGATTTTTCCCGCAAGCGCGGAATAATTTTTTGCATCCTCCGTCTTGCCAAGCAACGCTGCAACCCGCGCCATGATGGCCACATCCTGGTAATAAAAAGCCGTCGCCGTTAGCGCGATGGGCGTGAGCTGTGAGACACCGGGTTTTTTCGGACCGACGTCATACCAGTCGCCCAGGCCGTAATTGACGATGTAGCTGTCCGCGCGGCTGCCGAAGAAGGCCAGATAGTTGGTCATCGCGTCATAATGTTTGCTGAACAGGTTGAGATCGCCGCTGAATTCGTATTGTTGCCAGGGCACAAGGATGAAGGTGGCGGCCCATTCGGGGGAGTCGCCGAAGGCGTTGCGCAGGTGGTTGGTATCGGACTTGTCGCGGAAGACTGTGTATTCCGGGGCGGTGGTGGGTACGAGACCGTTGGAAAGCTGTGAATCGGCGATGTCATTGATGGTCTTGGTGAACAGTTGCGCTAGGTCGAATTCATAGCGCAACGCCGGGCCGTTCAGGTGGTCTTCCTCCAGCCAGCCGAGGCGTTCGCGATGCGGGCAATCGGTCATCAGGCTGACCATGTTGCTGCGTTGTGCCCAGCGGACGAGCGTGCGGATGCGGTTGAACAGCGGGTTCGAGCAGGCAAATTCGCCGGCCGGCGCGGAGGAGGATTGGATGACCACGCCGACGATGGATTTGATTTTCGGCAAAATGCCGTTGGTCGTGGCCCGAGTAAGGTGAACTTGAAGGTAGCGGCAGCCGATGTAGAAAAATTTTGGCGACCATGTTTCCGTGCCGCCGGTGGCCTTGGTGTACTCGCACCACACGGTGCCGCGCCGTCCGCCGCCCATGGAGCCTTGATTGGCCGAGCCATCGTCGCCAAGAAGCTCCGACGGTATGATCCGGATTTTGCCACCCGCCGGGCCGGTCACGGAAATTTTTGGCACATGCGCAGCGTTCTGCCCGAGATCAAAAACGACATCGCCATTCGTCAATACACGTGAAGCGATGGCCTTATGGACTTCAAATGTTTTGATCGGCGGTGCCGCGGCGGAATGGCCGCGCAATTCTCCGCCTGGCCCAGTCAATTCCGTGGCCGGTGACCATTTTGAATCATCAAAATCCGGCTTGTCCCAGCCGGGTTGCGTCAGTCGCGCATCGCAATCTTCGCCGCCATAGATTGAGTTGAAAGTGATCGGGCCGGCCGCGACGCGCCATTGCCCGTCGGTGCCGATGATTTCCACCGATCCATCAGCGTATTCAAGGCGGATTTGCGCGATAGCCTTCTGCGGGCCGAACGAACCTTTGAACTTCGTGAAACGGCCACCGCCAAGAACATTATACATCCCGTTGCCAAGTTCGATGCCGGCCGCGTTTTTCCCGCGCTTTAAATCCGCCGTGATGTCGCGTGTGTCGTAAAGGCAGGTGCGGTCATATTTGGTCCAGCCGGGAGAAAGGAAATCATCGCTGACCTTTTTTCCATTGAGCGTGAGTTCATATTGGCCAAGGCCGCAGATGTTGATGAGCGCGCGCTTGAGCCCGGGCTTCACGGCAAATTCGTGGCGCAGAAGCAGTGACGAGATATTGGTGTCCGCCGCGCCGATCCATTTCGCCCGCCAGCCGTCATTTTCCAGCACCCCCATCGTCCATGTCGCCGGGCGGCTCCATGCAGAAACTTCCCCTGCCGCATCCCAGACGCGGACCTTCCAGAATACCGGCTGGAAGGAGTTCAAAGTTTTTCCGGCATAGGGAATCTGTATGGTTTCGTCGGAAATGATTTTTCCGCTGGCCCACAAGTCGCCGTTGTCATGCGCGAGATTTTTTTCGGAGGACGCGGCCAGGATTTCATAGGCCGATTGCTTCGCGCCTTGTCTGCCATCTGTCAGTTTCCAGAAGAGCCGTGGATTGGGTGAATCCACGCCCGGCGGATTGACGGCATAATCGCAACGCAGATCGGTTGGTGTGAGCGCGGCACTGACGGAGCAGGCCAGGGCGGCAAGGCAAAGGGCGATAATTTTTTTCATCGGGAATGTTGACGCCAAGGACGCGAACCGCGCCGGGCGAGTTTCATTTTTATTTTGCAGATGCCTCGGTTTGGACGTGATGGTGCAGCATAACGCGGAGTTATGTCTCGTGGCAAACCGGGAAAATCCGTCCGGCCTCAGGCCGCTGGCCTGATGCGCGCTGGCAAATCTGTACATCGTGTTGGCAGTAATCGTAAATGAAATGTTCCTTTTCGTATTACCATTTCGCGGGTGTGTGTGCTAGGGTCTAAACATCACCAATTTTAAAGAAAATGTGCCCGACACCTAATGTCCCGTCGTCACGTCCTGCCTCCCGGCAGAATCGTGGGTTTACCCTGATTGAGCTGCTGGTGGTCATCGCCATCATCGCCATCCTGGCGGCGATGCTGCTGCCGGCATTGTCGGCGGCGAAAAAGAAGGCGCAGGGGATCGCTTGCATCAATAATTCCAAACAGATAGCCACGGCTATGATCATTTATTGCACGGACTCTGAGGAGAAGTTTCCAGCCAGCGGCAAATGGATTGGGGACAGTCCGGGCATGAATTACCTCAATAGCGACGGCAATACCAACACAACTTTGCTGACGGATCCCGCACTGTGTCCGTTGGCTTCGGTCATGAGGTCGGCCAACGTTTATAAATGCCCGGGCGACACCTATTCCGCACAGAATGGTCCGCGGGTGCGCAGTATTTCCAGCAATGGCGCGCTGGGTGGCAAGCCGACCGTCCTTGGAACCGCGCCGGGCGGCCGGAACTATTATGGTGGCGCGGGTAGCACGGTTGGTGTGGCAACCAAAATGACCCAGATGAATCGCCCGTCCATGACATGGGCAACACTGGATGAGCATTGGGATAGCATTAGCGATGCAGTTTTCATGCTGGACGTGGGTGCAGCTCCCGGTACTGAATATTGGCGGGATTTGCCTGCGAGTTATCATGGCAATGTCGGCAGCTTCTCATTTTTGGACGGACACGCTGAAATTCACAAATGGATTTCAACCGGCGTAAGAAATCCGTCCACCTATAAAGTAAAGCAGGACGGCTCGACTCCTTGGAACGGCTCCACGGGCGGGCCGAAATTCACCGGCGAAGACTATGAGTGGATGCAGGATCGCATGCCCTATCAATGATCCGTCGATAACTTTTCAATTGAAGTATTGGCGCTAAAATCTCTTGAGCAGACTCCCCACCCAACCCTAATTCCATTAAATCACATGAAAAACTCCATAACCAAACCAAATCACGCCATACTTCCGGTTGCGAGCATGTCAAATGTACCTTGGCTGGGGCGTTTTTTAGCGTTAATCGCCGCCATGGTTTGTTTGTTTGCGGCCACGGCCAATGCGGACACGACGATGACCATCACCAATCCGATAACGAAGATTTTTGCGGGAGCGGGGGTTACGGGTATCTACCCGGGTTACACCAATGTTCAGGTTAAAATCACACTGACTGGCGATACCAATGTGGTTGACCTGTATGTCACTGGCGCGCCGGCGGGCACGGCGGCGGGGTTTGTGACCAATGGCCTTAACCCCAATAGTGCCACCAATATGGTCAATTTCCTTCAGGTGACCAGCACGATCAGTGTCTGGCTCGAAGTGGCTGTGACCAATGCCGCCAAAGGGCTGTATCCGCTCACACTCACGGCGTCCAATGAGTATAACCAGACGGTGGTCACCTCATCGACCTTATTGGTGATGCCCGTGGGTATGGGCGCGCAAATCGGTTCGACCGACACTAATTGGTCTAATGGAGCGAACTGGACCACTGGTAGCTTGCCGGTAAATGGTGACGATGTGAAAATTGAGTATATCGGGGCCGCGCCGCAGACTAATTTTAACTTTAACACCTCTGCAACGCTCGATTCGCTGACCTTGTTGCCGAAAATAACTCCTGTGGTCAGCACGCTTGCTTTTGCGCCGAATGTCACCATTGCTATTTCCGGCACCAACGGCTTTTGGGCTGGCTGGGATGCCAATCCCAATCCCCTCGCCAAGGAAGGATCGTTGAACGTGACCGTATCTGGCTTATCTGGTTCCTTGATTGTCACCAACCCGATTGCAACGTTTTCCATGTATGGAACAGCCATCGGCGGCAGCACGGCCAGCCGGTACGATCTTTCAGGGTTGGGAAACTTATATGCGGATGTCCAGAGATTTGGTGGCGGTGATGGATTTTTGTTGTATCCAGCTTTTACAGGAACCACTCCGGCTCAAAATGGTGTTTATTCCTTGGCGCGAACCAATTTCATCCGGTCAACATATGTGGGTGATTACAGCGGGCTTGGAACGATGACGAACTCGATCATGTTCATGAACAATGGCGGCAACAATAACGGTAACTTTGTCAGCCAGGTGAACCTGGGTATCACCAATGTTTTCTACGCCGACAGCATTACGGCCATATCTCACGGGTCCGGGAGTGCGACCAGCCTCTTGAGATTCAATCCTCTTTTCACAAGTTCCAATCCGGTGGTGGCTACCATTCCAGTGGCAGTTTTCCGGGGGACTAACGGCGGGCGCATGCCCTTCTTTGGCGTCGGTATTGATTCCGGCCTCGCTTCGGCAACGGCCCGGACTCGCGGTTCCGGGGCAGACTTCTCCGGAGGCAAGGTCGACATGCTGGTGGATACCATGTGGTTGGGCCATAACCGGACCAACTTTTCTGGTGGCAACCAGGATATCGGCAACTTGTCGTTTAATAACGGCATAATCGACGTGAACGTGCTGGAGGCCGGCTATAAGCAATGGACCAACGACAACAAAGTGCAGGCCCAAATCAACGTAGGCGGTTTGTCCAATGCTGTCGCCATTCTCAACATTAACACCTTGCTTGACTTGGGCCATTGCGACGTTCCAATGATTGAGAACGTTGACTCGCCGACCACTTTCGGCAAGCTGGCGATTTTTACGAATGGTCTGGTCAGGGCTAATACTATCATCAATGGTATTGGTAGCACGGCTGACACGGTTGCCATTAATAATGGTGGTGTGTTGATCGTGACCAACACGATCGGTGCGCCCAACAATTCCTTGCCAGTGCTTTCCATGCAGGCTTTTGGCACATTGACGCTAAATGTGGTTGCCGGGGTGACCAACGCCTACGTCACCAATTTTACGGACGCAGTTGGATCCAAGATCAATATCGCTTCTTTGACCGGTTTTTCAACGAATGTCGCGTCGACAAACATTTTGATTGCCTATCAGACTGCGGGTTCACACTCGGTGGCCATTGGCACCGTGCCGACCGGGTTTAACAATGTCATCTTGTTTGATAATACGGCAAACAAAACTATTGAGCTGCGTATATTTCCAAACGCCCCGCAAGTGTTGCGCTGGAAAGGCTTCGTGAACAATGTTTGGGATCATACCACCCAAAACTGGCAGAACACCAACACCCTGGCGCAAGTAACTTTCAACGATGCCGACAGCGTCATCATTCAGGATGGTGCCGGTGTGCCCACCAGCATCTCGGTTGTGGATTTTGTGATTCCCAACTCGGCCGGCACCGGTATTCTGGTGTCCAATTCTGCGAGCGCCTTCTCATTCGAGGATGGCGGGGGGCAGGTCGGGACTTGTACTATGATCAAGCAGGGCACCGCTAATTTCACCAACAATGCGCTTTCCGGCGTCAACGTCCAGTTTGGTGGAGGCACATTCTTGGGTTCGGGCAGTGTGGGCGCCTTGACTATTTCGACCAATGCCAGCATGGCTTATTCTGGCAGTGTCAGCGGTGCGTTCGTGCTCAATGGCGGCGGCAAGGCAACTTTGCTCAGCGGCGGCACCATTAACAGCACGTTCTTGGTCCAGAGCAATGGCGTGTTCACCAACAGCGGCACGATTCAAGGTGGTTCATTGAATGTCAGTACAGGTGGCCTGTTCGTGAATGTATCGGGTGGCAATCTGGCGAATATCGGGAGCAGCGCCACGGTGAGCGGTACGCTGGTCAACAGTGGCATCATCGGTGCGGAAAATCAGGCCAACACGTTGACGATCAACGGAACATTCAAGGACTCGGGGATACTTAATAGCATTTACCTCACAACTTTGACCTTCAACAGCGGTGCCACGTTCCTGCCGGGTGGCGATGGAATCGGCACGACTGAAATCCATTCCGCCCTGGTTGGATCAGGATTCCCGGGCCGTCTGACGATGCTGACCGGTTCTACCAACGTCATCAAGGTGGATTTCTCCAATCCACAGACCAATACGGTGATTGTGGCGCAGTTCACAGATTTTGGCGGCAACGTGGCCGTCAAATCGTTCGATGGCTGCACGGTATTGATGACCAATGTCAACCCCGGTGCCGGATCGTTTGCCAACGGCCAAAGCTTCCGGGTGTTCACCGGCCCGAGCGGCAGTGATATCGGAAATGAAGGGTTGAACACCACCAATCGGTATCCAATCGTGGTTCCTATTATCCCCTTGGCAAACACCAAGTGGGATTTCACCAATCTTCGTGATACGAGCCCGAACGGATTCCTTAATATCGTTGGTTTCCCGACCGTGGGCACCAACGTTACGGTGGCTTTCATGAACAACGGTTCAAACATAGTTGCCCATCTGCAGTGGCCTTCAGATTACATCGGGTGGAAGCTGCAACAGCAGACCAACTCGTTGAGCGTGGGTCTTTCCACCAACTGGACGGTTATTTCCGGATCGACGACCACCAACGAGCTTTACATCACGAATGACGCGGCCATCAACACGTCGTTCTTCCGCATGACCTATCCGTAAGGTGGAATTTAATTCAGAGCCGGGGTTGAGTTCCAACTTGGCCCCGGCTTTTTATTGCCCGGAAACATTGAAATTTATACGAACAATCCGTCTGCCGGCCGGTTGTGGGTTAACACTAAACGCAATTAGTTTGGCATTAATTGATGCTATATTCTATAACCATACCAAGCCCCCAGCGTCTTTTTGAATCAATGAAAGCCATTACGCTAGTTTTAGCCCTGTTGTGCGTGTCCGTCGTCAGCAGCCGGGCGGCGGAGCTGAAAGTGGATCTGAATCCGCCTGATCGGCGCGGTGATGTTCTTACTACGCACTGGGAAAACTGGGCGTGGACGGAAGGTGCTTCTGGTGCCCGAACGTTTGGCAATGTTACCGTTACTTTTCGGACGGAGACCAATGAAGTTCTTTCCCCGGTCTTGTACAAAGCCTTGATGGACTATCGCGCCAGCATGGCCGCCGATGGATTTGCGGTGAAGAATCCGTCAGGCGGCGGAGTTGAGATGATCATCAGCGGATTGGCACCCGGAAAACACACGGTTGTCACGTATCACAATGAAGTTCGCGACCTCGAGCCGGCGAAATTTGATGTGTTTGTCGCCGACAAGCCGGTAGTGCAAGGATTTGTTCCAAGCCAGCGCGCCACGAATGATTACGAGGTCGCCAGCACGTTTTTGGAGGTCGATGCAGTTGCCGGAAAGGATGTTGTCATCCGGTTTGAGCCGGCCAGGGGCGGCGCCAATCGCAGTCTCATCTTCAATGGTTTTGAGATCGATTCGGCCGACCCGCATCGGAAGGCCATCAAACCCGCACCGGCGAATGACGATGAACATTGGCCGGGTGAATCTGCGTTGACCTGGACGGCGCCGGTGTCCGCGAAGACGCACCAATTTTATTTTGGCACGGATTCCAATGCCGTCGCCGCTGCCACCACCTCATCGCCGGAATTCAAGGGCGCTGTGTCCTCCACCACCAAGACCCTGTCGAAACTGGATCCGATGCAGGATTATTTCTGGCGCGTGGATGAGGTGGATGTCGCGAAGAAGGTCACGCATGGCGAACTTTGGCGTTTCCGCGTCCGCTCGCTTGCGTTCCCGACGGCGGAGGGCTATGGACGCTTTGCCGTTGGTGGTCGTGGTGGCCGTATCATCGAGGTCACAAACCTGGATGACTATGACCCGGGCCAGGGTGAAGCGGTGATTCCCGGCAGTTTCCGCGCCGCCGTGGAGTCTGACAGGCCGCGTACGATCGTCTTCCGCGTTTCTGGTCTGATCAAACTGAAACGTCCCTGTGCCGTCTCCAAGCCGTATTGCACCATCGCCGGTCAGACCGCGCCGGGCGACGGCATCTGCCTCGCAAATTTTTCCGGCGGCGCCTATGGCACGCACGATGTCATCATCCGCTACCTGCGGTTCCGGGTTGGTGACGCTGCGAACAAGGCGATGGACGGCTGCGGCCTCGGCAGTTGCGACAACTGTATCATCGATCACTGCTCGATTTCCTGGAGCTCGGACGAGGGTACGAGTTCGCGCGGCGCACATAACATCACGTTCCAACGGAGCATCGTCGCCGAGGCGTTGCATCATGGGCCGCACTACCGCGCGAGCGACCGCACGAAGCTGGAGACGCACGCTTTCGCCGGTTCGATCAGCGGTGGCATCGGCAGTTACCATCACAATCTGCTGGCTGATTGTACGGACCGTAACTGGAGCCTCGCTGGCGGCCTGAACCAGGGCGGCAAATACGCCGGGCTCCTGGATATCCGTAATAACGTCGTTTACAACTGGACGGCGCGCACGACCGATGGCGGCGTGAAGGCGCTGAACTACGTCAATAATTATTACAAGCCGCACGCGCCGAATCCGTTCGTGAAATGGATCTTGAAACTTGATGCCATCAATCCCGCGTGGGGCACGGAGAGCTATTACATGGACGGCAACATCCTTGAAGGATATGTGACCGAGACAAACAACTGGGCCGCATTTGAAAATGCCTGGCCGAACGGCCGGGACCCGGTGAAGATCGCCGATGTGCGCGTAGATCACGAGATTTTCCCGTCCTATGTGAAGACGCACACGGCGCGCGAGGCGTTCACGAACGTACTCGACAATGTGGGGGCGAATTTTCCGAAGTCCGACGTGGTGGATCTGCACATCATCGCCGACACACGGAACGGTACGGCGGAATTCACCGGCACACGCGGGCCAACGTATGGCGACCGGCCGAGCCCGAATTTTGCGGGCATCATCGACACGCAATCGGATGACAAGAGCGCGACCGGTTCAACAAATTTCCCCTGGCCGGAATACAAGACTTACAATATTCCCGCGGATTCGGACCATGACGGCATCCCGGATGATTGGGAAAAGGCCCACGGTCTGAATCCCAACGACCCGGGCGACGCGAACAAGGATTTGAATGGCGACGGCTATTCGAACCTCGAAAAATATCTGAACTCGCTCGTAGGCGAGTATTCACTTTAAAAAGTCAGACCTATGAAACATAACATTCTTTTCGTGGTGGCGGTCACGTTGACCGCCCAATGCGATTTCGCACGGGAAAGCTGGCCGGTGGCCGGGGGCGCGGACAAGCAGCGACAGCAGGAATTCAAGCAGCACCAGGCGGAAGTCATCTCCAACATCACCCCGGCACTGACCGAGTGGGAGAAGAAGGGCAAGCCGTTCATCCCATGGGCCGGCAAGCCGGACGATCTCCCGCAGGCCAGGGTGCCGGCGTTTCCTGGCGCGGAAGGCGCTGGAAAATTTTCGTTCGGCGGCCGTGGCGGAAAGATTTATGTGGTCACAAGCCTCGCGGACAGCGGGCCGGGAACCTATCGCGAAGCTTGCGAGGCGGCCGGGCCGCGCATCGTGGTGTTCAATGTCGCGGGAATCATCCATCTGAACAAGCCAGTCAACATCGAGGCGCCCTATCTGACCATCGACGGCCATACCACGCCGGGTGACGGCGTATGCATCGCCGGCGAAAGCACGCTGGTGGACACGCACGACGTGGTGATTCGCTATATGCGTTTTCGCCGGGGCAACACGAGTGTTTTTGACCGCGACGACGCGCTGGGCGGCGATCCGGTAGGCAACATCATCGTGGACCATTGCTCGTGCAGCTGGGGTGGTGACGAAAACCTTTCGATGTACCGGCATATCTACGAGGGCACCAACGGCAGCCTGAAGCTGCCGACGGTGAACATTACGCTGCAATGGAACATCTCCAGCGAGGCGTTGAACACCTACAATCATGCGTTCGGCGCGACGTGGGGCGGACGCAACAGCAGCTTTCACCACAACCTGTTCGCCTGCAACACGGGCCGCAACCCGAGCATCGGGATGACGTATGATTTCAATTTTATCAACAACGTCCTGTTCAACTGGCGGCATCGCACGGTGGACGGCGGCGACAAGGACAGCCTCTACAACATCCTCAACAACTATTACAAGCCCGGCCCGGCGGCGAACCCCGGCCCGATCGGCTACCGCATTTTCCAGCCATCGGCCACGCAAAAGAAACCGGAGCTGATCTCCTATTTCGGCAAGGCCTGTGTCGCGGGCAACGTGGTGGAGGGCCACGATGCCGTCACCAAGGACAATTGGAACGGCGGCGTGCAATTCGCCGGCGGCGGTTCGAAAGATGACCCGGATACGATTGAAACCAAGTCGGCCGATCCACTCATCGAAAAGGTGCGCGCGGACAAGCCGTTCCCGATGGCGGCGGTGACGATGACCCCGGCAAAACAGGCTTACGACGAGGTTTTGAAAATGGCGGGCGCGACGCTGCCGCACCGCGACCCGGTGGATGAACGCGTGATTAATGTTGTCAAGACCGGCAAGGTCTGGAGCGAAGGCAAGGAATTTACACCGGAGCCGATGAAAGGCCTGGCGAAAAACAATTACGGCAAGGCCGGTAACGGCATCATCACGGACGTGTCGCAAATCGGCGGCTATCCCGAATACAAAGGCGAGCCGGTCAAAGATCTGGGCCCGGATGGCATCCCGCTGTCGTGGAAGAAGAAGTTTGGCTTGGATGCCAGAGATGCTTCGTTGGCGCAAAAAGATTTGCAGGGCGACGGTTACACGGTCATGGACAAGTATCTGGCCGGCCTGGATCCGACAAAGAAAATCGATTGGAACGATCCGAAGAGCAATGTGAACACCTTGGCAGCCAAATGAAAATCCCCTTTTTAATCGCGGCTTTTGCGCTTGCATTGATTCTTCCCGCCCGCGCGCAATATCCGCAAATCGCGCCTGATGTCGTAGCCGAGGCCAAGGCGAAGCAGGCGGCTGCGGATCAGCGTTCTGATGAGGCGTTTGCCAAAGCGATGCCGACCATCAAAGAGTGGGAGGCCAAGGGCAAACCCTATCTGCCAGGCGCCGCGAAGCCCAGCGACCTGCCGCAGGCAAAAGTGCCGGCGTTTCCCGGTGCGTTCGGCGGGGGCATGTATTCCTTTGGCGGACGTGGTGGAAAAGTCTTTGTCGTGACCAACTTGAATGACAACGGGCCGGGCAGCTTCCGTGAAGCCTGCGAGGCGGGTGGTCCACGCATCGTCGTGTTCAATGTGGCGGGCATAATCCGGCTTAAGGACCGTATCCGCATCCGTGCTCCCTACATCACCATCTGTGGTAACACAGCTCCCGGCGACGGTGTTTGTATCGCGGGCAACACGGTGGAGTTGGAGACGCACGATGTCATCCTCCGCTACATGCGCTTTCGCCGTGGCGAAACATGGGTGGGTGATCGCAACGATTCGTTGGGTGGCAATCCCACCGGCAACGTCATGATTGACCATGTCTCTGGCAGTTGGGGGTTGGATGAGAACATGTCCATGTACCGTCACATGTATCAGCCACCGGAAGGTGGCAAGGAACTCAAGTTGCCCACGGTGAACATCACCATGCAGAACTGCATTTTTAGCGAAGGGTTGAACACCTATCACCATGCGTTCGGCAGCACTATCGGCGGCTTGAACAGTACCTTTCACCACAATCTTTGGGCGTGCAACACGGGCCGTAATCCGAGCGTCGGGATGTATGGAGATTTCACGTTTGTGAACAATGTGATCTTCAACTGGGTCCACCGCACCGTGGACGGCGGGGATCAGCGCAGTGAGTTCAACATCATTAGTAATTACTTCAAGCCCGGCCCCGGCACGCCGAGGGGTGAGCCGATTTCGTATCGCAACCTTAAACCGGAATCGGAACGCAGCCACACAGTGGTCGATAATTTCGGCCACGCTTATGTGAACGGCAATGTCATCGACGGCAACGCAAAGGTCACGGCGGACAACTGGGCCGGTGGTGTGCAGCCGGATGTGAAGGCGGAATCGCTGGCAGATGCGCTGGTGAAGATCCGCACCAATACTCCGTTCGCCCATGCGCCGTTGCCGATGCAGACGGCGGAGCAGGCATATGATATCGTACTGGCAAACGCCGGTGCGACCCTGCCGCGCCGCGATGCTGTGGACCGGCGTGTCACCGAGATGGTGCGTACCGGCAAGCCCTCGGCGAAAGCCGGGCCGGACATCCACGATGAATTAAGCCACGCAAAATATTCCGAAACGGCCATCGCCGAATTGATCCGGCTCGTGCCGTTGGGGCTGATCACAAATCCTTCACAGGTGGGTGGCTATCCCGACTACAAGGGGGAACCGATCAAGGATTTGAACGCTGACGGTATCCCGCTGTCGTGGAAAAATAAATACCACCTCGACGTGAAGGATGACACGTTGGCGCAAAAGGACCTGGCTGGCGATGGCTATACGGTGATCGAGAAATACCTGTATGGTCTCGACCCGACAAAGAAGATTGACTGGAATGATTCCAAGAGCAATGTGAACACTTTGCAGTGAACAGCGGCGCGCAAAAATTTTCTCCTTACGCATGGGCGGTCGTGGCATTGCTCTGGCCGGTGGCGATGTTGAATTACCTCGACCGGCAGATGATTTCCACCATCCGCGCCTCGATCCGCACCGATATTCCGAGCATCGCAAACGACCAGGATTTCGGCACGCTTATCGCCGTGTTCATGTGGGTCTATGCGTTCTTGAGCCCGGTCGGCGGTTATATCGCCGACCGCTTCAATCGTCGCTGGACCATCATTGGCAGCCTGTTTGTCTGGTCGGCAGTGACGTGGCTGACCGGACATGCCCAGACCTATTCGCAGATGCTGACCTGCCGTGCGCTCATGGGCATAAGCGAAGCCTTTTACATTCCGGCAGCCCTGGCGCTCATTGCGGATTTTCATACTGGTGGTACACGGGCAAAAGCCATCGGCATCCACCAAACGGGCATTTATGCCGGTCTCGTGCTGGGCGGCATCGGCGGCTATATCGCGGAGACCAGTTCGTGGCGGAATTGTTTCACCTGGTTTGGCGCAGCCGGGGTGATATACGCAGTCGTGCTGATGCTGAGCTTGAAAGATGCGCCGGCAGAAAATCAGAACACGGCCGCCAAAAAGAATTCCGTCGCGATTGGTGAGACCATTTTTGCGCTGTGGTCGCAACCGGCATTTTGGATCCTGGTGGTCTATTTTACGCTGCCGGCTATCGCGGGCTGGGCCACGAAAAACTGGCTGCCAACCTTTCTTACGGACACGTTCAACCTCAAGCAGGGGCCGGCGGGCCTGTCTGCCACGGGCTATATCCAACTGGCATCGCTGGGTGGGGTTTTTCTGGGAGGTGTGGTGGCCGATTGGTGGATGCGCCGGACCAATCGCGGGCGCATCTACACCAGCGCGCTGGGCGTGCTGCTGCTGGTGCCGGCACTGTTGGGGCTTGGCTACGCCTGGAGCCTGGACGTGGCCATCACTGCGATGATCCTGTTCGGCCTTGGGTGGGGATTTTTTGACTGCAACAACATGCCCATCCTCTGCCAGATCGCCCGGCCGGAGTATCGGGCCACGGGTTATGGTTTCATGAACCTTGTGAGCATCAGCGTCGGTGCGGGCGCGACCGTCGGGCTGGGGTGGATGCGTGACCATGGCATCAAATTTTCCGTCGCCTTCGCCGTGTCGGCGGCGGTAGCCTTGTTGAGCGCCGGCCTGATATTGCTGGTCAAACCACGCACTGCAAATTTGGAAACGACATGAAATCACCTCTTACCGGAATTGTCCCGCCGATGATCACGCCGCTGCGCGCGCGCGATGAACTGGACATCCCCGGCCTGGAACGGCTTATCGAGCATATTTTGTCTGGCGGCGTCAGCGGACTCTTCATTCTCGGAACGACCGGCGAAGGCCCGGGCCTGAGCTATCGCCTGCGCCGTGAACTAATCGAACGCGTCTGCAAACAGGTAAACCGGCGTGTGCCGGTGCTGGTCGGCATCACGGACACGGCGTTTGT
>Ga0105238_10003690_pt1 | contig 15239 bp, 12 predicted proteins | sample KBSC34metaG_FD_81526 | JGI IMG/M metagenome (GOLD analysis project Ga0105238, IMG submission 81526) | Corn rhizosphere microbial communities from Kellogg Biological Station, Michigan, USA - KBS C3-4 metaG | ecosystem: Host-associated > Plants > Roots > Rhizosphere > Soil | place: Michigan, USA... | reverse complement strand
TCCTGCGGCCGGTGCATGCGCTCGACAGCTACTACCTGGCCGTGGCCTACCAGCAGGTGTCGAACTCCAAGATCGACGCCACGGCCGGCGGCCGCGGCGGCGCGGGGATGATCGTCGTGGTGGCCACCGTGGATCAGACGACCGTCAACGTGCGGTCGGCGGAGTCGCTGCTCGTCGATCCGGTCACGATCTTCCCGCCCGGCGCGGCGCCCTATTCAAAGGTGCTCGACGAGGGCGACGTGCTGCAGGTCTTCTCCGCGGCGCCCGATGGCGATCTCACCGGCACGCGTGTCGAAGCCGATCATCCGGTGGAGGTGTTCTCCGGCAACGTGCTGACCGGTTACAACTACGAGGTGTCGGGCCTGAACGGCGCCGATCTGGCCTTCGAGCAGCTCCCGCCCGTCAAAGGGTGGCACACCACGTACGTGGGCGCCTGGCTGGCGCCCCAGGCCGGTTGTGACCCCTACTTCGGGGAGGGTTCGGGATCCTGGCAGGTGATCGCCGCCAAGGACGACACCTGGGTCACCGTCTCGGAGTCCGCCTCGATGATGGCGGAACCGATGGTTCACCTCAACGCCGGGATGGCCAAGCGGTTCACGGCACATTTTAGCCAGAAGGTCATCGACGCCGGCGGTCCGTTTCTGCCGACGGACTTCGTGGTCACCTCGACCTCGGACCACCCGATCCTTCTCGTCCAGTGGCTCGATTGCGAGGCGGCGCTGGCGCTCGGGATCGACGGTCGGCTCATCTCTTCGTGGCCGGGCGAGGGCCCGCCGCCGCCCGGTGCGTCGCCCGCACGACCCCAGGAGGTGGTGGTCGCGTTCCCGCCCGGCTTCGATCACCAACTCGTGATCGTGCGTCGCGCGGGCTCGCCGGTGTGGTTCGACGACGTCCCGATCGGGGACGAGGAGTTCCACTCCATCAGCCCGAAGCATCCGTTCGAGGTGGCGCGATACTCCGCCGAGCAGCTCGGTGAATGCATCGACCTGGCGGACGGATGCTCGCACGTCATCCGCGGAGACCAGATCGGGGTGACCTGGCGCGGGATGGACGTCGTCTGCAGCTACGCCGCCACGCTCCCGTCGACCAGCGCCTGCCAGCTGGCCGGCGTGCCGTGCGAGCGGTGACGCGGGGGCGGCGGTCGTTCAGCCCGCCGCGCGGATGCGGGCGAGCTCGTCGGCGAGCTGCTGGCTGCCATAGCCCTCCCGCTTTCGCCGCCCGTCGAAGTACAGCAGCACCGAGCCGATGACCGGGATGGGCAGCAGGAGCAGCGTCAACGCGTCCTGCAGGAGCTGGCTGCCGAACAAGCCGCCCAGGAACAGGCCCGCCAGCGCGCGCGTGAGCCACGAGATGAGCGCGAACACGAACAGCAAGATGAGCATCCGCAGCCAGTCCGCCCGCACCAGCTCGTAGCTGCGGCGCAGGGCCTGGGCCCCCCCCATCCCCTCGAACAGCGCCACCAGCGGCACGAACGAGAAGAAGAACGCCAGCAACAGGCCGGGCACCAGCAGGAAGAAGAAGCCCGCGCCGGTGAGCAACGCCGCCGGGATCACCGCCGAGAGGACGACCGCCAGCCGCCGGAACAGCCACGTCCAGATCTCCTGCCAGGTGGCGGTCCCGCTCGCGAGACGATCGGCCGTGGCCAGCGCCAGAGCGCCCTGCACGAGCGGGATGATCACGCCATGCAACAGCAAGCCCGTGACCGCGAGCGCGAGCAGCCCGAGCAGGATCGTCGACAGCCCGGCCGCCAGCGTCCCGACGGAGACGGGCGCGGCCGTGACGTGGTGGGTCTTCGGATCCGTCGTCACTTGCACCACGATCGTGGGGGCCAGGATCACAGCGCGGGCGCAGGCGTGCGCCAGGGCGTCCGGGACGAACACCACGCCTGCTACCGTGAGCAGCATGCGCGCGTGCCGCCGGTAGAGCGCGATGGACTGCTGGAGGAGATCGTAGACGCCGACCTCGGCCGTCCCATCGACGTTGGTGGGGACGCCGCCGGTCTCCGCCGCGCCCGGCGTCGGGCCGCCGATGGGAGGGGGGCCACCGGTGGGGCCGGTGCCTGCCGCGCCCCCGAACGGCGCCGCCGCGGAGGCCGAAGCCGCCGCCGCAATCGGGCTCATCGCGCGCCCGGTGTTCGGGCAGAACCGGGTCGTGAGGGGGTGCGGTTCGCCACAATGTTCGCAGATCGGATCGGGCACGTCGTGCTCCTCGGTTGGGCTGGCTCTGCTTCGTCGTAGCATAGCCCCCCGCCCGCGCCCGGTGGTAAAAGGCCGGAGTGTTCCCACCAGCCGCCGCGCGTTCGCCAGGGCTCCGATCGCCGACACCCCGTGCCCCGCGGCGGGCGCTCCGTCGTGGATGGATGATGGGAGCGTTGGGGTTGGCGTGGGCCGTCGCGACGCCCGAGATCGCGCGCGCAGAACGCGCGGCAGACGAGCCGCCGCCGGCCGCGGCGTCGGAGCCGGCGTCGTCGGTGATGGTGGCTCCCCTGGCGCCGCCCCCCGGTCCGGCCGCGTCGCCGGCGGCCGCCCCGGTCGCCGGCGAAGGCATGCCGCCCACCGCCAGCACGGGTCCCGCTCCTGGGTCGGAGGTGCCCCCCGCGCGGCCCCGCTTCATGATGTCCGCCGCGGTGGGCGTCTCGATCGACAACCACGGGATCGCCGACGGTCGGAACGTGGTGGTTCCGTCGCTGGCCATCCAGGGTGGTATCGGTGACGGCCCGTTCGGGTTCGAGGCGCGGCTGTTCGCCAGCGAGGCGGCCGGCCGGTTCTCGTCGCCCAACGCCAACCCCAGCGGAGCCAAGGCCATCGCGGACGTCGGCGCCGATCGCCAGGCGGTCGACCTTCTCCTCGCCGTCAGGCCCTTCGCGCGTGGGATCACCGCGCGCGGCGACCAGCCCTGGACGGCCCGGCTCGTCGGCTCCCTGACCGCCGATCTGGGTCTGGCGGTGGAGCGCGTCAGCGTCGGGACGCTCTCCACCTTGCGGGGCGGGGCCGTCGTCGGGGCGCACCTCGATCTGCCGTTCGTCCAATCCGGGGACGGCAGCGAGCTGCGCGTGACGATCGCCGTGCGGCGGATGCTGGGCACCAGCAAGACGCTGGAGGTCTCCGGCGTCACCGCGGCCGTCGGCGACTCCAAGCTCGAGTCGTTCGCCGGCCTGACGGTCGTGTTTTAGGGCAGGGACCACGGAACGGTCGCCCGCCGGCCCGCCTCAAGGAAGCCCGAGGGCCGACGATGGATCTCTCCTCATGGACGAGGCTCGTCGTGTGCTCGGCGCCGTCGCCGCGTTCGTTTCCCTGCTCTCGCCGCTGGTAGTCGGTTGCGCGACCGGGCCGGCTCCCGGGCGCCCGGCGGCGGCGTCGTCAGCCGCCGTGGTCCGGAAGCCGGCGCCTCCTCCGCCCGCGCCGAAGGTGGCGGTGGTGATCGCGCTGCCTGCCGTGATCACGTTCGGCAAGGCCGCCGATCACCCGCGGGCGGAGCGCAGGATGGGCGACGCGCTCATCGAGGCCAGCGGAGGTCACGCCATCCTGGCCGACGAGCTGCCGCAACCGCTCGCGTCGCCCGACAAGGCGGCTCTGCCCGCCGCCGTGCGCGCGCTCGGCGAGGATCCGGCGCGCGCGCTGACGTTCACGATCACCGCCGGCCGCAGCGATCGCGCGGAGGCCCTCGAGCTCGGCGGCACACGGCGCTCGAACCGCGCGGTCAGGCGCTATCACGACTACACCGTGCGGCTCGAGGTCCGCCGCTGCGAGGGCGGTCCGGCCGCGCTCGGCACCGTCGAGACCTTCGCCAGCGCCATGGCCGGCGAGCCCGAGCTCGACGCGCGTGGGCGCCCCCGCGGCCTGCAGATCGCCGTCGAGGAAGCGCTGGCCAAGGCTCTGCGCGCGTACGCGCCGGACCTGGCGCGAGGTGAGCCGTTCCCCAAGGTGATCGAGGCGCCGGGGTCGCCCGCGACCGAGCGTGGCCGCCGCGCTGGAACGCGGGCCGCGCTGGAACGCCTCAAGAAGATCCAGGCGCTTTATCCCGAGGCGTCCACGGACGATCTGGCGTCCCTGTCGTCGAGCCGCGCGCGTTTCCTGGTGCTCGAGCCCGGTCGTCTGGCGACGCTCGGCCTGCAGCGCGGCGACCTCGTCAGCGGAACGGGCACTCAGCCTCTCGGCAGCCGGGCGGCGCTGGCCCGCGCGCTGGCGCGCGGCGAGACGCCCGCCCTCGGCATCGACCGGGGGCGCACGCACTTCGTGCTCGGTCGCCCGGTCGTCGCCCGCCGGAAGTGAGCCAGCGGCCCCGGGCGCGGCCCACGGGCCCGAGGTTGTGTAGGCTCGTCGTCGCCACCGTGAATGACCGGTTCGGGAGAGACTTCGGGCCTGGGGCCTCGGACCTCGGGCCTCGGGCCTCGGGCCGGACCGGATTCATTTCCGGCCGAGGCCTGAAGTCCGAGGCCCGAGGCCCCGGGAGGCAACCAAGTTACCTGTGGAAAGGCACGAGTCCTCCGTGAAGGTCCGGACCGCCTTGCTGCTCGGCGCTTCGCTGGTGCTGGTGGCCAGCCTCTGTCTGCAGCCGGTCACCGAGTCCGACCTCTTCTTCCGGCTGAAGGTCGGCCAGCAGATCCTGGCGGACCACCACCTCATGGTGCGCAACATGTTCTCGTTCACCGCGCCGGATCACCCCGATCTGGATCTGGCGTGGTTGTTCGAGGTGGCGGCCGCGCTGGCATTTCGGGCGGGCGGCTTTCCGGCCGTCGTCTGGCTGAAGACCGGGCTCGTCGTCCTCGCGCTGGCCGTGGCGTTCGTTGCGTGCCGTCGCCGCGGGGCCTCGCCGCTGGTCGCCGCGCTGGTGGTGGCCGGGGCGGCGTGGATCATGCGGGACCGGTTCGTCGAGCGCCCGCATGTCGTGTCGTTCGTGGGCGAGGCGGTCGTGCTGGCGGCGCTTGCCGATCTGCGCCGCGCGTGGCCGGGGCGGCGGGTGGCGGCGTTCGCGGCGGTGATGGTGCTGTGGGCGAACGCCCACGCCGGGATCTTCACGGGCGTCTTGCTCCTGGGCTCGGCCGCGGTCGGGTGGGGGATCGCGGGCGATCGACGCGCGGCTCGACGGGCATTGGCCCTCAGCGGTGTGGCGGCGCTGGCCTCCTTGGCGACGCCGGTAGGGCCGGGCGTCATCAGGTACCTGGCGCTGCACGTGGCCCTGCCGCGCATCCACACCATCGACGAGTTTCGGAGCGCGACGTGGCGGTCGGACGCCCCGTTCTTCGTCGGTATTGCCCTCGGCGCGGCGATCGTGGCGGCATCGCTGCTGGTGGCCCGGTCCCGGGTCGAAGAGGGGGGCGCGGCGCCCGGGTCGGGTGCCAGAGCGCTCGCTCCGGAGCTGCTGCCGGTGGCGGCGATGGCGGCGCTCGGGCTGGCGTCGGTTCGATTCGCGGCGGACGCGGCGCTGGCGGCGGCACCGCTCGTGGCGGCGCGCGCGACCGATCTCGGTCGCCTGTGGCGGCAGCGGCGGGGAGGGCCCCGCGGAATTCCGGCGACGCCCGGCTCATCGGCCGCGCCCGCCATCGCCGGTGCGCTGCTGATTGGGCTGGCGCTCGGCCCGCGGATCGCCGATGCGCGCGCCGGCCGGCCCTTCCTCGACGTCGACCTCGACCGATCGATCGTCCCCTGGGACGCGATTCGCTTCGTCGACGAGAACGGGCTGCGCGAGAGGATGTACAACGACTTCGAGACAGGCTCGTACCTGGCGTTCGAGGGTTACCCGCGCGCGCGGGTCTTCGTCGATCCGCGCCTGCCCGCCTATCCGGAGGACCTGCACCGCCTGCTCGGCGACTTCGACCTCGATCGCGACAGCTGGGACCGCGCCATGCAGCGGTACGGGGTGCAGAGCGCGCTGCTCGCGTACGCCGGCGTCAACCGGCGCGTCGCCTGGTGGGATCCCGACCGATGGGCGCTGGTCTATCGGGCGGGTGACGCGCGCGTCTTTGTGCGGCGGTTGCCTCGCTGGTCGGCCTTCATCCGGGCCCACGAGATCCCGGCGACCTTCCGCTTCACCGTCGAGACCGGCGCCGAGACCCTGCCCCTCGATCCTCGCCCGGCCGCCTCGCCCGTCGCGGAGTGTGAGTGGCGGCGGCGGCTCGGCGATCTGTTCTTCGATCTCGATCGCGGCAAGCTCGCCCGCGCGCGCGCCGCCTACGAGCAAGCGCTGGCCGTCCAAGGGTGCCTGGCCGCGGCCGACGAGGCCTCCCTCGCCGCCTGGCTCGGCGCCGACGCCCTCGCCACGAAGTCCTACGACCGCGCCCTGTCCTACCTCGACCGCGCCCTCACCCCCGCCTTGAAGGAAGGCACCCCCCAGACCCTGGCCAACCGCGCCCTGACCTACGAAGCCCTCGGCCAAGCCGGCGAAGCCGCCCGCGACTGGACGACCCTGCTTTCCTCCTCCTCACGAACCCTGGTCCAGCTAGCCAAAACCCGCCTCCGCCTACTGGGGGCAATGCCCCAACAAGAATCCGAAGAAGCCCGTATTCCCTAGCAGATCGGAGGCGGGCTTCGCCCGCCGGAGAAGACGCTCTCCAACGGATCCGGGCTTGCCCCAGGTCCGGGGAGGGCCCGCGGGAGGGGCGTTAGCCCCTTCCGCGAGCGAGCGGAGCGAGCGTCTTTTCCTGCGCCACGCCGCGCCCGTCCATACTCTTACTTCCCGAGACCAGATGTCGGAATCGAAGCAATACGGAGCCGACCGGGCTCGGCGGACTGGCGCCCTGGACGACGCAGCGCTGGTGACCGCTCTGAAGGCGCGCGAGGAGCGCGCCTACGCGCTCGCCTGGGTCGAGTTCGGACCGATGGTCCGGCGCCTGGTGTCCCGGTTCTTCGGCCCGGGCGCCGAGCCCCTGGATCTGAGCCAGGAGGTGTTCGTCCGCTTCTTCCGCCGGATCGACGAGCTGCGCAGCCCCGACGGGGTGCGCGGGTTCCTGGCCAGCATCTGCCTGGGCGTGGCCCGCAACGAGGCCCGCCGCCTGCGCGTGCGGCGCTGGGTCACCCTGACCTCGGCCGGCACCCTGCCCGAGGTGGGCGTGTCCGGCGGCGACGTCGAGGGGCGCGAGGGGGTGCGCCGTCTCTACGCCGTGCTCGACAAGGCCAGCGCCCTCGACCGATCGCTCTTCGTGGCGCGCTACCTGGAGAAGATGGAGGTCGAGGAGGTCGCGCGGGTGCACGACCTGTCGTTCGGGACCGCCAAGCGCCGCCTGGCGCGGGCCACGACGCGGCTGAACCGCCTCATGCAGCGGGACGAGGCGCTGGCCGCGTATCTGGACTTGCCGGGAGCCGACGTCGCCGGGCCGGCGAGCGGCCGGCGGCAGGTCGGCGCGCGCCCAATCTCACCAGGCCAGTCACCAGGCCGGTCGCTCGATCCGGAGGATCCGTCATGAGCTTTCGGTCGAAGAAGCCCGGCGTGGGCTTCGAGGCGGGCCGAGATCGGCGCGATCCCGGTGAACGGCGCCTCGAGCGCGGCGCCGAGCTGATCCTCGAGCGCGAGCTCCTGACCGGTCCTGCGCCGCTCCCCGACTTCGCCAGACTGCTGTCGGCCCGGGCCCGCCGCGGCCGCCTGCGCGTGGGCGCGGGCGTGGCGGGGGCGGTGGCCGCGGCGGCCGTGATCGCGCTGGCGGTGCTGAAGGATCTGACGCCCGTCTCATACGTCGTGGCCGGGCAGGCCGCCATCACCGGGTCTCGCATCGACGCGGCGCCGGCCGGTGAACCGACGCACGTCCGCTTCTCGGAAGGGACGGACGTCGCGCTGGCGCCCGGCGCCGAGCTGGAGGTGGTCAAGCGGACGGGGCGGGGCGCGGTGCTGGCGCTCGAGCACGGGCAGGCGCGCTTCTCGGTCGTTCACCGGCGAGGGGCGCGCTGGAGCGTGCTGACCGGGCCGTTCGCCATCGAGGTGACGGGCACCGAGTTCACGGTCGACTGGTCGCCCGACGCCGGCAAGATGGTCGTCGACCTGAAGGCCGGCTCCGTCCGCGTGCACGGGGCGTCGGTCGGCGGCGGCGTCGAGCTGAACGCGGGCGAGCGCCTGGTGGCGACGGTGCCCGATCACCGCGTGACCGTCTCGCCGGTGGGCGACGCGACGCCGGTGGGCGCGGCGACTGGCGAGGGGGCCGGTATCAAAGCGGCGTCCCAGGCCGGCGAGCCGCGCGTTTCGGCGGCGTCGCCACCGGCCTCGCGCGTGGTGGTCGACGGCGCTCCGCGGGCGGCGGGGGAGGAGCCGACCACGAAGGGGGCGCTGGCGATGTGGTCACCGCGGCAGGGCGGGCGCCACGAGCTCCCCGAGCAGCGGGTTCCGACCCTCGGCGAGACGCCCGAGGACACCGCGGTCCGTTCGCGCCCGCCGACGCCCGAAGGTCCACGCACCGACCCCGGGCTGCCTGCGCCGACACCCGGCGTCCCGCAGAGCCTGACCCTGGGCGGTGGCGGCCTCTTCTGCGTCAGCGTCCCGGCCCAGTACACGTTCGAGCAGCCGGCGGCCGGTCTGTCGGTGCCGTCTCTGTTCACGATGGCATTCTCGAACCCGCGGCTCGACCGGTCGCACTCGTGGTGCGGCGAATCGTCGATCCGCGTGGACGCGACCTTCGACGACAGCGGCCGCCAGAACTTCTTCGGTCGCTTTCCCAACGAGACCGGGCAGCTGATCATCAAGCTCGACCATCCGACCGATCTCACGGGCCACACGGTCACCATGCACGTGTTCGTCGAGGGACCGTGGGACGCGCGCTTCTCCGCCGAGCTGGCGGCCGTCGATCAAGGCCGCTGGATCTCGAACGAACCGTCACGGGGCCTCTCGCCCGGCCGCTGGTGGACCATCTCGCATCACTTCACGGAGGACAACGCCGCCGGTGTTCCGGGCTCCTCCAATCCGTATCCCTACCCGCGCGGCGGCCGCTCCGCCGCGGCCGAGGTGGACCGCCTCGCCCTCGCGATCCGCACCACGGGCGAGCGCCGGTCCTGGAAAGGCGCGGTATTCGTCGATGACATCTCTTGGCGATAAAGCAGGCGCGGGGGGGCGTTGCCCGAGCGCAGGGGGGCGTTGCCCCCCTACGAGACCCCCCAGATCTCAGTTCGCCGCCGGCGCGGCGAAGCCGCGCCTCCCGTTGGAAGACTCGCTCCCTTCGGTCGCTCTGGCGCCCTCCGTTGTCGTGGGGTCTCTGGAGGGGAAAGCAGGGGGGTGGCAATGAAAACAGAGGGCGGGTCGACGAACGACGGGCTTTCCCTCGCCCCGCGGAGCGGGGAGAGGGTAGGGAGAGGGGCGCGGCGGTCGGTTGGGGCGCGAGCGGCTCTTTGGGCGGTGACGACGATCCTGGCCGCCGCTTGTTCCTCGTCGAAACAGGACGGGCCGCCGACCACCACGCCGCCGACGCGGGTGGGGCCGCTTTGCTCGGCGCGGTATCCGGGGCCTTCGCCGCTGCGGCGGCTGACGCGGATCGAGTATGCGCGGACGGTGGATGATCTGTTGGGGCCGGGGCTGGTCGACAGCTCGCGGCTGCCGCCCGACGAGCGGGCGCTCGGGTTCGCCAACAACGCGGAGGTCGTGAGCACGGGCGGGCTGCTGGTGGAGGCGTACAGCGACCTCGCCGACGAGGCGGGTGACGTCGTCGCGGCGCACGCCGGGAATTACGCCGCCTGCGCCGCCACCGCCCCCGACGCCGCGTGCGCGGCGACGTTCGCCGCGACCTTCGGCCGCCGCGCGTGGCGGCGTCCGCTCGCCACCGACGAGCAGGCCGCGCTCGCCGCCGTCTATGCGGGCGGCGCGGCCGACGGCGGCTTCTCCGAGGGCATCGCGCGCGTCACCGCCGTCCTGCTGTCGAGCCCGCAGTTCCTCTACCGCCTCGAGACGGGGACCAGCGCGGCCACCCCGAGCCCCGCGCCCGCCGTGGATGTTCCGGACGCCGTGGCCCTCACTCCCAACGAGCTCGCCACGCGCCTTTCCTACCTGCTTTGGGGCTCGATGCCCGATCCGGCGCTGCTCGATGCCGCCGACGCCGGCCGGCTGGCCACGCCCGCCGATCTCGCGCGCGAAGCGCGCCGCATGCTGGCCGACCCCCGGGCCCGCACCATCGTGACGACGTTCCATGCGCAGTGGCTCGGCATCGACCAGCTCGCCGACGCCAGCAAGGATCAGGTCGTCTACCCGGCGTACACGGCGGCGCTGTCGGCCGCGTTCACGCGCGAGTCGGCCCGCTTCGTCGAGGAGGTCGTCTTCGACCGCGAGGGCACGCTCGGCGCGCTGCTGTCGGCGCCGTACACCTTCGGCGACGCGACCCTCGCCTCGTTCTATGGCGCGTCCCCGCCGGCCGCCGGCGGCGACCTGATCACGCTGCCGGCCACCCAGCGCGCGGGCTTGCTGACCCAGGGCGCTTTCCTCGCCGTCTATGGCAAGGCCAACCAAAGCGACCCGATCCACCGCGGCCGCTTCGTGCGCGAGCGCCTGTTCTGCACGACGCCGCCCTCGCCGCCCCCCAACATCACCGTCCGCCCGCCCGATCTGAACCCGCGCCTGACCACGCGCCAGCGCTTCGCCGCGCACACCGGCGATCCCAACTGCTCGGGCTGCCACATCCTGCTGGATCCGATCGGTTTTTCCTTCGAGCACTACGACGGTATCGGCCACTGGCGCGACATGGAGGGGGGCCAGCCCGTCGACTCGATCGGGGCGCTCTCCGGCACCGACGTGGACAGCGCCCTCGAAGGTGCCGTCACGCTGGCCGGCGACCTGTCCCGCAGCACCGAGGTGCAGATCTGCTACGCGACCCAGTGGTTCCGCTTCGCTTACGGCCGGGGCGAGTCCACGGCAGACGCGTGCTCGATCTCCGATCTGGCCACCGCGTTGGCGGCCGCCAAGGGCAACGTGCGCGAGCTGCTGGTCGCGCTGACCCAGACCGACGCCTTTCTCTATCGCCGCGCGGGAGATCTCCTCTAGATGAGCCACTTCCTTCGAGACGATCGGGTGATGTCGCGGCGGACCCTGCTGCGGGGCGCGGGCGTCGCGCTGGCGCTGCCGCTGCTCGAGGCCATGCACCCGCGCCGCGCGCGCGCCGCCGCGGGGGCCGCCGCCAAGCGCTTCGTCAGCATGTTCACCGCGAACGGCACGCTGTACCCGCAGTGGGTGCCCACCGGGACCGAGGCCGACTTCACGCTCTCGCCCATCCTCGCGCCGCTCGAGCCCAACCACGCCGACCTGGTCGTCGTCGCCGGTCTGACCCAGCAGGGCGCCGGCGGCGATGGGCACCAGAACGGGATGAGCGGCATGTTGACCGGGCAGAGCCTCAACCCCGGGCCCTTCCAGGGCGGCGCCAACACCGGCGCGGCCGGCTGGGCCAACGGACCGTCCGTCGACCAGAAGATCGCCTCCGTCATCGGCGGCAGCACCAGGCTGCGCTCGCTCGAGCTCGGCGTTCAGGTCGGCGTCGCCGACGACTGGGGCCGCATGATCTACCAGGGCGCCAACCAGCCGCTTGCCCCCGAGGACAACCCGGCGCAGGCGTTCGCGCGCCTGTTCGGCGCCGCCGGGACCACCCCCGAGGCGTTCGCCCGCGCGCGCGCCCGCCGCAAGAGCGTGCTCGACGCCGTCAGCGGACAGTTCCAGGCGGTGTCGGCCCGCGTGGGCACGCGCGATCGCGCGCGCCTCGACGAGCACGCGACCGCGCTGCGCGACATCGAGACCCGCCTCGACCTTCAGGCGCGTCCGTCGCCCGCCTGCACCGCCCCGGCCGTGCCCGCCGCCGTCCCCGGCCACCTCGGCGACAACGACAACTTCCCGACCATCGGGCGCCTGCAGATGGACATCCTGGCGCTGGCGCTCACCTGCGACATGACGCGGGTCGCGTCACTGCAATGGTCGCGGTCGGTGTCCATGACCCGCTTCACCTGGCTCACGCCCGCCATCAACGAGGCCCATCACGATCTGTCGCACCGGGGCGACGACGACGCGCCCGCGCAAGACAAGCTCCTGCGCATCAACACCTGGTACGCGTCGCAGCTCGCCTACCTGCTCGGCAAGCTCGCCGCCGCCGAGGAGAGCGACGGCTCGCGCTTCCTCGACTCGACGCTGGTGCTGTGGTCGAACGAGCTCGGCAAGGGCAACGTCCACAGCCGCGAGCTCGCGCCGTACGTGCTGGCCGGCAAGGCGGGTGGGGCGCTCCGGACCGGGCGCTTCCTCACGTACCCGCGCGAGGTGCCGCACAACAACCTGCTCGTGTCGATCCTGCAGGCGATGGACATCTCCGTCGCCAAGTTCGGAAGAGAAGACTGGTGCACCGGGGCGCTGACCGGATTCATCTGATCCTCCTTCTTCGACAACGCTTCACTAGCTTCGAGGTGCTCATGCTCCGCACGACCAAATATCGTTCGCTCTTCACTCCGTTCTCATTCGTCCTCGTGGCCGCGTCCGGCGCGCTCATTGTGGCCGCTGGCTGCGACTCGACTGCCGTCGAGGGGGCGGGGGGCGCCCCGGCACCGGCGCCAGGGGCGGCCCTCGGCTGCACCGATCCAGAGCCGGGGGCGCTCGACCTCATCGACGACATGGAGGACGGCGACGCGCTCCTCCTCTATCGCGGGGGCCGGTCCAGCGTCTGGTACACGTACCACGACAAGACGACGGGGAGCCTGACGCCCGACGAGGGCACGACGGTCACGATGGAGCCCATCCCGGGCGGCCGCTGCCAGGTCAGCAGGCAAGCCATTCGCGTGACAGGCAGCGGGTGGTCCGACTGGGGCGCCGGCTTCGGGTTCGACCTGCACTACGACACCGGGGTGTCCAAGGAGACGGCTTATGACGTCAGCGCCTACAAGGGCGTGACGTTCTGGGCGCGCGTCGGCGAGACGTCCGTCAAAACCGTTCGCTTCGGCATCGGCGACCAGTGGAGCCGCCCCGACGGCGGCCACTGCGACGTCACCCTCTCCAGCGGCGACAAGGCCTGCTACGACACCTTCGGCGCGTCCGTCACGCTGACCTCTTCGTGGCAACGCTTCGTCCTGCCCTTCGACCACCTCCAGCAACGCGGCTTCGGCTGGCCCGAGCCCAACGGCCTCGACACGGCCACCGCCATGAACATGGAGTTCGGCATCCCCCCGAGCTCTCCCGTCTTCGACATCTGGATCGACGACATCGGCCTGTACAAGTAGCGGAGGACGACCCTCTCCCACTCGCGTGGGGGAGGGGACCGGATCGGTTCATGTCCCCTCTCCCCACGCGAGTGGGGAGAGGGCTAGGGAGAGGGGCGCTCGCTCGAGAGCAACCCCGCGCCCCCGCGCCCGCGCCTCAGCACTTCGACTTCACGGACATCGGCATGTACCGGCAGCTGGCCGCCGTGCAACAGGCGCCCTCGGCGCATGCCGTCGCGCCACACTCGAGCGTGCACATGTTGCCCTGGCAGTAGAGCTGGCCGTCGCACGAACGCGCCCCCGTGCAGCGGATGACCCCGATCGCCGCGTCGCTGCTCGGGCCCGCCTGACATGAGCCCTGGCCCGAGCAGGTCGCCGTGCAGTCGTTGCCATGGCATTCGACGCTGTCCGAGCAGCTCTTCGTCCCCGAGCAGGTGACCCTCCCCATCGTGCCCCCGATCCAGACCGCGCCTCCGCAGCTCCCGTCGCCGCTGCACTCCAGCGAACAAGAGGCTTTCGAGCCGCCGCACGTGACACCCCCCGCGCAGGACAGGTCGTTGCCGCACGAGATGTCGCAGCCGAGCGACTTCGTGCAGTCGATGGCGCCGTCGCAGCTCTGTCTGCCGTCGCAGTGGATGTGGCACGGCAATCCGGCCGGGCACGTGATTTTCGACTGACACGATTCGTCCGCCGAGCAGTCGAACATGCATTCGCTCTCGTCCGCCGTGCAGGCGCCGCCCGCCTGCACGCAACGCTCGCACGGAGTCAACGTCGCCCCTCCGGCTCCCCCCTCCATGCCGCTGCCGCCGCTGGCATGGCGACCTCCGGCGGCCCGGCCTCCCAGGTTCGGGTTGCCGCCGTTGCCGCTCCCGCCACGATCGGTGCCTCCTCCGCCGCCGCCCGCGCCCGTTCCGCCGCTGCCCGCGGCTGGTCCGCCGCCTTCGCCGGTCGCGCCGGCCACCCCCGGCTCTCCGCCGGCGCTGGCGCCCCCGCGGCCGTCCCCCGTCCGCCCGCCGAGCCCCGATCGCCCGGCCGCCCCGGCTCGTCCGCCCGGCCCGCTGCCGCCGGTTCCGCCAAGGCTGCCGCTGCCGCCACCGCCGGTGAAGCCGCCCGCGCCTTGGCCGCCGCTGGCAACCAGGCCCCCCGACCCGTTCCCGGGCTGCCCGCCCGAGCCGGCACCCAGGTCCAGGACGTTGATGCCGTCGTGTCCGGAGCCATCGAGCTCTGGTGGCCCGGCGTCGCCCAACCCCTTGAAGTTCAGCGAGCAACCGGTCGGTGCGCCGAGGCCCAGAGCGGCTGCGCCCACGGCGAGCACCACGCGCGCGAGCGCTCCGTGCGAGCCGAGTCGCCAGCGGGTGCCATTCGTCACTGGCGGTATCTCGCCGCACCTGTTCGCGTCTGTCAACGTAGTTATGCGCGTACCTGGGCGTACACAGACTTGTGGGTATCCTGTGGACGCCCGGCCGATCCCCGAATCCCCGCGCGGCCTTGCGAACCAACTGAATTTGCTCGAATCCGCCTCCTGATTTCCTGCTATCGAAGGAGCGTGCCGGAGTTCAGCCACCTCCATCTTCACACCCAGTACAGCCTCCTCGACGGCGCGATCCGCCTGGAGGACCTGTTCCCCCAGGTCCTCGCCCGCGGGATGAAGTCCGTCGCCATCACCGACCACGGCAACCTGTTCGGTGCCCTCGACTTCTACGAGACCGCCAAGAAGCACGGCGTGAAGCCCATCTTCGGGTGCGAGACCTACGTGGCGCCCGACCGCCACGACCGCACCGAGCGCAAGAGCAACCACCTGATCCTGCTCGCCAAGGACAACGTCGGCTGGAAGAACCTCTCGTACCTGAACTCGATGGGGTTCCTGCAGGGCTTCTATTACAACCCGCGCGTCGACAAGGCGCTCCTGCGCGAGCACAGCGAGGGGTTGATCGCGCTGTCGGCGTGCCTGGGCGGCGAGGTCGCGCAGACCTGCATGCGCCGCGGCCCCGAGGCCGCCGAGCACGCCGCCCGCGAGTTCGAGGACATCTTCGGCAAGGGCAACTTCTTCCTCGAGCTGCAGCCCAACGGCCTCGAGGAGCAGGAGCAGGTGAACGGCCACCTGATCGAGCT
>Ga0105238_10003683_pt1 | contig 15266 bp, 11 predicted proteins | sample KBSC34metaG_FD_81526 | JGI IMG/M metagenome (GOLD analysis project Ga0105238, IMG submission 81526) | Corn rhizosphere microbial communities from Kellogg Biological Station, Michigan, USA - KBS C3-4 metaG | ecosystem: Host-associated > Plants > Roots > Rhizosphere > Soil | place: Michigan, USA... | reverse complement strand
GCCGAGGTGGTGCTTTTTCTGGCTAGTGATGAGGCGCGTCTGGTACACGGGGCATCGGTGCCTGTGTATGGCAACAACTAATTGACCAAGCGTGCGTGGGGAAGAGAAATCAAATCCCTCTAGAACTGAACGCTCTTTAGCATCCTGTCATAGGTTGGCGCGAGGCGATTGAAGTCGAACTCGGGCGCGACAAATACCAGATAGACTACAGAGCCGTCCGGGAGGAGTATGGTCACCAGCCGATCTCTTTCGTTCTGAGGCTGGCCTTTTGAATCCGGGAAAGGCGAGGTGGTTTGCAGGTTGACCGACCGTCCGTGGATACCGGCAACAGTGATGTCGGTTGCTTTGTCCAGTTGCCGCATATTGCCGCCACTCTGGATTTTGCTGACAATCCCGCTGGTCGCCTGATCGATATTTGCGCCCTTGTTGTCCAGGGAAACTTCATTGATTACGACTCCATATCCAAGGCCATCTGCCACAACGCCAGCGCGCGGCGCAAGCATGACGGAGTCACCCTGACTTTTAGGGGCAATCGTGGCCCAATTACCGGGCCGGACCATCTGCAGATGCCCGGTGTCTACTAATACGAATTTGGAATTAGGCATCACATCATTCCATGACACAGCTCCAGCTGTTGCATTGGAGCTGGGCCCGGAAGTTGTGGAGCCTGAAACGCCCGCGGGAGCAGTAAGGACAATACCGCCGCTCTTATTCATTGCTTCCCATTGTCCCGTTTTTGCGCCTTGCGCAATCTCCTCTGCGGAGTACGACTTCGCGCCTGCAGCGTGTTGACGCGCCTTTGCGAATGACTGCATATCAGTCTGGTACTTTACCGGCGGCCAGCCTGCGATCTCTCTCTTGATCGCTGCTTCACGGTTGCCCGGGTTGGGATGATCGCTCAAGAACTGCGGACCGGAGCCGCCCTGGGCTTCAAGTGTTTTGAAGAAGTCGGCGAGTGCCTGCGGGTTATATCTGGCCCGCTGCAAGATGATCGCGCCAACCTCGTCGGCCTGGGCCTCGTCGCTGCGAGAGTAATTAAGCATGACCATGCCGGCGCCCACTTGAACGCCGGCCTGCCCGAGCGAGCTGAGCGTGCCGCCTTTGCTGCCAAGGATCGCGCCAGCCAAACCGGCCAGTCCCTGGGCAATCTGCGCTTTCTGCATCTGCTTTGCCGAGTGCTGCATGTAGACATGGGCCATCTCATGCGCCATCACACCTGCCAGTTGAGCGTCGTTTTGTGCGGCGATGATCGTGCCGAGATTCACGAACATCTCACCGCCGGGCAGCGCGAAGGCATTGATCTCCTTTTGAGCAACGACATGGAAATCGAACGGCCAGGAATTTTCCGTTGGAATCACTGCTGCGAGGCGCTGGCCAAGTTGCCGGACATACTGCGTTTCGGGACTGCTGTCAGGCAGCAGAGGCATCTGTTTGTAGATCTCTTGAGAAGCCTGAAACCCAAGCTTCTTCTGGTCTTCACGACTGAGGCTTGTTGTGCCTGAGTTTGGCAGTGTCGGCATATCCATCTGCGCGAGACATGCCTGCGCAACCGACAGGAACATGAAAACTGAAAAAACGGGTGACGCGCAGCCCAAAATCCAGCTTCTTTGAAATTTCATATCAACCTCTATCGGTCCACATGGCCGTTTCTCTGTGAATTTTCTCCGGATAAAGGAGTTGTAACGTGGTGCCCGGAGGGGGACTTGAACCCCCACAACCCTTGCGGGTCTGCGGATTTTAAGTCCGCTGCGTCTGCCAGTTTCGCCATCCGGGCTGGAAAGTGAAATGACATCCACATCGTATCCCAATGTTGGTTGGGCGATCTGTTACCCGCAAGGTTCAGACAGCCCGGGTAAACATCTTCAGTTGAGATTGCCCTGTTAGACTGGCCTTGGCTGCGGTTGGAGAGCGTACGACAGCCTGCGCATTTTCAGCAACTGCAATCCCCTGCGATGGTCACGCCTAGAGCCTCCTCCGACCAACCCTCCTTCAGTGGCAAATCGCCGCTCCCGGCCTTGCTGCGACGGCTTCGCGAACGCCTCTCTCCCAGCCGACACGATCGGGCAAGTGAGGAGGGAAGAAGCGCGGAGCGAAACCATCGAGCTCTATTGTCGGGTGCGACCGGCTTAACGGCCAGGATTGTCAACGTCGGTGTCACGTTTATCACGATTCCGATCACACTGCGCTATCTCGGAAACGAACGGTTCGGTTTGTGGATGGCGATCAGCGCCGTACTTGCCATGGCCGGATTTGCGGATTTCGGTATCGGCAATGGCGTCCTGAATGCAGTGTCAACGGCCTTTGGGAAAGACGACGTGCAGGGAATCCGGCGCGCTATCTCCAGCGGGTTTGCGGTTCTTGGCTCAATTGCCGCGGTCTTGTTGATCGTTTTCTGCGTCTCATACCGGTTCATTGATTGGCCAGACTTCTTTCGCGTGATTTCACCGCAAGGCAGAGCAGAGGCCGGCCCTGCGATGGCCGTATTTGTCATCTGCTTCGTCCTTAACATCCCGCTCGACATCGTGCAGCGCGTGCAACTTGGGTTGCAGCAAGGATTTCGAACTAATGCCTGGCAAATGCTCAATGCGGCGTTATCTCTGATTGGAGTTCTATTGGCGATCCATGCGCGACTAGGTCTGCCGTGGCTAATCGCCGCGCTGGCTGGCGGTCCGCTCCTCGGTGTCGCCATGAATGCTGCACAGTTCTTTCTTTTCAGCCGCCGCGATCTAATGCCGAGTTGGCACTTGATATCGCCGCGAGTCATCTCGCAAATTAGCAAGCTCGGAGGGCTCTTCTTCGTTCTGCAACTTGTGGCCTCCATCTCGTACTCGGCTGACAATTTCATCGTAGCCCGTACTCTCGGAGCCGCCGACGTCGCGATGTTCTCGATTCCTCAGCGACTGTTCGCCATCATCGCGATGCCTATTACAATGTTTCTGGTCCCGTTCTGGCCAGCATATGGTGAAGCCTCCTCTCGGGGTGATACCGCCTGGATCCGGCACACTCTCGCCCGCAGCCTTCTTGTGGTTTTTGCATCTACCTCCATAGCATCCGTGCTGGTACTGCTTGCGTCGAACAAGATCATCCTTTGGTGGATCGGACCACAGATCCGTCCCCCATTTCTGCTCATGCTTGGCTTCGCCGCCTGGACCGTCTTCAACGGTTGCAACAGCGCCCTTGGCGTATTCCTAAATGGCTTGAGCATCGTTCGCTTCCAAGTCATTACGACCGGCGTCTTTGGTGTGGGATGCCTATTCCTCAAGATAGTGTTCGCCCATCGCTATGGATCGGTGGGCATTCCGTGGGCAACAACGCTCGCTTTTATCTCCCTCGCCGTTCCGGCGTACTTCTGGTACGTTCCCAGACTTCTTGACGATATTGCCGTGAAAGGCTTTGCTTGCACTATGGAGGCCGCTGCTTCAGCAGAAGGCGCCGGCACAAACTCGGCTTGATCGGATGATGAATTATTCGCGAAATTGGATTGATACAATCAGCCTATGGAACAGAAACTGCTTCGCATATTTAGAGCGCCCGTCGGCGCTCTAATGCGTGCTTTCCCGGCTCCGTTTTTTTATTTTTTTCGATTCAAATATACAAATATGGCGAAACGGATGGCGCGGGAAGGGAAGCCTCTCGTCATTTATCAAAAGCGATACGGAGGAATCGGCGACCATCTTGTGTATTCCGGCCTGCCCTCGGCGCTCAAAGAAAAATACGGTTTAGAGGTGCACATTTCCAGGCAGTCGGCATTCCGCTCCGGCGAGGTAAAGAAGTTTGTCTGGAACAATATCCCCTTTTCCGATGAGCAGGGCATCGCCATGCACCGTCCACCCTATAAGAAATACAAGAACTACAACGAGATACTGTTTGGCCTGTTTGGTGTTACCGGAGCGCCCTTATTTTCTCCTTCCTACTCGCCGAAACAATGGGACGGAGTGAAGGACAAGATCATCTGCGATTTAACGTTTGGACCTTCTGGTGAGCATAACGGCTACACTGAACCCCGATTTCGAGAGGGTGTGCTGAATTATCTGCTTCAGTACGATCCCAAGGACCTCATGTTCCTCGAACCTAAAGCATACGGAGATCAATCTCTACTTTCCTTCGTCCGCGAAACGATTCCAGCCCCGATGACCGCAATAAAAGACCTGGAGGAGCTTTGCGATGTGATTTGCTCTGCAAAAGGAAGAATTTTTCTCGATAGTGGCACAAAGAGCATCGCGGCACTTTATGGCATGCAATCGATTGTGCTGGATGCGGGACATGCCGATCCATTCTTCCGATACGACACGAATACGTATCACATCATCCGATCCTGACCGGTCTGTCATGTCCAAAGAAACGAGTGAATTGCAGAATCCTTACCTCTTTCCGGGCGATTGCCGAGGCGGGCTACGACAAGCTCCGCCCCGAAGGTAAAATCCTCCTGTGGACTCCGCGGTAACTACGCCATCGACATCCACCGTGCCGACCCAGCCGGTGCGCTTGTGTGGTGGCCTGCGCATGCGCGGGACGCTCGCCCGGGGCGCTCCTGGGCAACCCTTAGTCAGCGTGATTACCGCGTCATTCAATGCCCGTAAGCACATTGCGGATTGTATTCAGAGTGTTCAACTACAGGACTATCGGAATATTGAGCACATCATAATCGACGGCGGGTCGATAGACGGGACTGTCGATGTCCTTCGCAGTTTCGACAAGATCATTGCCCTGTGGCGCAGCGAGCCTGACAAAGGTATCTACGACGCGTGGAACAAAGGGTTGGTTGAGGCGCGTGGAGAGTGGATCTGTTTTATCGGCGCGGATGACGAACTGCTGCCAGGCGCGATCAGCGCGTATATGAGACTGGCGGCGGAGTATCCTGAAGCCGAATATCTCAGCTCGCGGATTCGCTATGTGCATTCATCCGGATATGTAAATCCGGCGCACGGCAAGCCATGGTCATGGCCACGCTTCTCCAGGTCGATGTGTGTAGCACATCCCGGAAGTATGCATCGGCGCAGTTTGTACGAAAGGCTCGGCGAGTACGATATTTCCTATCGCACCGCCGCAGACTATGAGTTGCTATTGCGAGCAGGGGCCGCGCTGCGTGCGGCATTCATGCCTGCAGTCACGGCAACGATGCGAGGGGGTGGTGCAAGCGATCGTGCCATTGCGCTCAAGGAAGCTTACCGTGCCCGCGTTATTACCGGTCAGCGTAATCGGCTGCTGGCGCGAGTGGAGTTGTGGAAAGAGCTCGTAAAATTCAGACTGCTGCCGCTGCGTCGTGCAGTGGCAGTCTGGATGGAGCCGTGAGCGTGCCGGCTCGACGGAGGATGACATGGAGATAACGCCGATCGGCTGGCTTCTCGTTCCCATGGGCATTCTCCTTGCCGCCACGCGGCCGCGATGGCTGTACCTCTTTGCCGTATTCCTCCTTCCCTTCACTGCGACTGCAGTGATCAATATTGGCGAGGGAGAGCATGCCTCAGGGGTCCAGGCTTCGCTTTATCTCGGCTCACTATTGCTGGTGCGGACGTGCATTTTGTTGATCTGGAGGCCATACATCCCACTGCCGCGCATGGGCCTATCCGCCCTGATATGGATGGGAATATTTGTAGCCATCGCAGTGATCTCTCTCGTGATGCCAATATGGATCGACGGGCATATACAGGTCCCGTCTCCTCGACTGCTCGATAACTCAACTCAACCTTTGTACCTAAGGAGCAGCAACATCACGGGGGTGCTTTACGTCGTGCTGGGTTTCGGCTTCACAAGCATAACTGTTCTATGGAGCCGGAAACGAAATATGCTCAATAACGGACTGAAGGCATTTCTAGCGGGCTCCGCCTTTGCCGCTGCATGGGCGATCGTGGAGCTCGGCTGTAAGATCACAGGAATTGCCTATCCTGCGTTCTTATTCAATACCAGCGCCAGTGGCGCTGCGCATGGTTATCGCGAGGTCTTGGAGGGCGGTATTCCCAGGCTTTCGTCAGTTTCAGTGGAACCCAGCGTCTTAGCGCAGACTCTGCTGATCGCAGTTGCTCTATATCTTCCATTCATTTTTGGATCGCGCAGCGCCTTTGGCAAGGCAGTTGATCGATGCCTGTTTGTGCTCATGCTTCTGGTCTTGTTTCTCTCAACCTCTTCCACTGCTTACCTCGGTATCGTGATCGGCACGTTTGTGGCACTGTCACTGTTGACGATCAGACGCGTTCTGCGTCCGAAGTATGTATTTGCCCCTTTCGCTGGCTTTCTTCTGCTTAGTCTGCTGTATGCGACCGTGCCGGTAGTGCGTCAAGTAGCTGAGTCGGTCTTGTTTTCCAAAGCGGGCGGCTATTCGGCGCTGGAAAGACTGATGACCGTAGCCAACGCTTATGACATGTTTAAGAAATATCCAATACTCGGGATCGGATGGTCGAGCATCGCCTCGCATGATCTCATCGTCAATATCCTGGCTAATTGTGGTGTGGTTGGTCTGACGGCATTCCTTATTGCGATATATTGCAGCTTCCGTGCGCTTTATCTGTCTTTATCTTCGCGCCCCGCCACTTTTGCGGCCGTGTTGCAGCCGGACTTTGCATCGTTTCTTGCACTGGCTGTAAATCTGGTGGCTTGCATAATCTCCGGTTCGCTTTTTGTATTTCCTTTCTTCTGGTTCTTATGTGGTTTCGCAATTGCTGTGCCTGATGGATATGTTGCCAATCTGACACCGCACAAGGGGCGTGTTTGCGGGGAAACGCTGGCGGCAAGATCTAAATTGGGTACAGCTTTTTCGGCCAGCCATCAGTTAGCGGATTCGTAAAGGCGATCTTGACCTGGATCGGCCGAGATTGATTCGACCCTTTGACTGCGCGAACGGGATAAAATCGACAGCAGATGTGCAATCGCGACCATAGGACTACCCGGAGCACTAATTCATGATCGATCGATCGCTCAACTACGGACGGCACGTAATGTCCGGTTTCTACGAGAAGATTGCACCCTACGATACTGTTCTTGATATTGGCGCCGGCAGCGGGGCTGATCTAAGCGCGGCAATCGCGGCTTGCCCATCAGTAAAGGCATATGGCCTCGAATCATTTCCTCCGAATGTGCAGGCGTTGAAGACGAAAGGCATCGAAGTTCATGGAATCAACGTGGAACGTGAAGCCTTGCCATTTGCCGATGAGGCGCTCGATGTTATATCCACGAACCAGACGCTGGAACATGTGAAAGAAATCTTTTGGATCATGCACGAGGTGAGTAGAACGCTCAAGGTCAACGGCCATCTTATTATCGGAGTGCCCAATCTGGCATCGTTCCACAATCGGCTTCTACTCCTTTTCGGAAAACAGCCAACATGTCTGCAGAACCACTCAGCGCACGTTCGCGGTTATACGCGGCATGACGTGCTGAGGCTGTTTCAAATGGTCTTTCCCGATGGCTATCGCCTGGAGGCGTTTGGCGGAAGCAATTTCTATCCACTCCCTGCATGGCTGGCCAAGCCATTTGCAAAACTCGCGCCGAACAACGCCTGGTCAATTTTCTTCTTACTAAAAAAAGTCAGGCCATACGAAAGGCAGTTTCTCGAATTTCCGATTCAGAAGGCCTTGGAGACGAATTTTTATCTTGGGGACGAAGCAGGTCGTTTCCAGCACATTCTGTAATATTTGCTGGCTTCAAACTATAGCGACCATCGTTGTATTACGGTACGTAGCTTCACCGCTGTGGGTGGAACCCATCCACAATGCCGCGGCCATGTCGATACCATAAGCGCGCAGGCTCCTTTCTGCCGACAATATAAGCCGTGATTGCCCGCGTGAAATCGAAACCTGCCAGGCCCGCTGCAAGCCACCATAATCCATGCTTGCGCTGGACGAAACCCATGCCGAGCCCATAAATATACGCACGCTCTCGCGAAACGCTTGCATCGCGGATGTCTTTCAGTGGGTGCCCGATGTGCCACTTCGCTTCAAAGCGGCCCTTCGCGCCTTTGCTCATTGCCATCAGCACAAAGTCGCTGTCTTCGCCACCGAGATAGGGTGTGTCGGCGCCGGGCCCAATACCCTCGTCGTAGCGTACGCGGCTTGCGATCCCACCGTTACGGATGAAGATCGTATAACCAGCGGATGCGCGATAGACGACGAGGCGGTTGAGGTCACAGGAGTCCTGGAACCAGCGGTTGCAGCTGCGCACGCCATTTTCGTCCAGTGAATTGACAGTGAGAATCTCGTAGCCAGAATTTTCGCGAAACCATTGGCCTATATTGGCAAGCGTGTCCTTTGGATACCAGCAATCATCGTCCGGGAAGCCGATGATTTCGCCTTTCGCGTGATCCATGCCAAGATTGCGCGCGCGAGAGACTCCGACTGCGCAGCGCAGATGCACAATTATGGGCGCAAGGGGACTTGCCGCGATTAAGGACATCACCCGGTCATCATCATTCTGATCGACGATGATCAGTTCAAAGTCGGCCCCCTGCGGCTCTTCGAGAGAAGCGATCAACCGGGCGAGTTCGCTGGTGCGGCCTTTGGTGGCGACTACGAGAGAAAATTGCGGGGACATTCTGGGGACCAAAGTTTATGCGGAAGACTGAGAGGCGCCAGCTTTCAAGGCAGACGAAAACGCAGAACTGCGCACCAGAACCCAGATGGAGCCCACGAGCAGACCAACGAGCATGCCGCCGAGGAGAATCAGACCGCGACGGGGCGAAGATTTTACGTCCGGCAACGATGGGGGGTCCAATACCTGGACGACTGGCGCGTCACGCGCTTCATCCAGGCGTGCTGCTTCAAACTGTCGTGCCAGCATCTCGAAGAGGGTTTCGTGATATTTCACCTCACGCTCTTTGCGGATGTAGTCCAACTGCATCTGCGGCACTTTGGACGTCGGAATGGTGAGGCCGGTGGAGCCCGCCTTCCCCTTTTGCAGCGCGGACATTTGGGCTTCCAGATCGCCTATTTCACTTTGCAGTCGGACCACCTCAGCGTTCTCGTCCGTGGCGCCCTGCCGCAAAGCCGCTAACTGCACCCTGCGGACGGCGATCTGTGCCTGTGTGTCGGCGATGGTGCGAATCTCCGCCTCAGTCTGGCCGGTGGGAGCGATAAGGCCAGTCTGCTCTTCGGTCGTCTTCAGATCCACCTCTGCATTCTCGAGGTTGTTCTTCTCCTGTTCCAACTGCTCTCCGAAGAAAAGGCGCCGCTGCGAAGCCTGGCTGATTGCCAAGCGTCCATTTGTGTCATGCAGCGCGGCCATATAGGCTGCTGCAAGGTCGTGGGCAAACTGCGGCGACCGACCGGTTACGCTGACCGTGATGATTCCAGACTTCGCATCCGGCACGATCTCCGTATCGGCGGCGAGCTTCTTCTCCGCGTCACTCTCTTTCTTCACCTTGTATTCGTTCATCAAGTCGAAGTTTTTTACGAGAGTGCTGGCGATGGACCTGCTTCTTAGAATGCCGGTGTACAGGTCGCCCGAGCCCTTGGCTGCGCCTGCGAGATCTCCGGCGCCCAGAGCGGAGAGTTGGCCTGCGATAGAGGCTGCCATTGAACCGCTGCTGCCCGTATTAGGCGGGAGAAAGGCGACCGTAGATGTATACAGAACGGGGAGCACAAAAAAGGCGATCACCAAAGCCAAGCACATACAGGCCAGCGTGCACAGAAGGATTGTCCTTCGCCCGTTGCGCAGAGCTTGAATAATTTTTGCCAGATCGATCGAATCTTCACTGGTTGACTCCCACGCAAACGGGTCAGCATTTGGGGGGTCAATTGTGGGCGATTCGACGTTGTGTTCCGCCATCTCTAGCTCTTGTCCTTCCCCTTGGTTATAGCAGCTTCTTTATGCAGCGTGAGTTGACTCCGTGCATACCGCTCTGATAATTCCTTATCTGGCCGGAAAGCGATTGCTGGACGGCAAAGCCTACATTTTCCCAAAGCGGCTGAATCGCAAGGCGGCTAGCAGGAATCCTTCGCACGAAGGACTTGTGCTGACCGCAAGAGGCCGATCATGGACGGACTAACTTCGATGCGTCACAAAAAATATCTGAGCTTGGCTCTGTTCGCGATGCCAATCGCGCCAGTAACCACAGCGTTGGCACTGGATGGCGAGCCCGGCATACACGATCCCTCCACGATCACTTACGACGACGGCAAATACTACGTCTATGGCACGGGCGGTTCGCCGCTGGTGTCTGACGATGGCTGGACGTGGCATCGAGGTACGGCGCCCTCGCGAACCGGAGCTGCGCCGGATGTGATCCACATTGGCGACAAGTACTTTATGTACATCGCTCGCGGATATGCGCAGCCCAAGGCCGATATCTTTATGATCTGGTCGAAGTCGCTCGATCCGAAGTCGCCGGATTACAAATGGAACGACGGCGGCGTTGTTGCGAGCTCTGACGGCGTAGAAGACTCGAACGCAATCGATCCAGGCGTATTTCTCGACCACACCACCGGGCGGTTGTGGCTGGTGGATGGGTCGTACTTCGGTTATATCCGGCTGGTGGAACTGGACCCGAAGACGGGTATGCAGAAAGACCCGAAGGCAAAGCCGATCAATCTCGCCATCAATTGCGAGGCCTCGGACATGATCTACCACGATGGCTGGTATTACCTGCTGGCCACGCATGGCAGTTGCTGTGCCGGCGCGAGCTCCGGTTACAACATCCGCATGGGTCGTTCGCGGCATGTGACAGGACCGTTTCTGGATGCTGAAGGCGTGGACATGATCCAGGGTGGCGGAACGCAGTTGATTGGTTCCGGAGACAGGAAGGTTGGGCCGGGCCACTTCGGGCTGATGGATCTGGGCGATGGAGTGATGAAGTTCTCCATGCACTGGGAGGCAGACCTTGACCGCGGCGGCGCGAGCGTTTTGGATATTCGCCCGCTGCTGTGGAAGGACGGCTGGCCAGTAGCCGGTGAGAACCCAAAAGAGGGAGTCTACGAGATCCACTCTGTGCACACGTCCACCTCGCTGGCGATGGCGGTTGAAGGCATGCCTGTAGGTGGCGGCCGGATGCGTCAGGGGCCAGGGCTTGGGCCGATGGGTGGCGGAGGGCCGCGGCCAGGTGGAGCGAGGCCAGCCAACGGTGCGGGTGCAGGCGCTCCCGCTGCCGGAGCAGCGGCTGGGAATGCAGCTCCTGGAGCCGGCGCACCACAGCGGCCTGCCAATGCAGGAGGCCCAGGAGCGCCCGCCGGGCAGCCGCGTCCGGGCGGTGGCTTTGGCGCAGGCATATTCGGCGGAACAGGTTCGCCGATTGCTGATCAGACTGCTGCCTCGGTCAGTGCGAACTGGCCAGCCGGCGATGTGCCTGTTGCCATGAACAACTATCAGCTGCAGGCGCAGGAGAAGTGGCAGCTGACTGCCGTGCCGAATGCCGGCGGCTATCCGGGATCGCCCTATTTCAAAATCACGATTGCAGGCACCGACCGTGCGCTGTCCGCGACGGAGGACGGCGAGCTGAAGGTGGTTGCAGCATTTAGCGGCGCACCGGAGCAACTGTGGCGGCTGGACCAACTGGCTGATGGAAGCTGGCGCATCATGCCGAAGTCGCAGGCCAACGAAAAAGACGGCATGGCGCTCTCTGCGGTTGGCGCAAGCTTCCCGACGCTGGCGAAGTTCGATCCCAAGAGCGACCGGCAGCACTGGCTGCTGAACCGGCCGTAAGCACCATCGAACAGTCGATGATCAGGATTTAATTACTGAAGGTTTCTCTATGAATGAATTTCGCAAGTCTCTGATGGTTCTGTCCTGTGGGCTGGTGCTCGCGGCGACCGCTGCTAGTGCAGCAACCGCTCTTGGTCCTACGCTCTCCACACCGGTAACGCCTTCGCGCGTGACTGGGGCCGATGGGTTTATCCCCCGCTGGACGCTACTGGAACCGATCCCTGTGAACGGCCTGACCCAAAGCGCCGTGCAGGCGATGGTGAAGAAACAGTGGTTTCCTGACCAGTTCACCGTGATCCCGAAGGACGGCGCGACAGAGACCGTGGGCGAATCCACGCTGACCTGGCATGCCGTGGATACGAAGCTCTACAACCTGAACCTCTATCACTTTGCGTATGCGCTGAAGAAGCCGACCAGCAACATCCTGGTGTGGGCGGTGACGATTGTGAACAGCCCGAAAGAGATGAAGGACGTGCGGCTGGCCATTGGTTCGAACGCAGCTTCGGTGTGGTGGCTGAATGGGGAAGAGGTCGCCGCTGTCTATAACGACCGGCAGACGGTGATCGATGATGGCGTATCGAAGCGCCTCACGCTGAACAAAGGGCCCAATGTGGTGCGTGCGGCGGTAGTAAACGGCGGCGGCGCCACTGACTTCTGCGCGCGATTCCTGGACGCGAACGACAAGCCGATCCCTGGATTGACGATTACGCTCAACGAGCCGAAGTAGCCTGCAAGCGGTTGCGGGCTAGTTTTCCGTTGGCCGCTCGATCGAATCGATGACGATGATCTCTACAGGGCCTCGTGTATTCGTCAGCTTCAGGCCTAGCTGTTCCTGTAAAGCGGTAGAGAGGGAAGGGCCGCCAGTCGGCGCTTCCGATTCCTCTGTCTGCGCTCCGTTGACCGACATCCGTTCGCGTGTCCAATGCAGTGCAAAGTCGTACCGCTCGGCTAGTCCGGTCTGATCGATAACTGTCTGGCCGGCCATCTCCGAGTAGCCGGTCAGCCAATTAGCCAGCTCAGAGAGCGTGACTCCTCTGGCCGTCATCTGTGCCGCTTGACCGTCGTATCGCACAGAGATGCCCTGGCCCTGGCTATCCGCGCTAGCAGCAGTGGGGGCAAGCTTTGTCCCTGTCTTCGCAGCCGTGATAGTGAACACAGGCTCCTGGCGGGTTTCAAAATGCATTTTGAGCTTGAAGCGATCGGCGAGCAGTTTTTGCAGCCTCAGGTTCATCTCCCTTCGACGCTGCTGCTCCGGCAGCTGTTCGAGAGCTGCGGCTGCTTCGCCCGCAACCTTCGTATCGACATCATAGGGATCGCTGTCGATCCAACCTGGGCCACCGCGAACACGGTCTTTGGAACCATTGGTCCACGGAATGTTGTACGCCTGTTCGATGAGATAACGCGTGGTGACATCGAACATGTGAAGCTCGCTTGCTGATCTCATGGTGCGCAGCGAGTCAGCCTTTGAGGGTCGGATGGTGGCTACGTCGAACGAGGGCAGTGGGGAGTCTGCATGCAGGAGTTGTGCATGGAGCGGCAGGGCAGGTGGGCTTGCAGCCATCAGCCCCCAGAAAAGCAAACAGCTCGCGCCGAAAGAAAAAGGTTTCTTCATCGAAGGCCTCTGAGCGAATTAACGCAACGCCAGCTGACCAGAGATGCAGATTTGTCAGCTGCGTCTATCGCGTGGGGTAGAGGGTGCGGTACATCTCGCGGTTGCGGAGGATGGCCTGCACGTAGTCGCGGGTCTCGGAGTAGGGGATCGATTCGACGAACTCGGGGACGTCCTTGTAATCGCTGGAGGTAAGCCACTGACGCACAGGAGAGTCGCCCGCGTTATAGGCGGCGAGGGCGTACTCAACCTGTCCGCCAAAGCGATCCAGTACCGCCTTGAGGTTGCGAGTGCCGAGCTGCAGATTGACGGAAGGATCGAGAAGCTGGCGCGTATCGAAGCGCTTGAGGCCCTGCTTCTTGGCCATGGATTTTCCCGTGGATGGCAGCAACTGCATCAACCCCCAGGCGTTGGCGTGGCTAACGGCGCCTGCGTTGAACTCTGACTCCTGGCGAATGAGCGACGCGACGAGATACGGGTCCAGTCCGTTGGCGCCGGAATCGGCAACCAGCTCCGTCCAGTAAGGCTGGGGGAAGAGAAGATGCCAGTAGACGGTGGGCACCTGCGCCATCGGCTGCGTGAAGAACGAAATTTTACTCTGCTTCATGGATTGCAGTGCGCGTGTGTACTCGCCGTAGGAGGTATAGATCTCGCCCTGCGCCAGCGTGCCCCACTGGGCTGAGCCATCTGCAGCGCGAATCTCTGGAGCGATGTATTCGTTGAGCGCGGCGTTGGCGAGCAGGCGAGCCTTGATGAGGTGCGGCTCCTCCTCTGGAAGCTCAGCGGTGAGATTGGGTGCCGGCGCCTTCTGCGCGGAGGCCAGTGCCGGCGTGGGAGCAACCGCCGGCTGTGTGCCAAGGACTGACAGACGCTGGCGCGCGAGCATCGCGTAGTAATAGTCAGGGTAGATGTCACCGAGGCGACGATAGTAATTAGCGGCCTGCGCGAAGTTGTGTTCCTCATCCTCGTATATCCGGCCGCGCCAGTACAGCGCGCTGGGAATCTCCAGGCCACCCGCATAGCGGACGATCTGCTCATCCATCAGGCGCGCGGCCTCAGGGTAATTGCGCGCCCGATAGTTCATCCATGCGGCACGCCAGTGCGCGGAGGGCGAATAAGTGCTGGCAGGAAAGAGGCGCACCAGCGTGGAGTAGTGGTAGATGGCCTGCGTCGTGTCGTGCAGCAGCAGATACATGTTGCCGCCGGAGTAGAGCGCCTCCTCCAACCAGCGGCTGGTGGGATACTTCTGCACCATCTGCGCGATGATGGCGTCGTGGCCGTTGCTGTCATGTTCGTCGCGCGAGAGCTCAGCGAGCATGTATTGCTTGGCCGCGGCAGTGTCGTCGCTGGTCTCGGGCAGGCGGTCCACAGTGAAGCGTGATAGGTGCTTGACGCGGAACTGGCAGACCGTGGCGTAGATGGTCAGCGCGTTGCGATCTGCAGCACTCAGCTGCGGGTTAGACTTTGCGATCGCGGAGTACTCGTCGCCGGCCTCGGCATAGCGCTTGGCATTGAATAGCGCATCGGCGTGTGCTTTACGTTCCGCCACGGAGAGCGGTGCGCCCATAGCTGTGAGTTGGATCGCCGCCTGTGCGGCCTCATAACTAAGTGGCTGTGTAGTGTAGACGCTGCGAAAGAGCGGCGTGGCCTTAGCGGTCTGGCCAGAGATCTGGTATGCGCGGGCGAGCGCAAACTGAAAGTCAACGGCACTCGCTGCAGCCGTCCCGGTGAGTGGCTCAAGCACGGCAACTGCGCCGCGCGCATCATTCTGCTGCAGGTGCGCATTGGCGAGCGCAACCGGTGCATTCGGGATAAAGATGCTGTCAGGATGCCGGTCAGCGAAGTGGTCCAGCAGCGGATAAGCCTCTCCGCTGCGGCCGGCCTGGATGGCCGCCTGCGCGCCGAGATAGTCGGCATAGTCGTCAAGCGCTGCGCCTGCGCGCTTGGCCTGCGCGAAGTCGGCAAAGGCCTCGGCATAACGGTGATCGAGCGAGTAACTGTGCGCCAACGCCAGGTATGCTGCCGCGGCGGG
>Ga0105238_10003681_pt1 | contig 15277 bp, 11 predicted proteins | sample KBSC34metaG_FD_81526 | JGI IMG/M metagenome (GOLD analysis project Ga0105238, IMG submission 81526) | Corn rhizosphere microbial communities from Kellogg Biological Station, Michigan, USA - KBS C3-4 metaG | ecosystem: Host-associated > Plants > Roots > Rhizosphere > Soil | place: Michigan, USA... | reverse complement strand
GCGCCGCCCAACAACGTCAATTTCGCGGTGGTCCAGGACACCAGCAATCCGAACTTCAAGACCGCGCGCGACCGGCTGACGGCGCACCGGACGGAACCGACCTGCGCCGGCTGCCACCGGATCGTCGATCCGCCGGGCCTGGCGCTGGAGAATTTCGACGGGGCCGGACAGTTCCGCCCCAACGAAAACGGTGCCGCGATCGACGCATCGGGCGATCTGGACGGACACCATTTCACCGACGCCGCCGGCCTTGGGCGGGCGCTGCACGACGATCCTGCCGCCACGGCCTGCCTGGTGGTCAGCGTCTATCGCTATGCCGTCGGGCGTTCGGTGGTTCCGGGCGAGCGCGACTGGGTGAAATGGCTGACCCGGAACTTCGCGGACGACGGGTATCGGCTGCCGGACCTGATGCGCCGCATCGCATTGAGCCGCGCTTTCTACGCGGTGTCCGAACCCTCGCCGGGGCCGGCGACCAAGGAGGCAAGGAAATGAGCGGAAAGATCAGTCGCCGGCGCGTCCTGCGCGGCACGCTGGGGGGCATGGCGATTTCGGTGGGCATGCCGCTGCTCGACTGCCTGCTGGACGATAACGGCACGGCCCTCGCATCAGGCCGGCCGATGCCGGTGCGGTTCGGCACCTGGTTCTGGGGCCTGGGCTATACGCCCAGCCGCTGGGTGCCGCAGAAGATCGGGGCCGACTACGACCTGCCGCCCGAGATCAAGTCGATCGAGCCCTACAAGCACCAGATCAACGTGCTGAGCAATTTCGACGTGAAGCTGGACGGCAAGCCGAACACGGCCCATTACGCCGGCACCATCGGCTTCCGCATCGGCACCGCGGTCGACGAGCCCGACAGGTCCCAGCTGCCGACCTTCGACGTCATCATCGCCGACGCGATCGGCAACGACACGCGGTTCAAGTCGCTGGAGGTGGCGTCGACTGGCAACAACACCGACAGCTACAGCCGCCGCACGGTCAACGACGTCAATCCCGGCGAGGGTTCGCCGGTGCAGTTCTACACCCGCGTTTTCGGCCCGGATTTCCGCGATCCCAACACGGCGGACTTCAAGCCCGATCCGGATATCATGCTGCGCCTCAGCGTGCTGTCGGCGATCAAGGACCAGCGCCAGTCGCTGTTCCAGGAAGTGGGGAGTTCGGACCGCGCGCGGCTGGACCAGTATTTCACCTCGCTGCGCCAGGTGGAGCAGCAGCTCCAGCTGCAGCTTCAGAAGCCGCCGCCGGCGGAGGCCTGCAAGGTGATGGGCCGGCCGACCGAGGCGCCGATCGGTTACGAGGTCGGCAGCGTGCAGGCCAACCACAGACTGTTCGCCGAACTGATGGCGATGACGCTGGCCTGCAACCAGACGAAGGTCTTCAACGTCGTCTATTCGGATTCACGCTCCCAGCTGCACAAGCCGGGCAGCACCACCATCCATCACCAGTACACGCACGAGGAGCCGATCGACAAAGAGCTGGGCTACCAGCCCGAATCCGCCTGGTTCGCCGAACGCAGCATGGAGGCCTGGACGGTCTTCGTCGGCGCACTGGCCGCGCTGAAGGAAGGCGACGGCACGCTGCTGGACCACACGCTGGTGGTCGCCCATTCCGACACGTCCTTCGCCAAGACGCATCTGGTGCAGGCCCTGCCGGTGATGACAGCCGGCTCGGCCGGCGGGCGGATCAAGACGGGGCTGCATATCCACGGCAACGGCGATCCCGTGACGCGCATCGGCCTCACCGCCCAGCAGGTCATGGGGCTGTCGGTGGAACGCTGGGGTGGTGGCTCTATGGAGACGAACCAGCCTCTCACCGAGCTGCTCGCCTGACGGGCCGGGCGGCGCGCCCCATATTTCCCGCATCGGCAGTCGGCGGCCGCCTCCTAGGCGAGATGCTTGGCGATGAAGCGCTCGATCCGCTCGGCGACTTCGCGATCCTCCGGCGTGTCGCCGCCGAAGCCGGCATGAGGCATCGCTTCCCAGACGTGAAGCTCGGCCTCGACCCCGCCTTTGAGCAATGCCTGGTGCAGCAGCACCGTGTCCGACAACAGGATGTCGCGCGTCCCGGATTGAAGGAAAGCCGGCGGGAAGCCTTTTGAGAAATCTCCGCGAACCGGCGACAGATACGGGTCCTTGATGTCCCGGCCCGCGGTGTACAGCGCGTTCTGGTCATAGGTGTGCCGGCCGACGATGGGATCGATGCCCATGTTGGTCGACCAGCTGTCGCTGGCCTGGGACAGGTCGGTCACCGGCGTCAGGATGACGGCGGCGGCCGGCATCGGCAGGCCGATATCGCGGATCTTGAGGATCGCCGCGGCGCACAGATTGCCGCCCGACGAAATTCCCGAAATCACCACCTTCTTGGGATCGTAGCGCTTGATGACCTCGCGGTAGGTTGCGACGCAGTCGTCGAGCGCGGCTGGGAACGGATGGTCCGGCGGCATCCGGTAATCGACCGAGAAGGTCATGCAGCCGGAGTCCGACGCGGCCTTGGCTGCGTCGCCGTCCACATGCCGGCCGCCGCCGACCGTCCAGGCGCCGCCATGGATGGAGACGCGCGCCCGGTCGGGATGGCGCATCGCCTTGGGCGTCGCCACCGCGACGGCCGCGCCGCCCATGGTGGTTCGCGCAACCGTCGCCTCGGCCTTGGCCAGGATCCGGTCGGTCATCGGGTCGAGGAACTTGTCCGACGCCGCGATATGCGCCTTCCAGGCGGCCTTGTCCGCAAGCGGGGGATTGGGCGCCGGGGGCGGAGCATCCGGGCCGATGCGGGCCGAGGCCTTGGCCAGGAAAGCCTGCGCCTCGGGGCTGATCGTCTTCGGAACCTCTATGACCCGCGGCCCGACATGCAATGCGCCGTCGCCGCCGGCTTTCGGCCCATCGGCTGCGGCCGTCACCGGGATGGAACCCAGGATCGGCGCGGCGACCGCCAGCCCGGCAAGCCTTCCGGCGAGGTCGCGGCGGCTGAGTCCATGGGCCGTTCCGGCCGCCCTGTCATCCGCATGCTTCTCCTCCATAGCGACCTCCCGATATAGATCAGCCGGCTTCGCCGCCGAACCGATATTTCAGCCGGAACCCGAACATCCGCGGCTCGCTGTAGATCCCGCTGCTGGTGCCGAGCGAGCTGTACAGGCCGAAATCGCCGATCAGATAGGTCCGGTCGGTCGCATTGGTCATGAAGAATGACGCGTCGACCGGATAGCCGAACATGTTCTCCCACTGGGCCCGCAGGTTCAGCAAGGCGATAGTCGGGGTCTTGTCCAGCGGATCGTGGACCGACGCGTTGAAGAAGTGGTCCTGCCAGGTGAAATCGAAACCGAGGCTGATATCGCCGATACCCTTGTCGACCGGCAGGCGATAGGTGCTGCCGATGGTGAATTTGTGCTTCGGCAGGTTGGTCCAGTTGAAGGTCTGGTTTGCCGCCGCCGCCTGGGCCGATGCGAAGTCTGTGAAGCCGGCCTGGCCATAAGCGTAGCTGGCCGTGATATCGAGGTCCTTGGTCGGCGCCAGGGCCGCTTCCACCTCGATGCCGTTCAGTTCCGCCGACGCCGCGTTCAGCGTCGCGGACACGAACTGGCCGTTCTCGAACACCGAGTCCGGAACCTGCACGCTGTCGTACCATTGGCGGTACACGGCGACGTTGGTCCGCGCCTTCATGCCCGCGACCTCGTAGGTCGATTTGAGGCCGAGCTCGAGGTCGGTCACGTATTCCGGTCCGAACGACTGGTCGGAAACGACCGAGAGCGAGTTGAACCCGCCGCTGCGATAGCCGCGCCGCGAGGTGACATAGACCAGCGTGTCCGGCAGCAGCTGGTAATCGAAGTCGATCGTCCATGTGGGCGCATGGAAATCGCCGTTGCCCATCAGCGTACACTGCGCGTCAGAGCCGGGATTGGCGCAGAACCCGTTTATCACCGTGCGGGATGCGAGATAGCGGTGATCCCAGGTGTAGCGAAATCCCGCCGTGAATTTCAGCCCGTCGACGAAATCGGAGAGATCGTAGGTTCCCTGCGTATATACCGCGCGCGACGTTTCCCCGGTCCGGCTCGAATCCAGGAAGTTCTCGCCGACGATCTTGAGCAGCGTGACGTTGAAGGGCGAAGAGGGCTCGTTCAGGATGAAACCGCCCAGGACCCAGTTCAGCTTTCCGTCGAACGCCTTGCCCTGGAACTGCGGCTCTTCGGTATATTGCTTCGTCACCACCGGATAGAGGGTCGCCGCCGGATCGGCGAGAAGGGGATAGATCCCGCCCGTCGTGTTGGCGCGGCTGGTCGATTCGGCAAACCGGTACGCGGCGATGTTGCGGAAGGTGATGTCGTCGGTCAGGTCCCAGCGGAAAATGTCGGTGAACCCCTGCGACATCGTCTTTCCGGTGGGATCGTCGACGACGCCCTGAAGCTCGGTGCGGACACCCAGCGCCTGCTGCTGCGCCAACGCCTGCAAAAGACCGGGATACAGGATGGTCGCGAGCGAGTGGGGATTCACCGCGCCCAATATGTAGGAGCTTCCGTGCGGCGTGCTGAGGTCGTAGTCGGTGATGAAGTCGTTCTGGATCGTGTCGGTCGGCTTGAAGGTGATCGTCGCGCGGGCCGAGAAGAACTGGCGATTGTCCAGATCGATGCGCGCATTCGGCGCGCCGACCGTTCCGAGCATCGTGGTGAAGCCGTCTCGCAGCTGGCCGAGGGCGGCGATGCGGACCAGCAGCTTGTCGTCGATGACCGGCACATTGACGGCGCCGTCGAATTCCCTGTCGCCGTAATTGCCGAGCGTTATCTCGGCATAGCCGCCGAACGCATTGGCCGGGCGCTTCGAATTCAGCGTAAGGGCGCCGCCGGTCGAGTTCTGGCCGAACAGCGTGCCCTGCGGTCCCTTCAGCACCTCGACGCTGGCCAGGTCGAAGTAGTTTCCGGGGCCGAACGCGCTGCCATAGCTGGGATTATAGAGGGGGATCGGCACCTCGTTCAGGTACGAGGTGACCGACGGGCTGCCGCCGGGGGAAAAGCCGCCCTGGCCGCGCACGCTGACAAAGGCGGTGTCGCGGTTGGGCGACGCCACCGTCATCGACGGCACATAGAACTGCAGGTCCTCCGCCGACATGACGTTGTCCTGCTTGAGCGCCTCCTGCGTGAAGGCGGTGATCGCGATCGGCACGGTCTGGATACGCTCTTCACGCCGGCGGGCGGTCACGACGATTTCCTGCAAAGCATCGGGGGAGGCCGCCGGCTGGGCGGCTTGCTGCGCGGGAGCCGGCGCGGCGGCCAGTCCGATCGCCGCCGTGCTCGCCAAGGCCATGTAGTGCGTCATCCTGTTCATCGACCTCTCCTGTTCTTATGGGTCCCAACGTCGGAGAATTATGTTTGTATACGAACAAATCTGACGTTCGACTGACAGTTGTGTCAAGCAGAAAAATGCCCCGTTTTCGTTTTTATGCAAACAATCTTGCCCGATGGGCCCGCATGCGCCGCCGCCGCGGGGCGGCCCTCAGCTTTTGACGAGGCGGGCCGGCAGGGAGAGCGCGATCAGCACGCCGAAGACGAGCGCGGCGGCGAATGCGAGAAGGGCGATGTCGGCGCTGTGGGTCGCGTCCAGCAGGCGCCCGGTCAGATAGGTCGAGAAGAAGCCGGCCATATTGCCGATCGAGGATACCAGGGCCAGCCCGGCCGCGGCGGCGCTGCCGCGCAGGAACGTGCCCGGGATGCAGAGCAGCGGCGGCAGGGCGCCGAGGATTCCCGCATTGGCGACGGCGAAGGCTGCCGTCGCCAGGCCGAGGTTGGCGGGAAACAGGGTGCCGGCGGCGAGCGCGGCGGCGCCGATCAGCATCGGCAGGATGACATGCCATCGCCGCTCGCGCGTCCTGTCGGAATGCCAGCCGACGAGGATCATGGCGGCGGCGCCGGCCAGGTGGGGTATCGCCGTCAGCAGGCCGGTCCGCGCGATGCTGATGGCCCCCGTCGCACGGATGATCGTCGGGAACCAGAAGATGATCGCATACATGCCGAGCAGGATCGTCAGGTCGATCAGGCCGACGAGCCAGATCCGCATGTCCCCGAACATGGCCAGGGCGGAGTGGATATCGTCCTCGCGCCGGTCGTCGTCGAGCGCGGCCGCCAGGCGGCTCTTCTCGCCCGCCGTCAGCCAGCCGGCGGTGCCGATCGACGAGGGCAGCGCCAGATAGGTGACGGCGGCGAGTATGAGCGCCGGCACCGCCTCGATCAGAAAAAGCCACTGCCAGCCGGCAAGGCCCGCGACACCCTGGAAACGGGTCATCAGCCAGCCCGAAAGCGGCGACCCGATCACGCCCGACAGCGGGATCGCCAGCAGGAACAGGGCCGTGATCCGGCTGCGCCTGGCGAGCGGGAACCAGATCGAGAAATAGAACAGCACGCCGGGAAAGAACCCGGCCTCGGTCACGCCGAGCAGAAGGCGCAGGACGTAGAACCTGGCCGGCGTGTCGCAAAGCATGGTGGCGCCCGAGAGCAGGCCCCAGACGGTCATGATCGCGGCCAGCCAGATCTTCGCGCCGACGCGCTTCAGCGCGATGTTGCTGGGAACCTCGAGCAGGATATAGCCGACGAAGAACAGGCCCGATCCCAGCCCGTAGACCGAATCGCTGAAGCCGAGGTCGGCCAGCATCTGGAGCTTGGCGAAACCGACATTGGCCCGGTCGATATAGGCGACGAGGAAGCCGATGCAGAGGATCGGCACGATCCGCCAGGCAACCCGCGCATACAGCGCCGCCATATCCGCAACGCCGCCGCCGGCCGCCGCCGCAGCCTGGGTCAGATAGGTCCCGTCGATCGATTCGCTATCCGGCATCGCTCAATCTATTTGTTTGTATACGAACAGATTGACATCCCTGTCAGATCAGCGCAACTCGTTTGACGCGATCGGACGGCAAATAGGAGAAGAGAGCAGATGGCCGAACAGATTCCGGCAGCGGCCGCGTCGGGAAAGCTCGTGATCCGCAATGTCGGATTGATGCTGAGCGGCGATATCGCGTGCCCGATCCTGGATGCCGACACGATCGTCTGCATCGATGGCCGGATCGCCGCCGTCGGCCGCGCGGCCGATCTGGATACCGGGCGGCCGACGACGCTGATCGACGCGCATGGCGGCGCCGTCTGCCCGGGCCTGATCGACAGCCATGTCCATCCGGTCGCCGGCGACTGGACCCCGCGCCAGAACCAGATCGGCTGGATCGAAAGCACGCTTCATGGCGGCGTCACGACGATGATCTCGGCGGGCGAGGTGCACATGCCCGGCAGACCGCGCGACATCGTCGGGCTGAAGGCATTCGCGATCTCCGCGCAACGCGCCTTCGCCGCCTTCCGCCCCGGCGGCGTGAAGGTCATCGCCGGCGCGCCCTGCATCGAGCCGGGCATGGTGGAGGAGGATTTCAGGGAGCTGGCGGCCGCCGGCGTCACGCTGCTGGGCGAGGTCGGCCTTGGCGGCGTCAAGGACGGGCCAAGCGCCCGCCGGATGGTGGAGTGGGCGCGCAAATACGGCATCCGCAGCACCATCCATACCGGCGGGCCGTCGATCCCGGGCTCGGGCCTGATCGACAAGGACGTGGTGCTGGAGGCCGACACCGATGTCGTGGGCCACATCAATGGCGGCCACACCGCGCTGCCCGACGACCAGCTGCGCTGCATCTGCGAAAGCTGCACAAGGGGGCTGGAGCTGGTCCATAACGGCAACGAGCGCTCGGCGCTGTTCACGCTACGCACCGCGCGGGAGCTGGGGCAGCTGGAGCGGATCATCCTGGGCACGGACGGGCCGGCCGGTTCGGGCGTGCAGCCGCTGGGCATATTGCGGATGGTGGCGATGCTGTCATCCCTGGGCGACGTGCCGGCGGAGCTCGCTTTCTGCTTCGCGACCGGAAACACGGCGCGCATGCGGGCCCTGGACTGCGGCCTGATCGCCGAAGGCTATGCGGCGGATTTCGTATTCCTGGACAAGGCGCAGCATTCCGGTGGCCGGAACCTGCTGGACAGCGTCCGGCTGGGGGACCTGCCCGGCATCGGCATGACGGTGATCGACGGCATCGTGCGCACCGGCCGCAGCCGCAACACCCCGCCCGCCGAGACGATCCCCGAGATCGTGGTCTAGACCAGCTTCCGCAGCATCTCGAGCAGCATCTGGCGCTCGCCCGGCGTCAGCGGTGCCAGCGTCTCCTCCGAGATGGCGATCGCGTTGGGCAGGGCGCGTGCCACCACCTCCCGGCCGGCATCGGTGAGCATGACCACCAGCCGCCTGGCGTCGTCAGGGTCGAGCGCGGTTTCGGTCAACCCGCGCTTGGTCAGGCGATCGACCACGCCCTTGATGGTCGCCGCGTCCATGGCGGTGAGGCGGCCAAGCAGATTCTGCGTGCAGGGGCCTTTTTCATGAAGCTTGGCAAGGGCCGCCCATTGGGTCGCGGTCAGATCGTCGCCGATGCGCTGGACGAAGATCCCGGTGTGGCGCTGATTGACCTGCCGCAGCAGGAATCCCACCTGCTCCTCAAGGCTGTAGGACGACGCCTTCTGTTTCCGTTGCTTGCCGGCCGGCGCCATGGTCCCCTGCTTCCCCGATTGTTAGGCGAGCGTCCGATAAAGAGCATAAAGCTGAAACCGCGTCACCCAAGGATCGCGCCTGTTTCAGCGCAGCCCGTCCTCGCCCGTGATCTCATCCTTGGCGAGGCCGCCGACCCGCGGCAGCGGGCGGCCGCTGTCGGTGACGGCGACCGCGACCACGATCTCGTCGGCCCGGGGCGCATCCGCGATCCTGACCTCCATGCCGTCGAAATGGCTGCGGACATAGGCCGCGTCCTTGTGGCCGAGCGGAATGTCGAGCGACAGGCCCGGGCCGCCGCGCTTTTTCGATGACGGGATCAGCGCCGCCCCGGTTCCCAGCACCCGGCGCACAGGGCCGCCCAGCTTCGGATGCAGGATCGCGGCCGCGTGCTCCAGCTCGCCGTTCTCGCCCACCGCCGCCGCCTTGCCGTAGCTCTCGGCATCGGCGCCGGCGATCCCCAGCGCCTGGACCGCCCGTTCGGCCAGCAGGCCGCCCAGCTCCTCGCCGATCTCGAACAAAGCCGACAGGTCCTCGCGGAATTCGCCGGCGTGAGGGTTGCGGATGACCGCCACCGCCGCCGCCCGGCGGGTGGGTGGCACGACCGGACGGCCCATCTCGCTCGCCGTCTCTTCCAGGATCACGGCGATCTTGCGGATCTCCGCCCTCATCGCAGCCCGTCCTCGCCCTTGATGTCGCCGGCCTTGAGACCGCCCACGCGGGCGTGGATGCGCGGCCCCGTCGTCATGACCAGCGCCAGCGCGATCTCGTCGGCCCGGGGTCCGTCGGCCACCCCGACCTCGACCGCGTCGAAATGGCTGCGGACGTAAGAGGCGTCGATATGGGTGACCGGAATGTCGAGCCGGGTGCCCGGCCCGCCGACCTTCTTGGTCGAGGGCACGATCGCCTTGGCACCGCCCAGTATCTCGCGCATCGCATAGCCGCCGGGAACGTGCCACAGCGCGCCGTGCTCGATCTCGCCCGCGGCGCCGACGATGGCGCCCTTGCCATAGCCCTGGACCGATTTCGGATCGCCGCCCAGCGCCTCGACCAGCGCCTTCGCCATGGCGAGGCCGAGGGGCTTCAGATCCTCCATGAAGCCGGCGATCTCCTCGACATAGCGGCCGGCGAACGGGTTGCGGATCACCGAGACGATCGCACCGCGCCTCAGCGGCACGGCGGCGGGCGGGCCGCCTTCGTGGAATATCTCCTCGATCGTCACGATCCGCTTGCGTATCGCGATTTCAGCCATGGGCACGGTCCATCGGTTAGGCGGCAACAGGAAGGGTCAGGCGCGGCACGATGCCGGCGGTTTCGGTCACGCCCTGGAGATGCAGCGCGGCGCCGAGGATAAGGCCACCGGCAACCAGCCGTTCGGCGCACACCATCCCGGCGGCCAGGGCAATGTCGATCTCATGGCGATCGAGACGTCCGACGGCCCGCGTCACCGACCGTTCGCCGAGATCGCTGTCGGGCTGCAAGTCGCGCGCCGGCACCCGCAGCACGGCGGGATGGCCGGGAAGATCGACGGCGTTGGCAACGATGGTCGCCGCCGCGTCGGCCTCGGCGGCGGTGCGTGCCAGCACGGTCACGGCGTCGGCGATGCCGAGCGAGAAGCTGCGCCCGCGCCAGCCGCTGGTGGCGACGCCGCCGGCCCCGTCGCCGGCTGCGATCCGGACATTGCCGAACAGGCCCGGCCGCTCCGGATCGTCGACCATGCCGATGGTGAACGCCACGCCGGGACCGAGATGGAGCGCGATATCGCCGCCGTTATTGACGTAGGCCCGGTCGAGCGCTGCGACCCCAAGCATCGCGCCCAGGACCTCGTCCGCGACCGCGCCGGCAACAGCGGCCATCGGCGTGATGAAATGCGCGGCGGCATAGGGCGCGACCGCGCAGTGCATGCGCCGCGCGACGGTGCCGTGCATTGGACAGAGGCCGGGTTCGACAGGCGACCGCAGCAGCGGAAGCTCCGCGCACAGCGCGTCGAGGATCGTCTCCATGCGCTCCGCCGCAGCGCGATAGGCGCACCGGACCGCCGGCGCGGCGCCGGACGCACCGATGACAAGGTCGATCGGCCCGTCCTGCAGATGCAGGCGCCCACCCTCCAGCAGTGCGATCTGCGGCCGTGCCCTCATTCGGGCGCCCCGGGCCGCGACAGCGGCCACGGATTGTCGCGCCGGTGCAGCAGGCGGCGCTGCGCCTCGCCGTTGGCGATCGAGGCGACCCGGCGCACGTGATCCATATGGCCGCCCAGCGCCGCATAGTCGCTGAGCCTCAGCGTGAATTCGATCGGCGCCACCAGGGCCGGCGTCGGCACATAGCCGAAGGCATTCTCCGGCACGCGGGTGACATCGACCATGAAGGTGATCCCCCCGCCCGGCCAGACATAGACCGGCGCGCCGCCGCAGGTGACATAGGTCAGCGCATCCTTGACCGAGCGGGTGAGCCGGACCGGGTTTTCCGTCACCCCGGCGCGCAGCGACCCGCCGGCGCCGCCGACGAACAGCACGGTCGACAAAGCCGGCTCGCAATTCTCGCGGATGCGCTCGACCGACTCCTGCAGGGCCGGCGGCAGCTCCTGCTCGACCGGCCGCAGCGTCTCGTCCAGCCGGTAATAGGCGAAATGCTCGCCGGTGGTGCTGACCATCAGCAGCGACTGGCCCGGCCGCGCGGTGGCGGGGTCGAACGGGTCGAGGATCGTCAGCGGGTCGGAGATATCGGTTCCGCCCCAGCCGGTGCCGGGCTCGGCCACCTGGAAATAGCGGCCGGGGGTCGAGCGGCGGCCGCGCATGCGGATCCCGGTCTCGGCGATGCCGAGCAGCTTGCCGGCCTGATGCTCTGAGAGGACGCCGGTGATGTGGTCGTCGACGACGACGACCTCGTCCACCTTGCCCTGCCATTGCTTGGCGAACATGCCGATGGTCGCCGAGCCGCAGCCCACCCGCATCCGCTCCTCCGGCGCGCCGTTGACGATCGGCGCCTTGCCAGCCTGCACGACCACCGTCGCGCCGTCCTCGATCGTGAGCTCGACCGGCTTTCCATTGCACAGGTCCAGCAGGGTCTCGCAGGTGACGCGGCCTTCCTTCTTGCCACTGCCGGTCAGGTGGTGGACGCCGCCCAGCGACAGCATCTGCGAGCCGTACTCGCTGGTGGTGACATGTCCGACGGCGGAACCCTGCACCTTGATCAGGCTTCGCTCGGCGCCGAGATGCCGGTCGGTGTCGATCTTCACCTTCACGCCGCAATAGCTGAAAATCCCCTCGGTCACGACCGTCACCATGTCGACGCCGTCGACCTCGGACGCGATGATGAAGGGCGCGGGCTTGTAGTCGGGATAGGTGGTGCCGGCCCCGACGGCGGTGACGAAGGCCTCGGCATCGGGCAGCAGCTTGCCGTCCCAGTCGGCGGTCTTGCTGAAGGGGACGACGGCGCCGCCCTGCTCCAGCGTCCGGTGCAGGATGACATGCGGGTCGACGCGCACCAGCTCGCCGTCCATGTTGGCATAGCGGTCGCAGGCGCCGGTGAGACCTGGCTTGATGTAGCACATCACCGGGCAGGCATCGCAGCGGATCTTATCGTCCTGCATGTCGGCTTTCGGTTCGGTCATGCGTGTGTTCCAGCCCGGATGGCCGCCAGCACCCGGTCCGGCGTCGCCGGCACGCGGTGGATGCGGACGCCGGTTGCGTCATGGATGGCGTTCAGAATGGCGGGCGCGGTCGGCACCAGCGCGGGCTCGCCCAGCCCCTTGGCCCCGAACGGCCCGGTCGCGTCGTTGCCCTCGATCAGGATCGATTCGATCGGCGGCACGTCGCCGACCGTCGGGAGCAGGTAGTCGTGCAGGTTTTCGCTCATTCCCGGATGGAATTCCTCCATCAGCGCGAGGCCGAGCCCCTGGGCCACCCCACCCTCGATCTGGCCCTCGGCCAGGGTGGGGTTGATCGCCGTGCCGACATCGTGGACAGCCGTGATCTTCACCACCCGCACGGTGCCGAGCTCGATATCGACCTCGATCTCCGCCATATGCGCGCCGAAGGCATAGACCGCGTAGGGCGTGCCCTGCCCGTCCGCGTCCAGCTCGGTCGTCGGCGGATCGAACTTCGCCTCCTCGGCCAGCACATAGCCGCGCGCGTCGCCGGGCAGCGCAGCGAGATCGATCGCGTTTTCCCGCGCCCCGTCCCGCACCGCGACCACGCCGTCGCCGAATGTCAGCACCGCATCGTCGCCGGCATTGGCGCGCATCAGGATCGCCTGGCGCAGCTTCCGGCCGGCAAGCTCGGCCGCCTTGCCGGTGACGAAGGTCTGGCGCGAGGCGGAGGACTTGCCGCAATCGGGTGTGATGTCGGTATCGGCCGACAGAAGATCGAAGGCGGCGATCGGCGCCCCGACCGCGTCGGCGCAGATCTGGGTGATCACCGTGTTGGAGCCCTGGCCGAGATCGACCGCGCCCTGATGCAGCGCCAGCCGGCCGTCCGGCTTCAGGCCCAGCCGGATGGTCGATGGGTTGGTCATCGCCGTGTTGCCGCAGCCGTACCACATGGCGCCGATCCCGACGCCGCGCCGCATCGGCCCGCCGGCTTCAGCGTTGAAGGCAGCGGCTTCCGCGCGCGCCCGCGCCCAATGCGGCCGCAGCGCCTCGAGGCAGCGCTGGATGTCGACGCCCTCGCCCAGCACCTGGCCAGTCACCGTCGGCTGGTCGGGCTGGAGCGCGTTCAGGATGCGGAATTCCAGCCGATCGATCCCTAGCCTGTCGGCCAGCATGTCATAGAGTTGCTCCGCGGCGACGGCGCCCTGGGGCACGCCGAAGCCCCGGAAAGCGCCGGCCGGCACCAGGTTGGTATGGACCGCGCGGGTCAGCGCCCGGTAATGCGGCAGGAAGTACGGGCCACCGGCATGGATCGGCACCCGGTTCGCCACCGTCGGCCCCCAGGAGGCATAGGCGCCGGTGTTGAAATCGCCGGTGAAATCCATCGCCACCAGCCTGCCGTCGCGGCGGGCGCCGATGCGGGCATGGATGTAGGCCGGATGCCGCTTGGTCGTGGTCATCATCGATTCGCGCCGGGAATAGGCCATCCGCACCGGCCGCCCGAGATGCCAGGCGGCGATGGCGAGGAAAGGCTGCACCGACAGGTCCAGCTTCGAGCCGAAACCGCCGCCGACCGCCGTGGGCAATATCCGCACCGCATCGGGCGCGATGCCAAGGATGGCGGCGACATCGTCGCGGTCCATATAGGGCGACTGGGTGCAGGCAGCGATCTCGATCCGATCGCCGATCCGCGCGGCATAGCCGGCCTCCGGCTCGATATAGGCGTGCTCGACGAAGCCGGTTTCGAATGTGCCTTCGACCACTACGTCCGCGCCGGCCAGCGCGGCGTCCGGATCGCCGCGCGCGACCCGCCCATGCACCAGCACATTGCCCTCGCGCGATGCGTGGAGCAGCGGCGCATCGCCGTCCAGCGCGGCGCCGATCGTACGAAGCGCCGGCAATTCCTCCCAGATCACGGGAAAGGCGGTGAGGTCGAGCGCGGCGACGGCATCGGCGTCCCCCACGACCGCTGCCACCGCCTCGCCGCGGAACCGCGCCTCATGCTCGGCAAAAGCGGGCTGGTCGGCAAAGACCGGAATCACGCCGAACCGGTTCGCGCCCGGCACGTCGGCGGCGGTGAAGACCCGGATGACCCCCGGATGGCTTGCCACATAGGCGTCGATATCGCCGAGCGTGAAGCGGGCACGATGGAACGGGCTGCGCACGGCGCGGAGCAGCAGGCAATCGGCAGGATAGGCATCGGCGCCGAACAGATCGGTCCCTTCCACCTTGCGGGCACCGTCCAGGCGCTCGATCCGCGCCCCGACCGCCGAACCGGCTTGCGGCAAGGGTGCGCCGCGCACAGACGATGCCGCGTCCCGGATCGCAGCCACGATCTTGCGATAGCCGGTGCAGCGGCAGAGCACGCCGGCGACGGCATCCTGGACCTCGCTCTCGTCCGGGTCGGATTTCTGCCCCAGGAGCGCCTCGGCGGCGATCAGCATGCCGGGCGTACAGATCCCGCATTGCGCCGCGCCGTGGCGCAGGAAAGCACCCTGGAGCCGCCGGCCGATGTCGGACCGCCCGGCCAGCCCCTCGATCGTGGTCACGCTCCGCCCCTCGACCTGGCCCGCCGCGACCAGGCAGGCGCAGACCGGCCGATCGTCGAGCAGCACGGTGCACGCGCCGCAATCGCCGGCATCGCATCCGGTCTTGGTTCCGGTCAGCCGCAGATCGTCGCGCAGCACCGCCGACAGGCGATCGGACTTGCGGGCCGAAACCGTGGCCGCGCGGCCGTTCAGGGTGAATGCCAGGGTGGCGCGTGGTGTCGTCATTGCGGCGCCCCCGCGACGCAGGCCTCGATCGACCGCCGCACCAGGGTCAATGCCGCGTCCCGGCGATAGGCGGCCGTCGCGCGCATATCGTCGATCGGCGACAGCCCATCGAGATGCCCGGGCGCGGCCAGCGCGCCGAGGCCCGGGCGCGCGGCGGCGCCGACGAGCAGCGTCTCCAGCCCGTGCAGCCGCTGGGCGACGGCGGTGCATGAGCCGACCGCGATCCGTGCCTGCGCCACCCGGCCGGCGCGGCTTTCGATGACCGCCCCCACCATGGCGATCGAGATCACCAGATATCGCCGGGCGCCGAGCTTGAGAAAAGCCGACGCGGCGCCGTCGACGGTCCGGGGCACGATCACCGCGGCCAGGAT
>Ga0105238_10003679_pt1 | contig 15278 bp, 9 predicted proteins | sample KBSC34metaG_FD_81526 | JGI IMG/M metagenome (GOLD analysis project Ga0105238, IMG submission 81526) | Corn rhizosphere microbial communities from Kellogg Biological Station, Michigan, USA - KBS C3-4 metaG | ecosystem: Host-associated > Plants > Roots > Rhizosphere > Soil | place: Michigan, USA... | reverse complement strand
GTTGCGGCAGACGGCTCTCCCGTATTGACTCGCGATATCGGTACCCAAGAGATCTATGACCTCACAGTAAATTGGCACTAGATACCTTGATCGAGCGCGTCTGGGCGGAATACGGCTGCCGGGGATGGCAAACTCATTGAGTACGTCGACGAACCTCTCGAGTCCGCCGAGGTCGCGGGGTGCGGAGAATCGGAACATTCGAGATTGGGGAATCTTTGAGTTGGTAAATTCTCCGAAATACCTTTTTTCCGGTCATGATCGGGATTTCAGCCCATTTTTGCTGGGTTTCCAGATGATGGGCTATTAAGACACCGAACCGTAAGACTGTATGGCGGTGGACGCAGTCTGGAGCGAACCGCTCTCTCGCTGCATTTCCCTGCTAACAGGGAATTTAACAGCGAAATCTCAAACTTTTTGCCCTCGTTCCCCATGGCTTGACGGGCATACTGCACAATTCAATGCTCTTAGCTCGCCTTGGCAAGGCATGAGCGTTGAAAGAGCAGGGAATTTTCTCGAGACATCAGGGAATTCAAATTCCCTGTTACAGGTCCGAGCAGCAAAGTTTTTTTAGTCCTTGAGGGCTTGTCGCGAAAAACGCCCGAAATTCCCACTACATAAGTAGACACATTTTGGGAGAGCCTAAGCCAAGCTAAGGCTGCATTGGTGACTAGCATGGAACTTGCTTCAGCCGTGACCGCGCGGGCGCCATCTCGTGCGGCTCAGTACGTCCGCATGTCGACCGAGCATCAGCAGTATTCGCCAAGAGAACCAACTCGACACCATTCCGCCAGCATGCAGCGGCCCACAACCTGGCGAATCGACAGCCCTAGCCCATTTCCCTCGAGAAGTTGGATATCGCCACCACTCGAACCACATGGGCGACAGATCAGTTCCCATAGCCCAAGGTTAGGGGCAATATTAGCGACAGAGCCAGCGATGCTGGGAGTTCAGTTGAGGAGAAGAATTATTGGCTGGTGGGGTTCAAGAGGACCTTAACTGGCTTCGGCGATAGCGGGTGGGGAGGTTACATCACTTGAGGCGGTTGTAGATGTGCCCAGCCCCCTCTGGATCGACGCAGCTTAAGGAGTCTCCCGATACCTGGCAACTCCAGACCATGATCCCCTTGGAAAAGAATGAATTTGATTGAAATCGTAGAGTTCCGTCCCCGCTGCTGAACACATAAACTCCTTCTTGTGAGCCGGGATTCATTACGTATCTACCGTCAGCGCCCAGGTGCAGACCGATACTGGTGCCGAGGAACGTAGTTGCCTTCCAATCCCCCACGATAGGGTTCTGCGGAGGCGTGGCGGGGGGCGGCGGAGCTGTCTGGGCTGGAGCACTCGCGGGCTCAGGCGTCGGGATGGCAGCAGTCTCCACTGCTGGCGCAGGTGTGGTATCTACTGCGGGTGGCGTCGAAGGCGGAGTTGTTACGGGGGAGTCTCGGACTGAGTCGTCGCGGGCAGCTTCCTGCCCGGAGGGATTTTGGCTCGGTCGGGAACCCAAGGCCAATGCAATCACTAAGAGAAGACACGCAGCGAAGCCACCCAGAATCCAGAGAACCGGCTTAGCTTTTCCTGTGTTCTGCGTTACGCATGGCGTCTGCGGTTGCACCGTAGGCGGCAAGACTTGCCTGGTTTCACTCTCGGACGATCTTTCAGGGTTACCAAGAATCTGTTGGGGATCCCCTGTACCGGGGGGTGGAGTGGGAGGAGCGCCGATGCCCTTTCCGCAGATACTGCAGAACGAAGCGTCCTCCGGATTTGCGGCACCGCAATAAATGCAGAACATGCCTTCTCCTAGGAGATGACGAAGTATACATTCCGAGCATTTGCAATTACAGAAGAATAGGCTGCGACGACAAAAGCACATCATCCGCCGCGGCTCTATAACCGCAATGACCGATAGCGCTCAGGGGTCCAAGAAGAATCGCGATTCGGCTCCCAGTCCGGTTCCGAGCATCCCAAAAGCGATCCCACTCTTATGGTTTAACCAGCTTGCTTGCAGCGGTACAGACGTTGTTCAAAAGTCCGATACGCGTATCTATTAACGTAGAGGTTTTGCCATTGTTCCCAAGGTCATAGACATAGATTGCCGAGCGGAGCGCGATACCGCCTTGTTCTATCGCGACGATCCATTGGGAGCCTATATTCCACACAAATATATAGCGACGATGCTTATGGCCGCGGACATATACGTCGGTCGAGTCAAAGGGCTCGCCGGGCAAGGCGACGTCGCTCAACGCATCGCGCAAGGCGGGCGGCAACCCGGCAGGAAGAACAACCTCGATGGCTCGAGGTGGCGCAGGACAGTCAGAAATCTTCGCCAGCGCAATCCTCGGGAGTGCTGTGATTGCCACGGCACCGGCCGCGACCCAGATCCATTTCACTGGTATCCTCCCACCTCAAGCCCAGCGGACGGTAACTCGCGTTCCTCCGAAATCAAAGACGATCAATGATCGGAGGAGATTGTCCAAAGTCTCGTAGTCCCATCAACACTTCCAGACGCCAGCATCCGGCCATCGGGACTGAAGACCACGCAGTTGACAGGGTCCTTGTGACCGGCAAGAGTGCGCAACAACTTCCCGGACCCCACATCCCACAGCTTCACGGTGTTGTCTTCATCGCCAGAAGCCAGGAGACGGTTGTCGGGACTAAACGCCACGCCACGAGCGCTGACATCTAACGTTCGCAATTCCTTTCCGGATGCTACATCCCACAACCTGACGCTAGAATTGCCCCGTCCATCTAAAACTGCAGCGTATGCCAGCATACGACCGTCTGGGCTGAACGTGAAAGACGGCTCATTGCCGGAAGACACCCGCGCCGAAAGCGTCCGCATGGTACTCCCCGTAGACACATCCAGTAGCTTGATTGAATCATTGTCCGAGACGGCCATCAGTTTGCCGTCTGGGCTGAACACGGCGAGGCCGACGTGACTGGCGATTGAGCGAACTTCCTTGCCTGATGCCACGTCCCACACCACCGCAGCCTCGTTGTTGTCCGTGGTAGTCACCGCAGACGCCGCCAACCGACCGTCGGGACTGAAGTTCACAGGCCCTACGGACTTCGCGTGGGCCATAGTTCGCAGCAGATTCCAGGACCCCACATCCCATAACGCGACTTCTTGTACTCCGCTCCCCCACGCACCTCCTGCCGCTGCCATGAAGCGACCGTCGGGACTGAAGGCCACCCAGTTCGTGGCTGGATCGGCGGATAGGGTGCGCAGATACATTCCTGATGCTACGTCCCATATCTTAACGGCGTGGAAGGAAGCTGCGGTTGCCAAAAACCTTCCGTCGGGGCTGAAAGCCAGAGACGCTATATTGCCGCCCCCAGAGTCCAGCGTGAGGACTTGGGTCGCACGGCTGCGGAATATCCAGATGCCAACTAGCAGGAGCGCACAGACTGCGGCCGCTGCTACGGCGACCTTTCGAGACGTTTTCGCCCGTGGCGCGAACTCTTCAGCGATCGCATCCTTTGAAGGGACGAGGGAGACCGGTGCCGATAATGATTGTGCCGCGAGTCCAGGGGATTTGTCTTCGGTAGTGGGTGCCTTCTGCGGCATGGATGGGGACAAGGACGTCGACGAAGATATGTTCGCGTCGCCATGGCTAAACGATTGGGAAGTCACCGGGGTCTTCTGTTTTCCGCACTTTCTGCAATACCTGCCTTCGTCCGGGTTCACCGTGCCGCAGTAATTGCAGTACATTGTTCGTCCTTAAATGTCCGGAGCTCGCGAATTCGGCTGGGGGATTACATCATGGCATAAACATTCGAAATCGTACCAGTAATGGTCTAGCTACTCACAATTGAATCTAAGCAGTTTCCGATATTATGCTCGCGAACCATAGTCCACCACTTCCTTGCATTTGTGAAGATAGGGTCAAATCACCAGAGTCGCCTCTCCCGTGTTCCGGCGACCTAGCGATGGATTAGGATCCAACCGAACTACTGACGGTCACAAACAAGGCAGCTGCACCAGGACGAACATGATCCATCCTTTTCGGCTCGTGGCTACGGCTGAGGGTCTTTCCCCCAAGTCCCTTAAACCACTCAGGCCGCTCAGGCTTATCCAACATCCGCTCGATGCTTCTCTTTCATCTCCAGCACGAATTCCGCGCCAAACGTGGAACAAATTAAACAGTTTCCCAACCTAAGCACATCAGTTCGGCTGGGCATTTGTGGCCGCGCCTGGTACGTGCACTCAGCTCAATGCTGCTTCCAAATCAACGGTCGATGGGGAGAGGCCCGGCGATTCGGCACGGATCCTAATTTTTCCGGGCTTTCCTAGCGGCCGAAGTACTGCCAGGCATTTGCCGTGGAAAGTATTCCGGTGCGGTTGCTGGAAGCTGGCCACGTCTTTGGGATTAGCGTTTCCTACAGCTATGAGTTCAGCAGCCCCATCGACAGTAAAAGTAACCGGCACAACAGCGTCAGGAACAGGCCTGCCTGCTTCATCCACCACGTCGAGCATCACATATCCCAGGTCGTCTCCGCCGGTGTTAAGCTTGCGCCTGTCTGGCGTGAGAATCAGTCTGTGGGCTTTGGTTGCGGTGGTGAATGTTATCGATCCTTTCTCAGAACTCCCTTCGTAGGCGATGGCTTTTAATTCCCCCGGACTGTACGGCACGACAAATTCTGCCTTCAGCGCGTTGCTCTCACTTAGATCCTTTGACGCGATCTCCTTACCGTTCAGAAGCAACTTCACATGCTGCGCGCGTGTGTATACGCGGACATTCAGCGGTGTTCCTTCGAAATCCGGCCATGTCCAGCTTCGGAGTTCATCGCTCCAACCCCAGTCTGCAGGATGTTCCGACCACCCTGGAGGAACCGGACGCTGAACCGCCATCTCCACCGCGCTCCGCCGCCAGACGATGTCACGGAAGTAGGACTGGGGCTTTTTGTTCCCGATCAGATCGATGTCGCCGCAATAGGAATTGAACCACGGATACGTTAGTGGCGCACCAGCTCGGCCGGGCCCCTTCCGAATGGTGGTGCTGCCGAGACCGGACTCCCCAATGTAGTCAAGCGCTGTCCAAACGAAATCTCCTAGGACCCAACTCGCGCTTTCGATGAAGTTCCAATTCTGAAATGTGGCGTTGGGATAAGACTCAGTGCCTACCATGACCCGGTCGGGGTACTTCGCGTGGTCCGATTGGTACTTGTCCAATCGATAGTTATAACCGGCAACGTCAAGGTAGGTGAAGGCTGACTGCATGTCTTCCCAGGTCTGTTTCGGATGATCGTATGGTTCGCAGATGGCAGCGGTCACCTTGCGCGTGGGATCTAGCTTGTGGACCAAAGCGGCAAGCTGCTTTCCGATTTCTACTCCGCGTGGCTCGGCACGTTCCTTCATTTCATTTCCGATGCTCCATAGGACTACGCTGGGATGGTTCCGATCGCGCAGGATCATACTTTCGAGGTCCCGCTGCCACCAGTCTCTAAAATAGAGGTGATAATCCTCAGGGTTCTTGGGCTCCTCCCAGCCGTCGAATGCTTCATCGATCACCAACATACCTAGACGGTCGCAGGCATCCAGAAAACTGCGCGAGGGTGGATTGTGGCTGGTACGGATGGCGTTGTAGCCATTCGCCTTTAGAATCTCCAGACGCCGCTCTTCGGCTCGCGGAATGCAGACTGACCCAAGAGGTCCGTTATCCATATGCACGCATCCGCCGCGGAGCTTGACACTTTCACCGTTAATTAGCAGCCCCTGAACCGCCCCGATTTGTATGGTACGCACGCCGGCGTGCACCGTGGCAGCATCCACTATTTTGGATCCTTCTTCAACGATCACTTCGACGCGATATAGATGAGGGCTTTCCGGAGACCAAAGTCGAGGATGCTCCAGGCGAACAGGACATGCGGCAACCGCGGTCGAGCCCGCGGAGATCGTCACGCGCTGCTCGGACTCACCGCTGGAAACATTCTGATCGTCAACGAGTCGAACACGGGCGTTCAGCTTCCTCGGCTCCGGTGCACGGTTCTCGACTGATATTTCAACCATGACCAGTGCAGTGTCACTCGTTGCTTCGCGTGTACTTATAAAGACTCCGTGCGAGGGTATGCTTACCTCTCTCGCGATGCTGAGCCACACCTTGCGGAAGATTCCTGAACCGCTATACCAGCGGCTATTGCGACCCGCGTTGTCTACTCGGACAGCGATGGAGTTTTTGCCATCCTTCAGGTACTTCGTCAAATCATAGGCAAATTCCGTGTATCCATACGGATGATGTCCAAGGTGCGTACCATTGATCCAAACGTCCGAGTTCATGTAGACACCTTCGAAGCGCAACTCCACTTTTCCGCCAGCAGGTATCAATGGTTTGTCGAATACCTTTCTGTACCAGCCAATTCCGCCAACGGTCCATCCGGTGGCGCGCTGGCCCTCGCTCGCATACATATCGAACGGTCCCGTCCGCACGGATTGGGTTTCTGGTGCCCAGATCGCACTTGGCATCGACACTGCATCTTTGGACAGATCTTCGATGCTCCAGTCGTGGGGAACGCTAAGTGTCCGCCATCCCGAGTCGTTGTATTCCATGCTTGAAGCACCCTCAACGTCGCCTCGCTGGAATCGCCAGGAGTCGTTGAACGGCTGCAAGCGGCCCGCAAGTTCGAACGCCCCCTCTGGCCACGACGCACGCCCGGCTTTCTTGGTCTGTTCCGCATACGCCCTGATCGGTGTTACAACAGCTGCGGCGGCTCCCAGCATTCCTTGAATGGCCACGCGGCGAGTCAAGCCTTTTTCTACTCTCATTTCCGAGGGTATCCCTTGGCCCGTTGGAACGCAGGACCGATGTCTTCAGTGAACTGGCTCAAAATTCAATTCCCTGCGATTGGATGGAAACGGCCCGGAAGTGCATCTGCTTGTCCGAGCCGTTTTTGAGTTTAGAAGGTAAGCTTCAACGCCGCCTGACCGACACGGGCAGCATTACTTGCCGAACCCCTTCCGCCGTTAACCTGACCAAAGGTCGCACTTGTCGGATTAGTGTCTGGGTTAGCCATGATCGGATGATTGAGGGTGTTGAACGTTTCAAAACGCAACTGCAGCCGAAATCTTTCAATCGTCCAATTCTTCATTAAAGCGGAGTCGACGTTGAAGATGGGTGATCCGTTCAGGATATTTCTGCCACTGGTTCCGAAGGTTCCGTCCGGTCGTGGCCGGAATGCCGCAGTATTGAAATATGCCTTGATCCATTCCGATCGTTTTCCGTTGCGTAGTTTGAGAGGCGCCCCGGGAACAATGTCTGCGCGGTCGCTGCAATTACTCTTACAACCAGAGCCGGTATTGTTGTTGCTGCCGCCGAGCGCGGAGCTGTTGCCACCCGAGATCGAGAACGGATTGCCCGATTGCAACGTGATGATAGGGCTTACCTCCCACCCACCTAATACTTCACGGACCAGCAGATTCTTATTGCTGAGCGCAGGCGATACATAAACGAAGTTTGAAATCCACGTGAATGGAATGCTCAGGTTGGATATACCTCGATTCCAACGAAGGTCGAACGGATTGCCGAGGCGCAGCGGGTCGTCGAACGCGGGATTCCCGGCACTCGCGAGGTCAATCGTCTTTTGCCACGTGAAGCTTGACTGCGCCTGAAGGCCGTGGGACATGGTCTTGTTTACGCTGATCTGGAGCGAGTTGTAGCTGGCGGTTCCGTTGCTATTGAGTTCCCCTATTGCGGAAAAGCTGGGATACGGAAAAAAGGAACCGTGTCCGCCTTTATTGCATGTCTCGCAGTAGATTGCAAAGTTGCGGTCGAGTCCATAACTCTGGTGATATGACTCACTCCCTACATAGGCGATGCGAAATGCGGTGGTCTTGCTCAGTTGCTGTTCGATCGATGCATTCCAGGCATTGGTCACCTGTGCCTTAAAGTTGCGTGCAAACGATGCTCCGATGGTCGTCACCGAAGGAAACACATAGTTCGACGGCGGCTTGTAGCCCACCGAAGCGAACGGCGGGAAGGGGCTGACGCCATTCGTTCCAAATGTAGAAGTCTGCCATGGGTTATTGAAATTCATAAACCCTTGAATCGTTGTACCCTGTAAGACATTTCCGTTGGAATCCGTGCATTTCCCTCCATTAGGAGTGATGACGCCGTTCACATAGCAGATCGGAGTAGTGGAGGGAGCGCTCGGAGAAAAGGTTGGTGAGAAGGGAGCGATATCTACGGTGTGGTTGTAGCTCGAGTAGGCTACCGGGCCTGAGAATACTCCAAACGCTGCGTGCAAGGAGGTTCTCGGCATGCTACGGGGCTGATAAGCGATGCCAATCCGAGGTTCTATGTATCCTGCATAGTTGGACGGACGAAGCTGTGCAGTCATGCCGCGGTCCCCTGGGAAGATCAAGCCCGTAGGTGCGTTCGGGAACATCGTGCTTTGCTGGCCAGAAACGAAGGCAGCTCCGCGACCACCCACCTGGGTCGGCGCAATATCCGGATCCCACCGCACGCCCAGGGTCACGGTCAGGCCCGGAATAACGCGAAATTCATCGTTGATGAATGGATTGACGAGCCAGCCCTTTACATCCGAGATCTCACCCGCACCCTGAGTGAACGAGGACATGTACCCAAGCAACCAATCCGCCAAACCGTTTCCTGTATAAGCGCCGCCAAAGCCAATGATCGCGTCGGTAGGATAATGGGTATTCTCAACGGCCGATTGCCGCTGCAGTTCAATACCTGCTGAAACTGTGTGACGATGAATTGTGCGGATAAACGTATCGGAAAATCCCATGTTACCGCGAACTTCCTGCGAAGACTCTGACCACCCGCCATTTGCGCCGCCGAAGTTTGCTCCTTCCATCGAGCAGCCTGGTAATTCGTTTATGTTGATGTATCGAGACCAGCACATGGACTTTCCATCGTGGTCGAACACCTGGGCGCCGTTGTGGGCGCTTTGCTGCGTCCAAAATACCGAAACGGTGTTGATGGTATTCGGGTTGATGGTCCAGGTGTGCTGTAGCAGTTCATTGAAATACCACATCTTTTCTTGCAAGGAGTACTGGCCATTGTTTACGTTCAGTACGGAAAGCACATTGCCCGCTGTGACTCCCGCAGGTTGGGTGAACCTATCTATGAAAGACCGCACGGTTAACCTATGCTTAGCCGACAGGTTGTAGTCCAACCTGCCGGTGTATTCGTCAATGTTCTGCCGCAGCGCGGCCGCCGTATACATGATTCCGCCAGCTAGATTCTGATTCGAAAGGGTGCCAGGAGCGGTGCCGGAAGCTACAGCCGTGTGCCCTGGCAAGCCATCTTTAGTGAATCGGACGGATGCTGGATTCAACGCTGCCGCGCCGCCGATGAGTTGATTAGGAACACCATTTACGGTCTGGAAGGGACCCACGAGCCACCCGCATTTGGTGGTATGAGGGGAATTGGCATAACTCGTTCCGCAGGAACCATTCCCATTGGCGACGGCGTAGTCAATGAGACCGCTAAAATCTCCGTTCAACATTTGCAAAGTTGGCGTCGAAGTTAGACTGCCGGCAGAGGTGCCGACCTGTCGCGTACCTTGGTAGTTGCCAAAGAAGAACAGCTTGTCTTTGAGTACCGGCCCACCCAGATAGCCGCCGAACTGGTTCCGCTTGAGTGGATCCACTTGTCGGGAAGTCCAATTTTTTGCGTTTAGACTCTGATTGCGAAGGAACTCGAACAATCCTCCATGCCACTGGTTCGATCCGGATTTGGTGGCCATACTGACCACACCGCCCGACGAGAACCCATAGACGGCGCTGTAATTGCTGGAGATCAGACGGAATTCCTGGGTGGCGTCAGCATTCGGCGTCGGCGAGTTACTTGCCAGATAGTTATCCATGTTGGAAACTCCGTCCAGCATGTAGTACGTACTTCCCTGGCGTCCTCCATTGGCGGACGCTGCGTTCTCACCCGGAAATGAAAAACCCGATTGGCTATCGAAGCCCCTGATCTTCCCGGTGCCCTGGACCATTCCCGGCGCGAGCAAAGCCAGAGCCGATGGGTCCCGGCCGTTCAGCGGTAATTGGGAAACGGAGTACTCATTTATCGTGCTACCCAATTCCGCAGACGTCGTGTTGATCAGCTCTGTGTTTTCGACCACGTTCACAGACTCGGTCACCCGGCCTATTTCCAAACGAACATTTTGGGTGGCGTTTAGATTGGCATTCATCACGATACCCGTCTGCAGATAATCGGCGAAGCCCGGCGCCGTCACCTTCAGCGAATACTGACCTGGAGAGATCAATTTGAAGAGGTAAACGCCACTCGCATCTGTCGGAACCGTCTGCACATAGTTCGTTCCCAGATTTGTGAGCGTCACGCCCGCCTTGCTGAGAGCGGCGCCTGAAGCATCGGTCACCTGACCTGTAAGACTTGCAAAAGTCCCTTGTCCCAAAGCCGGCATGCCCAACGCAGCTGTCCCAATCAACAGAAACGTAATGAGAAACTGAAGACGATTACTTCTTGTCCGGTATTTGAACTTCACCATGCAATTGAATCTCCACGAATAGTCAGTTTTTCAGGCAATCTGCCTCGAAGGCGCTTCTCGTGGCAAGAGCGGTCAGAGCATTTGAGATTCGTCTGTCGTCTCGGAGCGCGCACGAAGTTCTTTGCTGAGTTACGTCGCAACCATACGCATCTCGTATATCGCTCGTGAATCCGTCAGTTGAGTGCAAAAGCAAGGCACGTTTGAGCCGAAAGTAGTTGGTATATATAAGCCATGAGCATATGGCACAAACGTGCCATATGCTCATGGTTCAAACAGCAAGTGATTGGCACAGTGCTACGATCCATGTGAGCAGGTCGATAGTGCTCCGCAGATTGGGAACATGAAGAACCATGCTGCTTTCGGGACTCCGGCGACTTTCACAGCCTTCGCGGGCTACGCATCCAGCATCTTCTTCTGGATTTCCTGTTCCGTTCTTCTGGCTCAGCACACCGGCCATACATCATCCAGCATCAGATACACGACTGCGGCTTCAGTACTTTCCTTGCCTTATCCGGTTGCAGCCCAGGGCGGGTTGGCCAGGGTGCGGGGCACAGTAACGCTCTCGAGTGACCTGGGTCTTGTCGTTCAAGATCGTACCGCGGGCATATGGGTGGACCCCGGGAAAAGCAAAGAAAAGTACGAGCCCGGCGATGAAGTCGAAGTAATCGGCCCTATTGGACCTGGACAATATTCCCCGCGAATCACCGCCCCTCGCATTCGTTTGATCGGACACGGTCCGTTACCAACTGCAAAGAAGGTCTCTTTCCGACAGCTAAGCAGCGGACAAGAAGACGTTCAGTATGTCTCGATTGAAGGAACCATACGGGCAGTGAATCCACGGAGCACGGTGAGACGATTGAAAGGGGTGGCCTTTTCCATAGCGATGACCGAAGGCCGCGTCGACGCGATTCTTACATCGGATGAAAAGGTAGCCTCCTCCGACTTCATCGGCGCGAAGGTCCGTATCACAGCAACTGTGCTTCACCGCAAAAACGACAACATGCAGGTTACCGGAGTCGTTCTCGTAATTTCGGATCTCAGCCACATTTCTATCGTTCATCAGGGTCCACGCAACCCCTTCGATACTCCCATGCTGCCGATCGGGAACCTCATGCGCTATCGATCTGGAACCGACTACTTCCATCCTGTCCGCGTGCGTGGCGTGCTCACTTTCTATGAGCCGGGGAATCGTTTGATCTTGCAGGATGGTACTCAGGCCATTGAAGTGTTTTCGGCTGATGCTCCAGGTCTGCAGATCGGAGACCGCGTCGAAACGGTCGGCTATCTTGCCCCCGACGCAACAGGGCCAATCCTGCGGGATGCGGTACTCCGCTTATTGGGGCACGGTACACCACTGAAGCCCGTGTCACTTGACTTGAAGGAAACTTCGTCCAGCAAATATCGGTTTTGTTTGATTTCAGTCCAGATGCACCTTCTGAGGGTCATCGACGAACCTGGGCGAACTCTGCTGGTTCTTGAGCAGGGCGACCACTTGACCACCGCGGAAGTGGAGTCACGCGTCACCGTTCCTCCAGGTTTCCTAGTCCCGGGAAGTAAAATACGCGTGTCGGGCATCAACGTGTTGACTGGAGAGACCGGGCTGGTTTACGGGAACTCTATCCAGTCGAAGCTCCTGCTTCGCACTCTCGATGATGCCTCACTGATCACAGCCGCGCCGTGGTGGACCCAAGCGCGGTTGTTTCACCTTTCCATGGCGCTGGGCGTCTTGGCTGTCGCGGTTCTTTTCCTTCTTTTGTACGTCCAGCTAAAACGTTGGAGGATGGAGACCGTTTTGGAGGAGCGAGAACGACTCGCACGGGACATCCACGATACTCTCGCGCAAAGTTTTGCCGGAATCGGGTTTCAGCTTCAGGTGATTCGAAGGAGCGTTGCCAACAACGACCCCAACTCCCTGCATCATGTGGATGTGGCTAGAACGCTCGTGCGATTCAGCCATCGTGAGGCTCGTAAGAGTTTGACCCCGGTATCCGGTCCTGCGTTTTCCAACACTGATCTTCTATCGTCCCTGAAGGCTTGCGCGCAGGGGCTTGCTGACACTGGTGGAATCGAAATCGTGGTGCACTGTTCTGATGTGGTTCGTCCTCTCCCGGCCGCTGTAAGCGAGCAGCTATTCCACATCGGTCAGGAGGCGATTGCGAACTCCATTCGCCACGCCTCCCCGACTCGTGTGGCCGTGACCCTCGACTATGGCCCCGATTGCGTTCAGATGAAGATCCTCGATAATGGCGCAGGCTTCACAATGAGCGGTGATTTACTGGGATTCGGAATCCGCGGTATGCGTAAGAGAGCCTCCGAAATCTCGGCTGAACTGGATATAACAAGCGCCCTTGGGGCAGGAACCTGCGTTTCAGTTAGCGTACCCGTCGTACGAAGAAGCAGCCTCAGATCGTACGCGATCGCTGGACTTGATTTTGCGCGAAAGATCTTGGAGGAAAACATTTATGGGAGAAGCAGGCGCGCACCCAATCCGTATTCTGATCGTTGACGATCACCCGGTCATGTGCTCTGGGTTATCGAATATGTTGAGCAGCCATGACGGTATGACCGTAGTCGGCACATGTGGAACCGGAGCGGAAGCACTTAAGATGGTAGGCACACATACGCCTGATTTGGTGCTTCTGGATGTAAGAATGCCCGGGATGGATGGCATAGCTGTATTGCAGGCCCTGCAGTCGTTCAAGGTGGCCCCCCGCGTCGTTATGCTCACAAGCTATGAACAGGATGAACTTATCTATCGAGCCATCAGAGCCGGAGCCCAAGGATACGTACTCAAGGACGCTTCAGAGGTAGATCTAATAGCGGCAATCACAGCCGTCAATGAAGGCAAACGTTATCTTCCCCTCCACATCGCAGCAAGGCTGGCTGACCGCATGATGAGGGCCGACCTCACCCCGCGTGAGCTACAGACTCTCGTCTTGCTCGCGAAGGGATGGACCAACAAACAGATCGCCTCAAACCTAAATCTCAGCGACTATACGATCCGCCACTATGTCAACAGCATCATGGAAAAGTTGGAGGTGTCGGATCGCACCGAGGCGGTTGCAAAAGCTTTTGAAAGCGGCCTGTTGTCCCATGCTGAAAAACATTCATAGAACATTAGGCGGCTCGAACAAGCAATGGGCATCATCCCCGTGGCATCGCGGTTTTTTGTGGTAGTCAATTTCATCGGCCCAACCAGCGCAGGACCCGCGTGGCACTTCCAGTTCCTACGCTCACACCCGAGGAAGCGCTCAGGGGCGTAGGGCAGAGCGGGACAAACGCACACGGCTAGGCTTCGGAATAGGCATCCTCGACCTCCTTCTTCGCTTGTTTCAAAATCGCGACAGGATCGCCGGTAGGATAGAACTCCATGGCGATGTACCGCTGATATTTCATTGCTGCGAGCTTTCGGTAGAGGACGGGGTAGTTAATTTCGCCAGTCCCCGGCTCCGACCGTTTCGGAACATCTGCCACATGGACAAGGCCTATCAAATCGAGATTTCCTTCGATCTTCTGCAGAAGGTTTCCTGTGCCACGCTGCTCGTGGTAAAGGTCGTACAGCACTCTTATGTTGGGTCGTCCCACCAAACGGACAATTTCAAAGCCCTCGCCCACTGAAGTCACCGAAGAGTCCTTCCTCTCCAGTAGGTCGATTGGTTCCAGAAGAACCTCGATGTTTTCAGGTGCCGTGACATCAGAGATCCTTTTCAATGCTTCAACGATGGTCTGGTGCTTAGTCTCAACACTTTGGCCTGACACACACGAATTGGGAGTCATGATGAATTGGCTGCAGCCGAGTTCTTTTGCAAATGGAATCGAAGCCCTGACCGATTCAACAAGCTCAGCGGTCCTCGCTGGATCAGCCAATGCAAGCCCACCCGTAACCATGCTGTCTACGATAATGCCTGTCTGGCTCAATTTGGATGTGACCGCCTTCAGTTGTGCGTCACTCCACCGCTTGTAGTTCGACAGCAATTCCACTGCCGGATAACCAGCCTTCGAGACAGTGTCCAATGCTACTTCGGGAGCGAGATCCGTACCGAGGGTCCAAAGCATGATCGATAGTTTGGGCTTTAAAGCACTTGGTCTCTGCGCAGACAGCCCGAGGGCTGTCAGAGCAGTTCCAATCGCAACCGAAATACCGAGTGCACCAAATTCACGACGATTGATCCCTTCCCCGCGGCTTTCTGCTTGCATTACATCGCCTCCAATGGTGCAGTGCCACCATACCCGACCGACTAAACGGTCGTGAACCCTACATCTGTACAAAAACTTATGTAGGAAAAGAACCATTTGACTAAGGTCATGTGACCCATGAGCCTATGGGTCACATAACCCATATCTTTGATATTTCGTAATGGCTCAAACTGGAACGTGGCGGTTACGCTAACGATGAGGGCGAGTGCCTGAAGCCTCTAGGCTACCCTCCGACATCTTGGTGCTGCCTCGCAGAATCGAACTGCGTTCTCTGGCTTTTCAGACCAGCGTAATCACCAGACCTACGCAAGCAGCAGTACATGGTGGACCCCGTTGGCTTTGCTCCCACCGCCTCTCGGGTGCAAACCGAGTGCTCTCCTCAATGAGCTAGAGGCCCAAATAGTTGGGGCGGGATAGGAGAATTGAACTCCTGGATCGTGTGCCACAGACACGCGCCTAAGCCTCTCGGCCAATCCCGCCACGAATTGTTGGAGCACCTCCAGTGAATCGAACACTGTTGTCCGGGGTACAGGCCCGGTGCATCGCCATCAATGCTTGAAGTGCTCGTGGAGCCGTCTGTGGGATTCGAACCCGCTGCCTTTCGCATAC
>Ga0105238_10003678_pt1 | contig 15278 bp, 16 predicted proteins | sample KBSC34metaG_FD_81526 | JGI IMG/M metagenome (GOLD analysis project Ga0105238, IMG submission 81526) | Corn rhizosphere microbial communities from Kellogg Biological Station, Michigan, USA - KBS C3-4 metaG | ecosystem: Host-associated > Plants > Roots > Rhizosphere > Soil | place: Michigan, USA... | reverse complement strand
GCGGGTCAGCGCGCCCACGTCCTTGGCGATCAGGAAGTAGCGGCGCATGAACCGCTCGACGGCCGGCGCGTCGCCGCGGTCGCCGTAGCCCATCCGCCGCGCGATCTCCGGCTGCAGGTCGAAGGTCAGCCGCTCCTCCGGCCGGCCGGTGGCGAAGTGCAGGTGGCAGCGCACCGCCCAGAGGAAGTCGAAGGCCTGGATGAAGGCGCGCACCTCGCGGCGCTCGAACATCTCCAGCTGCATCACCTTCTCGATCGACTGGCCGGGATGCAGGTACTGGGCGATCCAGAAGAGGGTGTTCAGGTCGCGCAGGCCGCCCTTCCCCTCCTTGATGTTGGGCTCGACCATATAGCGGCTGGCGCCCGCCCGGCTGTGGCGCTCGTCGCGCTCTTTCAGCTTGGCGGCGACGAATTCGGCGCCGGTGCCCCGCACAACTTCATTCTGGAACCGCCGGACCAGCTCCTCGGCCAGCTTCCCGTCGCCGGTCAGCCGCCGCGCCTCCAGGATCGAGGTGCGGATGGTGAAATCCTCGCGGGAGAGCTTGATGCACTCCTCGATGGTCCGCGAGGCGTGACCCACTTTGAAGCCCAGGTCCCACAGGGCGTAGAGCATGAACTCGATCACGCTCTCGGCGTGGGCGGTCTGCTTGTAGGGCCGCACGAAGAGCAGATCGATGTCGGAATAGGGCGCAAGCGTGCCGCGCCCGTAGCCGCCCACCGCCATCAACGCCAGGCGCTCGCCCTCCGTGGGGTTGCGGGCGCGGAACACATGGACGGTGGTGAAGTCGTAGAGGGCGGTGATCACCTCGTCGGTGACGCCGGAGAGGAGGCGGGCGGTCTCGATGCCGCCCGCGCCGTTCTCCAGCCGCTCCTTGGCGATCATCCGGCCGCGGAACAGCGCCGCCTTCAGCACGTCCAGGGCGGCCTTCCGCTGGGCGACCTCGTCGCCGAGGTTCTCCAGCGCCGCCCCGGTGAGCTGGGTGCGCAGGCGCACCCCGTCAACGACGTATTCCAGGCGGGTGGGCTTCAGGCGGGTCGGCATGTCGGCGTAGGCATATAGGGCGTTTCCACGCAGCTCGCCCCATTTCTGAACTTGGGCGGATTCTGAACCTTGACCTTAGGCGGCGGCATCCACGGTCCGGGAGACCTTAGGGTCCCGGAGGTTTCCAGGGGGTTCCAGATGCCGGCCAACCGGTCTCGCGACGAAGGCCTGGTGGCGCTGCTGGGCGCCATCCTGGCGCTGATCCTGCTGGGGATCGGGATCGCTTCCGGAGAGCTGGTGCGCCACATCGTCCAGGCGACGCCGGCAGCGCTGCTCGCGGCCGCGGCCTGGCGGTGGCCCACCTATGGGCGCTGGCTGCTGGGCGCGGTGTTCGCCTTCTGGCTGCTGATCGCGAGCTGCATCGCCCTTTTCCTGGCCGGCCTGCCCAGCCCGATCGACGGGACCTTCAACACCGCCGAGCGCACCCTGACGGCGGTCCTCGCGCTGGTGGCGGTGGCGGGCCTCAGCCTCTTCTCCGGCATCCGGCGCCCGCTGCGGCTGGCCCCGGCGCTGCTGGCCGCGGCCCTGGCGCTGGGCGCCCAGGTCGCGGCCCTGGCCATCAGCCTGCAGCCCTCGGTCGCCCACATCTAGCTGCGCCGGGCCAGGCTCCGCGACCAGGCGACGCCGACCAGCGGCGGCAGCGCGCAACAGGCGCCGATCGCCAGCCCCAGCTGCGCCTCGCCCTTCAGCACGAAGGCGAGCGCGATCAACGCCAGCCCGCTCAGCACCCAGCCGCGGCCCACGAAGCGGTGGGTTTTGTCCCACACCCGCGGGTCGGCCAGCGTCCAAGGCGTGCGCACGCCGAACACCGCATTGTGCCGCGCCTTGCCCAGCACATTGCCCAGCGCCAGCAGGAGCACCCCGACGGAGGCCGCCACCGGGCCCATGACGTCGAAGCCGGGATCGGCGGCGCGGCCGATCAACGTCGCCTCGGCCACCAGCAGGACGCCGGTGACGCCGATCAGCGTGGCCTCGTAGGCCTGGGAAGCGGCGCTCACGCCGCGCCGGGCGACGATCCGTAGGACCATCAGCACGACCAGGGCCACGAAGGGGATCACCCAGATCACGCCGCGCGAGGCGCCGGTGTGCGCATGGCCGTCCAGCCCCAGGTAGTGGACCGGCACGCCGGCCCCGTCCGGCAGGCTGAACCAGGCCCAGAGGGCGGCGATCAGGGTGGTGGAGACCAGGAGCAGCGCGATCCAATAGGCGCGGGTGATGTTCATGGGGTTCCTCCCTTGCGGCGTGCGGCCGCTGGGGCCTTCGCCGTCGTGTTGTTCTGGGCGGGCTGGTTGTTCGATGTGGCCTGGGGATCGACCTTGAAGGCGTCCATCAGGGCCAGCAGGGCCTCCTCCAGCACCGACACGTTGAGCCGGTAGATGATGGTGGTGCCGGTCTTCTCAGGGCTCACCAGCCGGGCCTCCCGTAGCACCGCGAAGTGCCCGGAGAGGGTGGGCTTGGCGAGCTCGAAATGCTCGGCGATCTCCCCCGCGCTCATCTCCCGCTCGCGCAGGAGCTGGAGGATGCGGCGACGGGTGGGGTCGGCCAGGGCCTTGTAGACTTCGGACACAGTCGTTTCCTATTTCGCTAACTAGCAAAATACCGAAACAAGCGGCCGCCGCAAGCGCCTATTTCGGTGATGACCGAAATTTAAGGCGCGGGCTTTCCCTTCGCCGCGTCGCTGCGCTATGGCCCGCGACCCGGTCGAGGCGTTCGAGTGTCGTGAGCAGAGGGTCGTACAGAGGCGGGTCCACGCCGGTGGGCTGGAACGCCAACCGCTACGTGGCGCCCTCGCTGACGGGCCGCACCCGCAAGGGCAAGGCCCTGATCAAGGACTTGACCGCGCGCACCGCCCAGAGCCGGGCGGAGCTGGACGCGCAGGACGCCCGCGCCCGCAAGCGCCACGGCCTGGCGATGGCCAAGGCGAAACCGCCCAGCGTCACGGCGCCGGCCACCAGTACGGGCAAGTCCGGCGTCGCCGATGCGGCGCGCAAGCGGCTGAAGGCGCGCGGGGGGCAGGCGTTCACCGTCACGGTCGTCAAGCGCAAGCGGCCAAAGTCTTAGGCGAGACCCGCAGCGGCCAGCGCCTCGGCCAGCGATTGGGTCCCATCCCAGACGATCCCCCGCCAGCCGGCCGCCCGCGCCGCCTCGACATTGGCGGCGGTGTCGTCGATCAGCGCCAGCTCGCCCGGCGCGAAGCCGGTGCGGGCCTCCACGGCCGCGTAGAACGCCGCGTCGGTCTTCTTGCAGCCCAGGTCGGCGGCGTAGTGCATGGCGTCGAACCGGTCGCGGAAGCCCAGCACCTCCCACAGATAGCGGGCGCGCTCGTGCTCCTGGATGGTGGCCAGGTGGAGCTGCAGGCCGGACGCGCGGAGCGCCGCCAGGTCGGTGAGCAGTGGCGCGTTGAGCCGGGCGTCCCTCTCGAACCAGTAGTCGACGAGCACCCGGCTGGTCAGGTGCGGCGCGTGCTGGGCCAGGACCAGGCCCAGCCGCTCATGGAGGCTGGCGCGGCCCAGCACGATGTCGTTCCAGTGCGGCTGGAAGAAGTGGGTCTGCATCGCCGCGCCGGAGAACCCCAGGTCGCGCTCCATCTCCGTCGCCCAGCCGCCCGGCGGCAGCACGAGGATCACCCCGTCCACGTCGACCATCAGCGCCTTAAGCCGCACGGCGGAGCTCCGTCAGGATCGCCGCGACACAGGCGGCGGTGTCGGTGCGGGTGGTGTCGACCTCAAGGTCGTAGGGGCCGTAGCTGTGGACCACGGGATACTGCGCCAGCGCCTGGCCGACGCCGCGATCGCCGCGGGCGATCTCGCGCCGCTGCAGCTCGGCCAGGTCGCAGCGGACCCCAACCCACAGCACGTCCAGGCCCGCCAGGACCGCACGCCAGTCGGGGAAGTCGCCGGGCAGCAACAGCACCTCGTCGACCACGAAGCGCAGGCCCGCGTCCACGCCGGCGCGGATCATCCGCCGCCAGCCTGCCAGCACCTTCGCACCGCCCGGCCCCACCCGCACCGGCATCGAGCCGTCGGGCAGCGGGACGAGCTGGATGCCCGCCGGCTTGCCGTCCCAGGCCGGGGGCAGCCAGGGGAAGATCGTATCGACGCCCACATGCAGATAGGGCTCTGGCAGCGCCGCCAGCAGCCCGCGCGCGATCGACGACTTGCCGGACGAGGTGCTGCCGTTCAGCAGGATGATGTCGGGCAGGCGCATGGATGACCTGGCGAAGGGAAAGACCCGGCCTTAGCGCTTGCGCCTGCCGCGCGCCAGTGAGACCGCACGCGCCGTGATCAACAGAAGTAAATCCCGGTTAACCTTGTTCGCGCGGGCCGTTGACCGAGGTCAATGCTGATCCTGTCCGGAAGCTATTCCATAGATTGCTTCGAATTCAAGAAAAACAACCCGCCGACTCAACACTTGTTAATGACGAATCTTGCAGAGCGACGCGTGGAGCCGAGCCCGCACGCGCAGGCCCAGTTCGCGCCTGAGCCGTCCGCCGCCCGGCGCTCCGCAGCGCCACCTCCGCCGGCGCCAAGGCGCTATCACACGATCCCTCTGAAGTTCTCGGTCGTCGTGGCCTTCGCGGCCGTCTGGACGGCGCTCAGCATCTGGTTGTCGCAACCCTGGCTGCGCGACCTTTCCGCGGTGACGAACTTGGCGTTCGCCCTGACCGCCATTGCGTTCATCGCCTACGTCCCGGGCTTCATGAACGCGTTCCTGTTCGGCGCGCTGCTGCTGGACCGGCGGCCGGTCCGCGTGCGGCCCGCGGCCTACCCGCCGGTGAGCATCCTCATCGCCGCCTACAATGAGGCGCCGTGTATCGGCGAGACGCTGGCCAGCCTCGCCGCCCAGGACTACGCAGGCCGCTTCGAGATCCTGGTGTTGAACGACGGATCGACCGACGACACCGCCAAGGTCGTACGCGAGGCCATGCGAGACCTGGCGTTTCCCGCGCTGGCTTCGGTCAGGTTGCTGGACCACCCGGTGAACGCCGGGAAGGCCGCCGTCCTGAACCGGGGCCTCGCGGCGGCCGCGCACGACCTGATCGTGACCATCGACGGCGACTGCTGGATCCTTCCCGACGGCCTGACACACCTGGTCGAGCGCCTGCTGTCGGATCCGCCGGAGACCGAGGCGGTGGCCGGCGCGGTCATGGTGCGCAACGCGCGCGAGAACTTCCTGACCCGCTCGCAGGAGTGGGACTACTTCCACGGCATCGCCGCCGTGAAGCGCATGCAGAGCATGTTCCACGGCACACTCGTGGCGCAGGGGGCGTTCTCGATCTACCGCCGCGCCGCCTTGGAGGACGTCGGCGGCTGGCCGGCCTGCGTCGGCGAAGACATCGTCGTCTCGTGGGCCCTGCTGAAGCGCGGCGCCCGCGTCGGCTATGCCGAGGACGCGATCGCCTTCACCCGCGTGCCCGAACGGCTGGTGCAGTTCGCTCAGCAGCGGCGGCGCTGGTCGCGGGGCCTGATCGAAGCCTTCAAGGCGCACGGGTCGCTGCTGTTCCGCAGGCGCCTGAGCACCGTCTTCATCTGGTGGAACCTGTGCTTCCCGCCGATGGACGCGGTCTACACCTTCGTGTTCATTCCCGGCCTCGTCCTGGCCGCGTTCGGCAAGTTCTACGTGGTGGGACCGCTTACCCTGGCCGTGCTGCCGTTGGGCGCGATCTGGAACCTGTTCATCTTCCGCATCCAGCGGCGAACCTTCCACCGCGAACGGCTCACGGTGCGGCGGAATGTGGGCGGGTTCCTGTTCTACGCTTTCGCCTACAACCTCCTCGTCCAGCCGGTCTGCGTGCTGGGCTATGCCTCCGAGTTGATCGGCCTGCGCAAGACATGGGGCAGCAAGTGAGGCGCGCCGGCCCCTCCTGGTTCGCCGTCCTCGCGCTGGCGGCCGCGACACCGGCGCTTGCGGAGCCGACGCAGGCCCTGGGCGTGGATGTCTTCGCCTCGTCCGACGCGGACCACACCGACATCACGAAGGTCGCGCTCAGCTTCGACTGGCGCCGCGACGGCGCGGAGCGGTACGACGGGGTCCGCCTGGAGACGGCCCGCTTCCGGCCCTTGGGACAGGACGAGACGAAGGACACGCGCCTCTACTATCGCTTCGCCGACAAGAGCCGGACCTGGGCCTGGAACGGCCAGGTCGGGACCGACGGCCATACTGCGCTCGGGAGTCTCGACGTCCATAACGGGGCCCGTTTCCGCCAGGAGTACTTCCTCGAGCGGGACATCGTGGAAACGCCGCAGGGCCTGAACCGGCGCATCTACTACACCTTCGCGGGCGGCGCCCTGGACCTGCCGGCCGGGGATCGCGACGTGATGACCGTGGTGGGCGCGATGCAGGACTTCACCGGCCGCAATGTGCGCCTGCACCTGCGGGGCAACTACGTCCACACGCTGCAGGCGGACTGGGGCCTGAGCGCCCAGGTCCGCGCCCGCTATTTCCACAGCAGCACACCGGGCGAATTCGACTACTTCTCACCGCGGAACTTCGCCCAGGTCGTACCGACGCTGCAGCTGCGCCGCCGCGTCGCAGGATGGCGCTGCCTTGTGGCGGCTGGCCTCGGCGCGCAGCGGCAGACCGGCGGGACGTGGCATGTCGCGCGGGCCTTCAACGCCCAGATCACCAGTCCCGTCGTCGACAAGGCCTGGGCGTTCGACGCGGCCTTCGCCTACAGCAACACGCCCACCGGCGCCGGCGACACCTACGACTACCGCCAGTTCAGCCTCGGCGTCCGACGCGCATTCTGAGCGCGATCGGCCGGGAATAAACGCGCCAACGCTCGCATCTGGGTGACGCGGGCGGCGTCGGCCGCCGCGCCACACGCGACGAGGACCGACATGAGCGAAGCGACACCCAAAGGCCTGCCCTGGCCCCTCAAGGCCCTGGCCGTAACTCTGGCGCTTGTCGCCGTCATCGCGGGAGCCCCGGCGGCCTTCATCTACAGCGGCGTCTACGACATCGGCGCCGACGTGCCGCACACCAAGCCGGTCTTCCAGCTGATCAGCGCCTTCCGCGACCGCTCCATCGCCGTGCGCGCCAACGCCATCACCCCGCCCGCCGACCTGGACAGCCCGACCCGCATCGCCACGGGCGGGCGCCTCTACGGCGCGCTCTGCGCCGGCTGCCACCTCGCGCCCGACATGCCGCGCACCGACCTCAGCCGCGGCCTCTACCCGAAGGCCCCGCAGCTGGCCTACGGCAACACGCTCTCGCCCGCCCAGACGTTCTGGATCGCCAAACACGGCGTCAAGCTCACCGCCATGCCGGCCTGGGGCAAGACCCACACCGACGCCGAAATCTGGGACCTGGTCGCCTTCCTGCGGAAGATGCCGCAGATGGATGCGGCGCAGTATCGGGCGGCGGTGGGGCGGGTTCCAGCTCAGCCATAGCCCTCAAACCCCGCTCATCCCGGCGAATGCCGGGACCCAGATCGATGATCGCGGAGTTTGGCTGGATCAGCGCGCCGCTCATCGAGCCCACTGGCCAGCCATTCCATCTGGGTCCCGGCATTCGCCGGGATGAGCGGATTGGGGTTCACCCCAGCAACCCCTTCAGCCGGTACAGCGCATCCATCGCTTCCCGCGGGCTCATCCCGTCGACGTCCAGCGCCTGCAGCGCCTCGTCCACCTTCGACGGGCCGTATTTGGCCTCAGGCTCGGCCACCGCCGCGAACAGCGGCAGGTCGTCCAGGTTGGCGGGGCCGGCAGCCTCCTTTTCCAGGCGTTCCAGCACCTGCTTCGCGCGCCCCACCACTGCGGGCGGGACGCCGGCCAGCTTGGCCACCTGCACGCCGTAGCTGCGGTCGGCGGGGCCGGGGCCGGCTTCGTGCAGGAAGATGAGGTCGCCGTTCCACTCCTTGGCCTTGAGGCTGAGGTTGGAGACGTAGGGCAGCCGGCCCTCCAGCACGGCCAGCTCGTGGTAGTGGGTCGCGAAGAGCGCGCGGCAGCGGTTGGTCTCGTGCAGGGCCTCGGCGCAGGCCCAGGCGATGGCGAGGCCGTCGTAGGTGGCGGTTCCGCGGCCGATCTCGTCCAGGATCACCAGGCTGCGCGGGGTGGCCTGGGTCAGGATCGCGGCGGTCTCGACCATCTCCATCATGAAGGTGGAGCGGCCGCGGGCCAGGTCGTCTCCGGCGCCGACGCGGCTGAACAGGCGGTCGACCACGCCCAAGCGCAGGCGCTTGGCGGGCACGTAGCAACCCGACTGGGCGAGCACGGCCAGGAGCGCGTTCTGGCGCAGGAAGGTCGATTTGCCGGCCATGTTCGGCCCAGTGACGAGCGAGAGGCGCGCGCCGCCGATGCCCGCGCCGTCCAGGCGGCAGTCGTTGGGGGTGAAGGCCTCGCCGGCGCGGCGGACGGCGTTCTCTACCACCGGGTGGCGGGCGGCCTCGGCCTCGAAGGCCGTCGAGCGGTCCACGACCGGCCGCGTGGCGCCGACGTCGTCGGCCCATTCCGCCAGGGCGGCGGCCACGTCCAGGGTCGCGGCGGCCATGGCGGCGGCCTGGACCAGGGCGGCGACGCCGGTGGCGGCCTCGCGCCAGGCCTCGAACGTATCGAGCTCGATGGCCAGCGCCCGCTCGGCGGCCTGGGCGATCTTCGCATCCAGCTCGGCCAGCTCGACGGTGGTGAAGCGGACCTGGTTGGCCAGCGTCTGGCGGTGGATGAAGGTCGCGTTCAGCGGCGCGGCCATCAGCGGCTCGGCGGCCTTGGCGGTGGTCTCGACGAAATAGCCCAGCACCGCGTTGTGGCGGATCTTCAGCGCCACGCCGCTCTCGCCGGCCAGCTGGGCCTCCAGGGCCAGGATCACCCGACGGCTGTCGTCGCGCAACGCGCGGGCCTGGTCGAGTTCCGGGCGGACGCCCGCCGCCACGAAACCGCCGTCGCGGGCCAGCGCCGGCAGGTCGGGGCCGAGGCCGGCGGCCAGCAGGTCGCGGAAGACGGCGAGGTCGGGGCTGCCCGCCAGGTCGAGGGCGGCCAGGGCCTGGACGATCTCGCCCGGCAGGCTGACCAGTGGGTCCCGGGTGTCGGCGAAGAGGCGGCAGACCGCCTCGCCCAGGCTCAGGCCATCGCGCAGGGCGCCGAGGTCCCGCGGGCCGCCGCGGCCCAGGGCCAGGCGGGAGAGGCCGCGCGCCATGTCGGGCAGCGCCTTCAGCACCTCGCGCAGCTTCTGGCGCTGGGCGCGGTGGCCGCAGAACCAGGCGACGGCGTCCAGGCGCGCGTCGATCGCGGCGGGGTCCAGCAGCGGCCGCGCCAGCCGCGCGGCCAGCATCCGCGCACCCGGTGCGGTGACCGTACGGTCGATGGCCGCCAGCAGCGAGCCGTCGCGGGCGCCGGAGGTGGACCGCTCGATCTCCAGGCTGGTCCGCGTCGCCGGGTCGATGACCATGACGTCGGCCTCGCCGGCTCGGCGGGGCGCGGAGAGGGCGGGCAACCTCCCGGCCTGGGTGGTCTCCAGGTGGGCGGCGATCAGGCCCAGGGCCGAGATCTCCGCCCCGGAGAGCGGGCCGAAGCCGTCCAGGGTGTCGACGCCGTAGAGGCGCTTCAGCCGTGTCTCGGACGCTCCGGGTTCGGCGAGCGCGCTGGGCATCGGCTGCACGAAGCCGCCGGCCTGCTTCAGCGCCGCCGACACCGCCTCGTCGGCGAACAGGCGGTCGGGAACCAGCACTTCCGACGGCCCGAGCGCCGCCAGGGTCGAGGCCAGGCTGCCCACCGTGATCGCCAGGCACTCCACCTCGCCGGTAGAGAGCTCGACGCTGGCCACCGCCGCCGCGCCGGCCCGCACCGACACCGCGGCCAGGCGATTGGCGCCTCGGGCGTCCAGCAGGCCGTCCTCGGTGAGCGTGCCCGGCGTGACGACGCGGGTGACGTCGCGGCGGACCACCGCCTTGGAGCCGCCGCGCCGCTTGGCCTCGGCCGGATCCTCCAGTTGGTCGCACAGCGCCACCTTGAAGCCGGCGCGCACCAGCTTGGCGAGGTAGGCTTCCATGGCGTGGGCCGGAACCCCCGCCATGGGGATCGGATTGCCGCCATGGTTCCCGCGGGCCGTGAGAGTGATGCCCAGCACGGCGGCGGCCTTCTGGGCGTCCTCGAAGAACAGCTCGTAGAAGTCGCCCATGCGGAAGAACACCAGCGCGTCGGGCTGGCGGGCCTTGGCCTCGAAGTACTGCGCCATCACCGGCGTGGCGCCGGCGGCTTCGGGCAAGGTGGTGGGAACCTGGGCGTTCATGGGCCGATGGACGCTAAAGGAGTGGACCGAGTCCCGCACCCCCTTGAACAGCGCCGCTGCAGCGCCAAGCTGTGGATGAATGGCTCACGGAACCGTCGACACCCGATTCGTTGTGTTCCCCGCCGGCCCGGCGGACGCCCGGGCCTTGGCCGAGACGCACGTGTCGTCCTGGCGGCAGACCTATCGCGGACTCCTGCCCGACGCCTATCTCGCCCGGATGTCGGTGGAGACCCACGCACGGCGCTTCGCCCATGCGCTGACCCACCCCGGCTTCGACGACGTCACCCTGGCGGTCGCCGACCGGGCCGGGATCGTCGGCTACGCCCAGGGCGGGCCCTCGCGGCGGCGCGCCAAGGGCGAGGCGGAGATCGCCACGCTCTACCTGGTCCGCGCGGCGCAGGGCCACGGCCTGGGCCGACGGCTGCTGACCGAGACCGCCCGCGGGCTGGCCGCCCGCGGCGCGACCTCGCTGGTGATCTCGGTGCTGCGCGACAACGTCCCGGCGCGGCGGTTCTACGAACACCTGGGCGGCGAGGCGGAGCCCGAGCGATTGGAGCCCGGCCCGGGCGGCGGGCTGCTGCCGGAGGTGGCCTACCACTGGACCGACCTCGCCACATTGATCGGCTGAATCCAGCTTCCCCTGTCCTTTCCCTCCCCTTTATGGGGAGGGTGGCGAGCGAAGCGAGACGGGTGGGGAGACCACGAACCGCCGCTGAGGATCGAGATCTCCCCACCCGTCTGGCGCTGCGCGCCATCCACCCTCCCCATGAAGGGGAGGGAAAAGGAGTGGGACTGAATGAAAGTCACCGGAAGCTGCCATTGCGGGGCGATCGCCTATGAGGCGGAGGTCGAGCCCGGCACGATCGGGATGTGCCACTGCGCCGACTGCCAGAAGCTGACCGGCTCGGCGTTCCGGGCGAACATCCAGGCGCCGGCGGCGGGCTTCCGGCTGCTGCGCGGGACGCCCAAGCGCTACATCAAGACCGCCGACAGCGGGGCCAAGCGCGCGCATGCGTTCTGCGGCGACTGCGGCGGGCCGGTCTACGCCAGCGCCGTCGAGGATCCGCCGACCTACTCGCTGCGGGTGGGCGCGCTGGACCAGCGCTACGACCTGGGCGCGCCGGCCCGGCAGATCTGGGTGCATCGCCGGCTGCCCTGGGTGGCGGACATCGGCGACGTGCCGGTGGTCGACCAGAAGATCCTGAAGTAGCCGCCTAGACCTCCGCGGCCTCCTCCGCCGCATAGGTCAGCGAGACGAACACATCCTCGAGGTCGGGGTCTTCGGTGGAGATGTCCTTGATGTGCAGGCCCGCGGCGCGGATGGCGGCCAGCACCTGTTCCACACTGGACTGGCCGGTGCGGTAGCTGACCGAGAAGCCGCCGGCCTTGGTGAGCTTGGTCTCGAAGCCCGGCAGGTTCGGGGCGGCCGGCACCGGCTCCTCCGGCGTCACGATCACCATGCGGGTGTCCATCCGGCGCAGCAGCGTCGTCGTGGGCTCGCAGGCCACCACCAGGCCCTTGTTGATGATGGCGATCTGGTCGCAGAGCTCCTGGGCTTCCTCCAGGTAGTGGGTGGTCAGCACGATGGTGACGCCCTTGCGGTTCAGCTCCAGGACGTAGTTCCAGAGCTGGCGGCGCAGCTCCACGTCGACGCCGGCGGTGGGTTCGTCCAGGATCAGCACGGGCGGGTTATGCACCATGGCCTTGGCGACCATCAGCCGCCGCTTCATGCCGCCGGAGAGCTGGCGCACATAGGCCTTCGATTTGTCGGCCAGGCCGAGCGCCGCCAGCAGCTCGTTGCTGCGCCGCTCGCTCTTGGGCACCGCGTACATGCCGGCCGCCACCTCCAGCGCCTCGAAGGGGGTGAAGAACGGGTCGGCGGCGATCTCCTGCGGCACCACGCCGATGGCGGCGCGGGCGTCGCGGGGGGTCCTGTCGATGTCGCGGCCCCAGATCGAGACCGTGCCGGAGCTCTTCTGGCAGAGGCCCGCCAGGATGTTGATGAAGGTCGACTTGCCGGCGCCGTTGGGCCCCAGCAGGCCGAAGATCGAGCCGCGCGGAATGGCCAGGTCGATGCCCTTCAGCGCCCGCATCTCGGGCGTGGTCTTGGTGGCGGCGTAGGTCTTGGTCAGGCCCTTGGCCTCGATTGCGTACTCTGGGAGGTCCATAGGGTGTGAACGTGCGTCCTGTCGTTGACGGGCGAAGCCGTGCTCGCATACCTAGGCGCGCGCCGGGCCTGAGCCAAGGCGCGGACCCGAGGTAAGACGATCCATGGCCCGCAAAGTCGCCGTCAAGAAGCCGAAAGCCGAGCCGGCGCCCGCCAAGCCCGCGCTGACGCCTGACCTGCCCGCCCCCGAGGTGATCGTGGTCCGCACCGGCCGCATCGCCTGCGACGGGGTCGGCGGAGCCCTGGGCCATCCGCGCGTGTGGCTGGAGATGGGCGAGGCGACCTTCGTCGAATGCCCCTACTGCGACCGCCGCTTCGTGCTGGCCGCCGGCTCCGAGGGCCCGGAGGACGAATACCTGGCCCCCGGCGTCTACGAAGGCCCGCACGGGCACTGACCAAAGTTCCTCCCCTTTCGGGGGAGGTGTCGGCGGAGCCGACGGAGGGGGTCCTCCACGGCCGCGCCGCCGAAGCGCTTGCGGCGCCTCTGAGGCGCCCGGTCGATCCTTCTGAGCGGACCCCCTCAGTCAGCTTCGCTGACAGCTCCCCCGAAGGGGAGCAATGGCCCTACACCCTCAGCGGCATCAGGATGTACTGGACGTCCGCGTCGCCGGGGTCGAGCACCAGGGCCGGGTCGTTGGGGCCGCCGAAGCGGAGCTCCATGGAGCCGCCGGAGATCTGGTCGGTGATGTCCAGGAGGTAGCGGGCGTTGAAGGAGAGCTCGAAGGGCTCGCCGTCGTAATCGATCTCCAGCTCCTCGACCGCCTGGCCGGCTTCCATGTTGCGCACGGTCAGCACCACGCGGCCGGAGTCGATGGCCATGCGCACCGAGCGGCTCTTCTCGGCGGAGATGGTGGCCACGCGGTCGACGGCCTGGGCGAACAGCTTGGCGTCGACCATCACCGTGCGGTTGTTGTCCTTGGGAATGACGCGGGCGTAGTCGGGGAAGTTGCCGTCGATGACCTTGGAGGTCAGCGCCGCGCCGCCCAGTTCCAGCCGCACCTTCTGGGGGCTGATCTGCAGCTCGACGTTCTCGCCGGCGTCCTCGAGCAGGCGGCGGATCTCGTTGATGGTCTTGCGCGGCACGATGACGCCGGGCGCGCCCACGGCGCCCTCCGGCGCGGGCATGTCGGCCAGGGCCAGGCGCGAGCCGTCGGTGGCCACCGCGCGCAGGCGCGGGGCGCCGTCCACGACGATGGTGTGCACATAGAGGCCGTTCAGATAGTAGCGCGTCTCCTCCGCCGAGATGGCGAAACGGGTCTTGTCGATCAGCCGGATCAGGTCGTTGACGTCGACGCCCATGCGGCCGGCGAAGCCGTCGGACGACATCACCGGGAAGTCCCCGGCCGGCAGGACCGGCAGGTTGAACCGCGAGCGTCCGGCCGCCACCGTCAGCCGCGGGTCGTCGCCGGTGAAGCTGAGCGAGACGTCGGCCCCCTCCGGCAGCTTGCGGACGATCTCGTAGAGGGTGTGGGCCGGCGCGGTGATCTGGCCCGGCTGGTCCACCTGGGCGATCGCCTCGTCGATGATCTCCATGTCGAGGTCGGTGGCCGAGAAGGCCACGCGGTCGCGATCCGCGGAGAGCAGCACGTTGGAGAGGATCGGAATCGTGTTCCGACGCTCGACGGCGCTCTGTACGTGGCCCAGCGCCCGAAGCAACGCGGCGCGTTCGATGGTCAGCTTCATATCGGTCCCGACTCGCCTAATGCGCGCCCGCCCGAATCACGTCCGCGCGGAAGCGCCCCCGATGGCGGGGGTTCGCGAGATTAGCGAATTCCTAACTTCGGGAAAGGGGATGGCCGCCTCACCCACAGCAAAACGCCCCAACAGCTCCCCTTGGGGAGGCCGCGGGGCGTCGCCGAAAGACTGCCGAGCGAGGCTTACCCGACGATGGCGAGCCGCCGCCGCGACCGGAGGGCTCCGCCGGCGAGGCCGAAGCCCAGGATCATCATGGCCCAGGTGGCCGGTTCCGGGACGCCGGCGTTGTTGAACTGCAGGTTGTCGATCAGCGCGGCGTGGTCCCCGCTGGTCTCGGTCAGCACCACGATCTTGTCGAAGTGGCTGTTCACGAAGCCGTAGACGTTGTCCAAGCTGGCGGGGGTGGCGAAGACGTCGAAGGACTCCACCAGCGATCCACCCAGGTAGGCCTGAAAGACGCTGGGCGTCGCGCTCTCGTTGGAGACGTAGGTGAACACCGCGTCGGTGGCCGTCGAGGTGAAGTGGATCTCGAATGACGACGTGCAGCACGGACTGAAGTTGGTAGCGTCCGCCCCGGAGGTGTTCGCGAACACATTTTGGTCGCTGTAGTCTTCCCTCAGGTCGACGAAGGTCACGCCCTGCGCCGCGTAGAAGGCGTCGAAGAGGGTGTCCTGCGGCAGACCCGCCTCGAAGTCGATGGAGACGTCGGCGCCGGACAGGCCGACGTTCGAATGGTAGCTGGCCGCACCCGCGCTGGTCGCAGCCATGGCCATGGCCCCTGCGGCCACCAGTCCGAGAATTCTCATGGGCATGCCCCCGCAGGCCGCCTGCCCCATGCCGCGACCGCCGGAACGACCTTAACCTTTGCCGGATTCCTGCAGAACGAGATTCGCGCAATGCGGGAATTGGCGCGCCCAGGTTGTTACGCGCGGGTGTCGACGCTGCCACCGCCGGACGCTTCGCCACCGCCGGCCGCATAGGGGTTGCCCCCGCCCTCGCCGCCGGCCGGCGCGGCGCCCTTGGCGGCCACCACCACCATGGCCGGCCGGACCAGGCGGCCCAGGAGCTCGTAGCCGGGCTGCAGCACCTGGATGACGCCGCCGGGCTCCACGTCGGACCCGGGCTGCTCCATCATCGCCTGGTGCTTGTG
>Ga0105238_10003677_pt1 | contig 15278 bp, 24 predicted proteins | sample KBSC34metaG_FD_81526 | JGI IMG/M metagenome (GOLD analysis project Ga0105238, IMG submission 81526) | Corn rhizosphere microbial communities from Kellogg Biological Station, Michigan, USA - KBS C3-4 metaG | ecosystem: Host-associated > Plants > Roots > Rhizosphere > Soil | place: Michigan, USA... | reverse complement strand
GCGCGCCGCGGGCCCGCCGGCGCCCCCGCCCCGCCCGGCCGGCGGCCCCGCGCGCCGCGGGCGCGATCCTTCGGGAGTGGTGTTTGTTCGTGTGTTGTCAAGCCGATTGAATGGCATTCGATGTCTGATTCAAAACAATTCATGGCTTGATATAGCCACCAAATTATCGGGTTTCACGTGGAACCGGCGCCGTATGGTCACTCATCGTTACCTTCGCGCTCTTGCATACGTGCATACGGGGGGGTACCTTGCCCGTATGAGACGTGAACGCACGTTCATGTGTGCGGACTGTGGCGAATCTGTGACGCGTGCCAGGTCGACAGACGACCCGCTGATCTGTGCGCCGTGCGGCGAATCACGCGTCAGAGAGACGATCACCCGACAAGCTGCCGTGGCTGCGGACCGGTGGAGCATATCAGCATACGTACGCACTCATCCCGAGTCGCGTATAGCAAAGCTCTTACAGGAAGGTTGAACCATGGCGCAGACTCCGGATCAGATTGCCGCCAACTGGGCATCGCGCCTGGCTGCGAGCACGCAGAAGATCCAGGATGGTGTCAACAGCGTGACGGTGGCGCCGGGCCAGGCCGCCGCCCGCCAGGCCGATGTCTGGCTCCAGAACACCCAGGCGGCTCAGGCCAAGTGGAAGCGCAACGTGGCCGCGGTCAGTCTCAGCGACTGGCAGTCCGCGATGACGAACAAGGGTGTGCAGCGGATCGCCAGCGGCGCGACCGCGGCTCAGCCGAAGTTCCAGGCCTTCATGAGCCAGTTCCTGCCGTACGTGCAGTCGGGTGCGGCGAACCTGCCGGCGCGCGGGACTCTGGACCAGAACATCAACCGCGCCGTGGCGATGATGCGGCACAACGCGGCGTTCAAGAAGACGTCGTAACCCACACCCACCCCCCCTCATATACGGCACTTGCCGTAAGAAAGGACATGTGCAATGCCAGCCATTGACACTGTGGTGGGTCACGCTGCGAACCCGGGCGCCGCCTTCACCGCCGTCACGTTCAACCAGGGCGACTCGGGCGTGGTGCGCAACTTCGCCCAGACCGATGCCGCGTACCTCGAGCGCGTCACCCACGCCGGCGGATCCTCGGGCGCGGCCCGGATCCTCTCGCCGCTGCTGTGCGACAACGTGCGCGGGATCACCTTCACCTCGGGCGAGACCCCGACGCACTTTCTCATGCCGCAGCAGCGCGGGGAGAAGTTGAACCCGCAGGACACGTTGACGGTGCAGGTGACCGGCGGCACGGCGGAAACCGACCTGGTCGCCCTGTCGATCTACTACACGAACCTGCCCGGGGCGGCGGCCAGGCTGTACAACTGGTCGGACATCATGCCGCTGATCGCGCACATCAAGCCGATGGAGGTCGACTGCACCAACAGCGCGACCGTCGGCAGCTGGAGCGACACCGTGATCACGACCACGGAGAACCAGCTCAAAGCGAACACGGACTACGCGGTCCTGGGCTACGTCACCGACATCGCACAGGCCATGATCGGGATCAAGGGGCTGGAGACCGGGAACCTGCGGGTGTGCGGGCCGGGTACCGTCCTGACGGACACCACCGGCCAGTTTTTTGTGGAGTGGTCGCAGCGCGAGCAGTCCCCGCACATCCCCGTGTTCAACTCGGCGAACAACGGCTCCACCTACGTCTCGACGTGCGACACGACTGCGTCGACCACGCCGAAGGTGCAGTTGATCTTGGCCCAGCTCTCCTCGAACCTGCCGGGCTAGGCGGTGTCGTACGGCGAGGTGGCCCCGGGGCCCGGTGCGCGGGAGACGATCCTGAACACCGGCGCCCTGCGGGTGCGGCCGCTTGCGGTGCGCACGCTGACCACCACCGCGCAGCTTGCTTCCATGGGGGGCCGGCTGCGGGGGTGGTCCGTGCGCGAGACCACCGGCTCGACCGGCGCGGTGGTCGAGCTGTATGACGGGTCGAGCGCGTCCGGGCAGCTGCTGGTGCCGGTCGGGGTGACCTCCGGCCAGTCCGCGAACGCGTGGTTCGGCGACGGCGGGATCGACGTGGAATCGGGCGTGTTCGTGAACATCGCGTTCGGCAGCGCGGACGTGGTGATCTACTACCAGTTCGACACCGGCGAGTACTGATGGGCGGGGTGCTGCCCTCGTGGGCGTGGCTGGCGATCGGCGCCGTCCTGGCGGTGACCGCGGCCTACTACGTCCTGGCGGACGCCATCGATGTGCTGATGAAGCGGTGGGCCCGGCGCACCGGGTGCCCGGTGTGCGGGGCCGGCCCGACCTTTGCCGGCCACGGCCAGGCGGCCGCGCCCGATGCGGAGAGCGCAGGTGAGAGTACGTGAGTGTCACGAACGACCTGCCGGATTGGGCCCAGGTGGTCTCGCAGCCGGACACGCCGCTGACCGGTTCGCCGGTGCTCTACAACGCGGGCCCGTTTTCGCAGGTGTTCACGCTGCCCAACGGTGTGCACCTGCTCTCGATCGTGATCCCGGACTATCTCGACGTCACCTCCCTGAGCGTGGTCGGTGAGGTCACCGGGGTCAGCTACCTGAGTATCAACCCGTCTACCAGCGTGTATCAGCACCAGTACTATGTGGAGATCTCCGCGGCGGTCGAGGCGCAGGTGCAGATCGCCACCACGGCATCGGTGGCAGGCAACATGTGGATCACCGGGGTCAGCTACCCGGCGGCCGTGGCCTCCCTCGCGCAGGGGCCGGCGCCGTGGCAGGCACCGACCTCCCCGTCCATGGCCGTGTTCTTCGGCAACCCGGGCCCGTCCACGACGCACACCGTGATCCCGGCGCCGGGCACCGGCAAGTCGATCTACCTGCACGCGTTCATGTGGGAATGGGACACCACCAGCACAACGGTGACCGGGGTGTTCCAGGACACCACCGGGGTAGGGGTCGCCTCCACCGCGGCCACCGTCGCCGGCTACCAGTACGGCGGCGATTTCCGCGGGGTGAAGCTGACCACGAGTGCGGGCCTTCAGTTCTCCCAGACCGGCGCCGCGGCGGCGAACGCGTCGAACTGCCGCGGCATGGCGACCTACTAGGTGTACTGATGGCGATCGAGATCTACGATTTCACGGTGACAGTCCCGGCCGGGACGCTGGCCTCGGCCGGGTTCTCCGCGCCGCTGACGATCCCGGCCCGTGTGGTCACCCAGATCAACATCCGGGTTCCCCCGGGCCCGCGCGGCGAGGTCGGTTTCGCCATCGGGACCAGTGGACTGCCGATCGTCCCGGTCGGGGCCGGAAACTGGATCGTGACGGACAACGAGGACCTGGTCTATCCGCTGGATGAGACGATCACCTCGGGGGCGTGGCAGCTGCTGGCGTACAACACCGGCAGTTTCGCGCACACCCTGAGGATCTACTTGTTCACTCAGCTGCTGGCCTCGGCTTCGGCCGGATCGACCACGACCCTGCTCCCGCCCGGATCGTTGGGCGGCACCGGCACCGGGGACACCGGTACGGGCACCGGGGACACCGGCACCGGGGACGGCGGGATCGGGGGCATCACCCCGCCGGTGATCACCCCGCCGGTGATCACCCCGCCGTCGATCAGCGCGCCGCTGATCCTTCCCCCCACCTTCCCCGCACCGCCCGGCCAGTCCGGCGCCGGCGCCGCCCCGGTGCCCGAGACGCTGCTGATCGGGGTGTCGGGAACGGGCACGGTGGGATTGCTGACCGGCGGCGGGTACTTCCCGCTGCTGGTCCAAACCGACGTCGACGCCCTGGCGGCGGCGGGGATCGCGGGGGTATCGGGTGACGACGCGCTCTCGGCAGCGCTGGCCGCGGCATCGCCGGCCGGTAGTGCGGGCGCGGCCGAAGTGAGCGGAGCGGGCAGTGAGTAAGCATGCGAACTTTGTGATCGGGAGGTATGGCGAGTTGTCCGAGGTGATCGCACACACCGTCGTCGCCCTGGTCGTCATGATCGGCGGTTTCGTCATGATGGTCGTGTCCATGGTCGAGAACAGGCCCATCCCCGGGGACACCATGAACCTGCTGACCGTCCTGATGTCCGGGGTCGTCGGCTGGTACTTCGGTACGCACTCGGCCCTGTCGGGGATGTACGCGCAGCAGTCGGCCCCGACCTCCCCCACCCCGCCGGCCCCCGCAGCCCCCACCGCGGGCCCGGCGCACTAGGCCCGGCACCACCGGCCCGGGCCGCACCGCGCGGCCCGGGCCCCTACCGAAGGAGATCGCACGATGGCGGATCAAGGACCGGCCTGGACGGTCATATCCCAGTCCGAGACCATGGGGATCAGCCCCACCGGCGGCGCCGGATCAGGGGTGAAAGTCAGCTTCCGGCTGGCGGACGGCACGGTCGGCTCCGTGTTCCTGCCCGACGCCCAGTACACCGCGGACAACGTCAAAGCCGCGATCGCGGCGAGGGTCGCGGTGCTCACCTCCGTCAAAGGGCTCACCCCGTGAGCGCTGCGCCGGGTGCCGGGGGTGTGGTCATCCCGCCTAACCCGCCCAAGAGCGAATCGGACCCGGTCAACGAGGTGATCGCCGCGTTCGAGTGGACGCGCGATTTCCTGAACCGGAGGGCCGGGGAGTATGCGGCGGTGATCGAGGACATGCCCTCGGCGCTCGCGCGGGCCCTGGGGTAGGCGGGTATGCCTCTCGCGGTCGCAGCACTGCCGGTGATCATCGTGGCGATCGTCGCGATGATCGTCCTGTGGGGCCTGGCGCTGCTGTTCAAGTCGCTGCTCCAGTCCATGGCCAACCACATCCCCGTGATCGGGGGCCCGATCGCCCGCTCCATCGGGGCACTGATCGATACCGCCGTCACCCTGGGCGCGGACGCGGCGCGGGCGGTGGTGGCCGACGCGGTCGGGTTCATCCTCGCGCCGGTGTATTGGATCGAGCGGCACATCACCTCCGTGATCAATTTCTTCACCAACCTCGTCGACGCGATCCGCTACATCACCGGGACCCTGATCCCGGGCGAGGTCGCCGCCCTGGACAAGGCGATCACGACCGCGTACAACGATGCGGTCCACTACGCGCAGCAGCTGGGCAACGCGATCCTGGTCGACCTCGCCCACGACGTCGCCGCGCTCCAGCAGGAGATCACCGCCGCCGAAACCGCACTGGAGCACTACGCGCAGGCGCTGGTGGCCTCCGCCGAGGCCTACACCGCCGCCGCGATCGCCGCGGAGACCTCGTTCGTCCAGGCCACGGCAGCCGGGCTGCAAACCGAGATCACACAGGTAGCCGCCGCCGAGGCGAGCTATGCCCAAACCCTCTACACCGACGCGACCGGCTACGCGCAATCCCTGGTCACCCAAGCCGAGACCACGCTCGCCGCGGACCTGACCGACGTGATCGACTACGTGAACGCGGCGGACGTCACCCTCGCCGCGGCGATCACCGCCATGGGCACGCAGGTCATCGCCCTGACCCGGGACGCGGTGGCCACCGTCGAATCAGACCTTGAGGACCTGAAAACCGAGTGCACCGACAACCTGTGCTCAGGCCTCTCGGACCTCGCATCCCTGTTCAACGACCTACAAGGCGATCTCGGCCTGGCCGCGCTGTTCGTCCTCGCGGCCGAATTCGCCTCCGACCCGCGCAAGGCCGCGGCCGATGTGCAATCCACGCTCGGCGGTGTCGCCCAGGACGCGGCCGGCGCGGTACGCGACCTGATCGGACTGTGACCACGGAAGGGAGCACCCCGCATGGCGTTCAACCTCGGTGACCTGTTCTCCAAAGACAGCGCGTTCGGGCAGCTGCTGATCTGGCAGGTGGGCGCGCAGGTGGTCGGGGCGGTGATGGCCCCGGGCCTGAACGAACTGACGCAACTGGTCAACGAGGTCTCGCAGACCACGCTGCTTACCCCCGACGCCCTCGCGGACCTGGTGGTGCGCAACTACCTGGACCAGGCCAGCGCGGAGGCCACGGCCAAGAGATCCGGGGTGAGCCCGGACGATTTCGCACTCATGGTCAAAGCCGCGGGGGACGCGGTGGACACCACGACCCTGGTCGCCGGCTACCGGCGCGGAATCCTCGGGTGGGACAGCTCGAGCAACGGGCTTCCGTCCGTGCTCGACGGGATCCGGGAAGGGCGTCTGGCGGACAAGTGGGCACCGCTGATCCAGGCCCTCGGTGACGTCCCGCTCGGTGTGGCCGATGCCGTGGACGCGGTGGTCGAAGGCCAGATCTCCATGGACGAGGGCAAAGCGATCGCGTACACCAACGGCCTGTCACCGGAGAACTTCGTGATCCTCTACAACACGCGCGGCAACCCGCCGGGGGTCTCGGACCTCGCGGAGATGGTGCGGCGCGGGGTGATCCCCCAGGACGGTACGGGCCCGGACGTCCTGAGCTTCCAGCAGGGCGTAGCCGAGGGTGCGACCAAGAACAAATGGCTGAGTGCCCTCGAACAGATCATGACGGTGCTGCCGGCGGAGGGGCGCGTGACGACGCTGCTGCGCAACGGCACCATCACCCGGGCCCAGGCGATCGCGTACTACCAGCAGCTGGGCTATGACCAGAGTGCGGCGACCGCTTTCGCGGACGAGGCGTCGGCGATCAAGACCGCGGCCGATAAGCTGCTGGCCAAGTCCGATGTGATCACCCTGTATGCAGACGGCGCGATCACCCGGGATGACGCGTCAACGCTGATCCAGGCACTCGGGTACGACAGCACCGAGGCTGATCAGATCCTCACGATCCAGGACCTGCACACCGCGACCGCGGCCACGAACGCCGCGATCTCCCGAATCTCCTCCTACTACATCGCCCGGAAGATCGATCAGACCGGCGCGATCAACGCCCTCAACTCTCTGAACGTGCCGCCGGCACAGCAGAGCACGCTGATCAACGCGTGGAAGATCACGCGGACCTCGAACGTCAAACTGCTGACCGAATCGCAGATCACGGACGCATGGGCGTACCTGATCATCGATACCCCGACCGCGATCGCGGAACTCATGGCCCTGGGATACACCGAACTCGATTCCTGGACCATCCTATCGATCAAGAACAAGGCGCCGATCACCGACGCCCCACCGCCGCAGGGCCCGACGTCTCTCACCGGGAGCTGACCATGACCGACCTCAACCACCAGGGCATCACCAAAGCCCTGACCAGCCTACACGCGGCCACCACCGCGAACACCGAGGCGACCGCCGCGATCGCCGCCGCCGGCTACGCCACACCCCCCGGCCAGCCGGCCGCGCCCACCGCCCCCGGATCCCCGGCCCCCGCCGGCGGTACCAAGTGACCAGGACCGGCGCGGACTCCACGAACGCGGAGTACCTACCCGAGGGCATGGACATCTACCTCGGGTACGTAGACGGCAATTACCGGTCCTATGACGCGATCAAGGCCCGGTTCCCGCACGCCCTGGTCGTACCCATCGCCACCCAGGAAGGCGGGAACGTCGGCATCGTGGGCGACGGACCCGGGGACAACGGCAATTGGCCGGGGTGGATTGGGTGGGTCCAGCGGCGCCGCGCGGCCGGAGTGGACCCCACGATCTACACGAACGATTCGCTGTGGACCGCGGGCGTCAACGCGTTCAACGCGGCCAAGGTGGCGCAACCGCACTGGTGGATCGCCAAATGGGACGAGCACCCCGAGGTGCTGTCCGGCTCGATCGGCAAACAGTACAAGTCGGTGCCCAACCGGTACGACTTGTCGCTGTTCGCCGACTACTGGCCGGGCGTGGACCCCAAGCCGGCGAGCACCGGCGGCGGCGGCACCGGCACGACCAGCACCCCGACCGGCACATCCGCCGGGACCACCACCACGAAACCGAGGATCAAAGACATGATCATGTGCTATGTCACCCCGCAGGGCACCACGAACCCCGGGATATGGCTGCTCTCGGGCGCGATGTACGTGCACATGGCGGACGGCGCGGACGTCTCCGCGATCACCGGCGCCGGAGTGCCCGAGGTGCACATCACCGTCACCCAGCACAACGCGTTCCTGGCCGCGTACGAAGCCCTGAGCGCCTCGCACCTGCCCGGGGCCGCGGTGACCAGTACAGTGTGACCGACCCGTGCGCCAGCGCGCCCCGGCCCTCCATTCCAGGGCCGGGGCGCGCTGCGTACGGGGCGGGTCAGAGGTGGTCCTCCCCGTCCGGGCTGATCGTCGTGCCGAACTTGACCACCGGGTATCCATCCACGTAGATGGTGTGCTTGCACAGTTCCGCGGTGGTCCGGTCGACCAGGACGTCAAGGGTGTTGGCCGTAGCGATGGTCTCCTCGGCGAGCGCGATCGCTTCGAAGGCCCGGCCCTCGATCTTCCCGAGCATGTCCAGCAGGTAGCGCTGCGCACGGGCCCGCATCTCACGGTGTACCGCCGCGATCGTGTCGGCCATCTGCTCGAGCAGGTACCCGTCAACCTGCTCGCGCGCCTGCTTCATCGCGGCGCGCAGGTCCTTGAGCACCCCGGCCGCCTCACTGGTGGCCGCGCGCATCTCCGCGGTGATCCGCTCGGCGCGGGCCAGGGGGTCTTCGGCGCGGCTCACCGGCCACACCGCCGGTAGCGCTCGTTCAGGCCTTCGGGGGTCAGGTAGTAGCGCGAGCCCTGGACGCGTTCGCCGGTCCCGGTGCGCGCACCGCCGAGGGCGAAATCCGCGAGACCGGCATCCACCAGTGCCCGCAGCAGGTCCGAGACGTCCGGGACCATCGCGCCGATGAGATTGGCCAGGTACACCGGGGATACCGCTTGGCGCACGTCCGCGGAGAGCTGCGCGAGCACCAGGCTCTGGCGCTGCCACGCCCAGTCGGCCAGGCGCCGGCGTTCGATCCGGCGCTGGATGAACCGGGCCAGGGGTCCGGGGCGGGCGGTCACCGGAAGTCCGCCGACATCTCCAGCAGCACGACGTAGCCGCCGGCGGCGCGGGCGACGTCGTTCGCGCATCCCTCGTCCGTGGTGATGTACGTGATCTCCTGCACTCCGGTGGCACGGGAGGGCACGATCACGGCGAAGCGGCGCTGATCGCGGGGGGAGAGCTCAAGGGGCAGGTACATGATCACTCTTTCTGCTCGGAATCGGTACGCTCCGCACTCTACACATACAGGGGGTGTATGTGTAGAGTGCTGCGCAGCGCACTTCTCCGCCACCCCGGAAAGGACACACCAGATGATCGACAAACCGCCCGAGACCCTGATCCAGACCGCCCTGGCCACCGCGGAACCGTTCGTGGTCGTACCCCACGTCCGCGAACTGCTCGCCGATGCGACCATCGCCGCGGTAATGGAGTGGGGCGGGTCCTACGCCTTCCAGCCGCTCGACCCCCACGACCCGTACGCCTACGCCAGAGCCCTGATGGAGTGGTGGGAGCGGCGCATGGACCTGGTCGTGATCGAACACGACATCGTTCCCGGACCCGGGATGATCGAGGCGCTGCTCGCGTGCGACCAGCCGTGGTGCGGCCACCCCTACCACATCGGGGAAGGGCGCTACACCTACGGACTCGGACTGTGCAAGGTCAGCGCGGACGTGATCAACCACCGGCCGGGCCTGGCCATCATGGCGATGCGCGACCACCGCGGCCAGGTGGGCAAGGTGCGCTGGCCGGCGGTGAACGAGTCGTTCGGCAGGCAGATGGCCCGCTACGGGTACACGATGCACCACCACGCCCCCGCCGCCGCCCACCTGCACTACCCGGAAGGACCGGGCGGCGGTGGGTGAGTACTTCGAGGACCGCAGGGTCGGTGCGTCGATCAGATTCCACCGCGAATCCCTCGGTCTGCTGTTCTCCGACCTGATCGACGCGGCCGGGCCGGGATCCGAGCGGATGCTGCGGCACACCGAGCGGGCCGAACGCCCGCGTATCGACCTGGTCGAGCACCACCACGCGGCCCTGATGGCCGCGTACGCGAACGCGGGACGCACGTTGGGCGCCACCCTGGCCCGGCGCGAGCAGTGGTATGCGACCGAGGCGGACCGGATCCTGTGGCACCTGGCCATGGACTCGCGCCCGCAGGTCGCATGGTGGTGGGGCGTGCGCGCGGACCCCGGCCCGCGCGGCGCCTGGTGCTACGTGTGTGACCGGATGATCCACGGATACGACGTTGGGCGCGGCATGACCAAGCGCGCCCGCAAAGCGGTGATGGCTCACCGCCTGGAGCACATCAACATCCTGACCGCCGAAGCGGCGGCCGAGACGAAAGAGAGTGGCACGTGACCAGCACCGAACTTGTGATCCGGCAGACCGGCGAGATCGCTACGGCGGACTCCATCAACGCGTACCTGACCGCGATTCTCAACGAGCTGCCGATGCAGGGCGAGGGGGATGCGACCGGGATCCTCGCGCAGATCATCAACGCGGAGACGGTTGAGGACTTGGACAGCCCGTGGCAGTCCGCCGGCATGGGCAAGTACATCGGGTACGCGATCGAGATCATGTCGATCAAGCGGGTCGAGAGCGACTTCCCCGGGGGCCTGGGCTGGTACCTGCTGTGCGAGGGCACCGTCATGGAGACCGGCGAGTACCGCGCGTTCTCCACCTCCGCTGTCGCCGTGATGGCGCAGCTGCTGGTGGCCTGGCACCGCGGATTCTTCCCGTACCAGGTGTACGTGCGGATTGCCACCAAGCCCACCAAGAAGGGCTTCTACCCGATCCACCTGGAGCTCTACCGCGGCGGGCCCCTCGTGGACACCGGCGAGGAGCCCACCGGCCCGGCCCACCGCATCCCCGCCTCGCGCGGCAACCGCGGCCCCGGCCGCCGGCCGGAGCCGCCGTTCGACCCGCAGACCACCGCCGACGCCCAGGCCTCCGACGAACGCCGCCACGCCGGGCAGCAGCAGTGATCACGGCGGAGCTGCGCGAACCCGACGCGGCGATCGTCACGGGTCTGGTCAAGGGCGCCGAGGTGCTGCAGGTCGGATGCTGGCAGGGGCACGACACCGCGGCCCTCGCCCGCTCCGCGGCGCGCGTGGTCACGGTCGCGCAGTGCCCGGGGCTGGACCACACCGGGTTCCGCGACCAGGTCTCCATGTGGGCGGTGATCCAGCGGTTCTACTCGGTCGCCGATCACACCCTGATCCTGCCGGGCGAGGTGCACGCGCTGCTGGGCACGTTCACGCCGGGGCAGTTCGACGTTGCCGTGATCGATTTCAACGCGCTCGGGCACCTGGCCGTGGGCGATCTCATGACCGCGATCACGATCGCGGCCAAAGGGGTGATCATCATATCGGATCACTACCAGCAGTTCACCACCTGGGCCCCGGCCATGGCCAAATTCGGGTACACGGCGCTCCAGTACGGGCGGGTATGGGTGTTCGAGCCGGCCCCGGCCGAGGACCAGGACGAGAGTAAGGACCAGGGCTGATGGCCTACACCTGCGACAACGAGCACGAGCAGCCCCAGCTGGCGTTCGTGGTCACCACCGTGCAGGACACCGGGGACACGGTCGCGCTGTGCCCGATGTGCCTGATGGAGTGGTGCTATGCGTTCCTGGCCCAGTCCGAGCCGGGCGTGGAACTGCTCAAATCCAAGATGATCGAGATCGCCGCGGAGGCGAAGGCCGCGGAGGCCAAGCCCAAGCGCGCCCGCGGCAAGGCGGCGGCACCGGCCGAGGAGACGGGGGAGGACACCGAGACGATAGTCGCGGCGACGGACACCCCGGACCCCGAGTGACCGATCAGGCCGCGTAGATACCAACGCCCGCCCCGGAGGACTACCGGGGCGGGCGTTGTGGGTGTAAGGACAGGTAGACACCATACGCAGGCGCCTGTCCGAAGGTACCGACAATGGAGGTTACCCCATGGCCAATCCGGTGACGAACCCCACTCCAGGCGGATACTGGGGCGTCATCCAAGCGGCGGCGCAGCAGAAACTGACCACCGCCGCACTCTGGCAGTCGATCTCCGATTTCGAGACTGCACAGGGCATCACCCGCCCCGCAGGCCTGTTCCAGGCCGTATCCGCGATGCGCTCGCTCGCTGTGAGCCAGCGCGTGGCCGCCGGCGTGTTCGGCAAGGCGGGCGAGTCCGACGCCCTGACCTCGGACATGATCTCGCAGGCCTACAACGCCCGCTCACCCGGGGACCAGGCCCTCTCGCCTTTCTACGTCGTACGGTTCGAGGTCAACACCCTTACCGACATCGGCGAGTCCACCCAGTGGCTGACATTCATGTACCCCGGCGGTCTGCCGGCCACCAAAGGCGAGGTGATCAGCGATATCACCGGCGCGGGACTGGACATGTCCACCGGCTACGGCAGCGTGTTCACGGGGCTGACCGGCAACATCTCCATCACGGCGCGCTGAATGCCCAGGCTGAAGCGCATCCACAACCTCGGGCCGAACTCCCGCGAGGACTCCCCCCGCCAGGTGATCGTGATAGACACCGAGACCACCGCCACCGAATACGCCGGCGACGAGTACCACCGGATGCACACCTGGTGCGGCAAGACCGTGCGCCGCGGCGATAAGGACCCGTCCCGCCCGCGCGAGGAGTACGCGGACGGGACCACCGCCGCCGAGATCGCCGCATGGATCGACGGCCAGGTCAAATCCTCCCCGCCGGTCTGGTGCTACACCCACAACCTCTCATTCGACCTGGCCACCACCCGCCTGCCGGTGCACCTGGCGGAACTGGGCTGGTCGGTCAGCAGCCACAACCTGGCCAGCAACGCCCCGTGGGCGGTGCTCAAGAAAGGCTCGCGCACGCTGCGGCTGGTGGACTCCATCTCGATCCTCCCGGTCTCGGTGGCCGCTATCGCCTCGCGCATGGGCATGGTCAAGCCGCCCCTGCCGACCACGGACGATCCGCATGAGGTGTGGGTGGCCCGGTGCCGCGCGGACGTCGATATCGTCATGGCCGCGCTGCTGCAACTCATGGACTGGTGGGATAAGCACCAGTGCGGGCACTGGTCGATCACCGGCCCGCGCACCGGGTACAACGCGCTGCGGCACCTGTGCGTCGCCCGGCCCGGCCACGATCCCCTCATGCTCCAGACCGGCAACGGCACCAAGTGGGTTCAGCACGGGGACGGACACGTCGTGATCGACCCCGACCAGGACGCGAGGGATTTCGAGCGCGCCACCCTGTATCAGGGCCGGCGCGAGGCATTCCGGATCGGGCGCCAGGAGCGCGGCATGTACACCGAACTCGACATGCGCCGCGCGCACCTGACCATCGCCCGGACCCATCGCCTGCCGTGCCGCCGCGGCGTGGCGTTCGATAGCCTGGATATCGACACACCCTATCTGGAGAATGCGAATGTCTCGATTATTGCGAGAGTTAAGATTAATACGGATGATCCGCGATACCCGGTCCGTACGCGTTTCGGTATTGTTCATCCCGTGGGAGAATTTGAAACTACGCTGGCTGGCCCGGAAATCGCCGAAGCCCGCGCCAGAGGGCATCTGCTCGCTATCATGGCCGGGTACTACTATCGCATGTCTTACCACATGCAGCCGTGGGCGAATTGGCTTGAATCTGTGCTCGCGGATGACGGAAGCAGCCACCCGCCAGCAGCCCAGATTGCAGCCAAGGGATGGTCACGGTCCGTCCCCGGAACCTGGGCCGCCCGCACCTCCCAGACGGTGATGACCGGCCCGTCCCCGGTCGCCGGCTGGAGCGCGGAGCACGGCATCATGGCCGGATCCAACGCCCCGTGCACCATCATCCACCTCGCCGGACGGGTCCAAGTGCAGGTGCGGGACGTAGACTCGGATGACTGTTTCCCCGCGGTGCTCTCCTTCATCCAGGCACACGCCCGCCTCGCCATCAACAGGATCATGGACGCGGTCCCCTCCTACCGGCTGGTCACCTGCTCCACCGACTCGATCCTGGTCGACGGATCCGGCTGGAACCCCGAGGACCGCCCCGTCGCCTCACGTGCCCGGCTCGCCGGCCGGGCCGCCATGGACGCACCCGCCCTGCTCGACTACCTAAGCGAGGCGGCCGGGGAGCACACCCTCGTGGTCAAAGGCACCGGGGCCGATGTGAGAGTCCTGTCCCCGCAGCACGTCCGGATCGACGGGAAGGTCAAGTACTCCGGGATCTCCGCGGGGGCCGACGAGGTGGAGCGCGACCGGTTCCGGTTCCACACCTGGCCGAAACTCGGCACACAGATGGCGGCGACCGATGCGGACGTGTTCGTGCGGCAGCTGCGGGAAGTCGACCTTGCCGCGATCACGGTACCGCGGTGGGTGTACGAATGCGGATGCACCCAACCGCCATTCATGACGGCCACCGAACACGGAAACGAAATCGTACCCACCGAGATCCCCTGGTGCGACCGCCACCCCGGATCCAAACTCACCGAACGACAGCACCCGGTATTCACCCACCGGTAACAACACCGCGCCCCCGGTCATCCCGACCGGGGGCGCGGCTGCTCGGCAGGGTCCCGGACGGGTTAGAGTCCGCTACCCGGACCGCACTCCGGCGGCACAGATCACCCCTGTGAATCTCCCGGATTGCACAAAGCATTCACAACGCCAGCCACCGGGAGGACCGAGCGGTTCTAGACTTTAGCACGCCACCACCCGAAAGTACGAATCGTGTAGTCAGTGAGCGATTCGATATGGGTGCGCTTGCAGATCAATTGTCTGCCGTTCGCCAGGGTGATGATGAACAGCTCTCCCCTTATTTCCATCACCATGCCGACGCGTGCTGTGTCTTTCTCCAACACCTGCATACCGACTGAGATACCGTCGAGAGAAAGCCGTTTCCGAGGCCTCAATATCCACCAGCGATCCGTCATGGCGGAATCCTACCGCCGGCGCCCGGCCGTGAGTTCTAGGGGGAACACGGCCGGGCGGCGGTGCAACCCGGGGCTGCGAGCCAGTAGCCGGCTGGTGGGGGCGGCACGCTGGCTATACCGGGAAGGCGCACCCCGGCTGCCTGCGGACGAACCGGGGTGCGGGACACAGCATAGCGCTACGGGGCCGTACGGGGAACGGGTGCCGTCCCACCAGGCACCAGCTCTGCCGAGGCCTCGGGGCCGGCCGCCGTACGGTGCACCCGGTGCGCCACGTCGGCCGCGAATTCATACGGGATAGCGCGCAGGTACACGGCTATTTGACCCTCTGTCAATGCGCCAGGAATAGGTATTTCACGATTCATTCTGACGATACTAGCACGGCCGTCTGAATCGATTACAGGTGCGCATAATTCGAATTGCACAATCACGGATCCTCCCATGGGGGAATGGTACCACACGGCTTAGTCAATGAAATCAGTGAGCTGAATCAGTGGGTGTCACGCAGTGAACATACAACCTACGTATACACACCACTCCCGAAGGATCGCGCCCGCGGCGCGCGGGGCCGCCGGCCGGGCGGGGCGGGGGCGCCGGCGGGCCCGCGG